>Ga0310697_10007094_pt1 | contig 10594 bp, 2 predicted proteins | sample 172DNAGHGlowgp2_FD_203883 | JGI IMG/M metagenome (GOLD analysis project Ga0310697, IMG submission 203883) | Sheep rumen microbial communities from Palmerston North, Manawatu-Wanganui, New Zealand - 1728 DNA GHGlow gp2 (v2) (version 2) | ecosystem: Host-associated > Mammals > Digestive system >...
TCTTGCTCAGCGTGAACGCCATCGAGCTTTGGCTGCGAGGCTGGTTTCTGGTGAACGCAACCGACTGTCCTGGTGCCGTGGATTGCACAAAGATGCCTTCGCAAGGCGCAATGGATCCCTCGGCCTCAATCAAGTTCGTTCCCTCCTGATTGATCCTGTAGAAGCTCCGCCCGTCGGCAAGGTAGGCATCGCAGGGGAACGGGTTGCCAATCAGGTTGTAGCCGTCGAAAGTGGCCGTGCTTTCGTTTTCAAGCGGCACTTCCACGGCGTTGTTGCTGGGTTGCAACGTGCCGGAGTAGGTCAGGGTGACGCCATCGCGGTTGGCATAGAGGTAGCCTGTCTTCATGTCGATGGTGAAGAGGTCCTTCTTGTAGTTGCGCCACTCGTCGTCGTATGACTGGCTGAAGCGGTAAAGGTCGTATTCGCCATCGAGCAGCCCAAGCACGTCGCCCGTACCGAAATATTGGTTGGTCTTGGCATCGAGGCTGCCCACCATCGGCGAGGCGATGAGGTAGTAGTTGCCCTTGTTGTTGAAATCGACGTAGCCTTCAATGGCTTTCGCGAAGGTGGCTTGCACACCTATGTTATTGTGCTTCAACTGGCCGTTGTTCTCGACATGGAGCGAACCATTTTCGCCAAACTCAACGATGTTGGCCTCCGCCACATAGTCGCTTGGGATGATGGCCTTGCCTTTGATGGTGACGTTGTCGTCCATCGTGGGCAATGTTCCCGCCGACCAATAGCTTGGGTCGTTCCAATAGCCGCCTTCGTCATTCCCGCAGGTGAAAACGTTGGTGTAGTTGACGATTTCGCTGACCACGATGTCGTCAATATACGCACGGCTTCTCAAGGAAGGATTGCCAACCATCCTGAAGACGATGTAGTTGCCATTGCCCGTGTAAGTATTGAATGGAATCGTGTATTTCGTGTAATTGGCCTCGTCGGGATGTATGCTTTGTATGAATTGGTAGGTTGAGGCATCGTTTGGGTCGGTCATCACGCCCACTTCGAAGTCGGAATAGAAATAGCCCACATAATAGCTGCCTTCCAGGCCTTTTGCATAGAAGCTGATTTGCATGTCTTTCAGGTTTTGGATGGCAGGCAAGATGGCCATCTGACAGGCATTTGAGGGCCTCATTTCAAAGGTCAATTCTCCCTCTCCAGTGTGTCCTCCAAGCAAGAAAACGTAGGGACCTGTGCCGCCATAATCATCGGTATAGGTGCTCAACTTCGACCAGCATGGAAGCATGTCGCCGAAGCTGTCGAGTTCGTCAAACGTCCATGTTTCGAAGCTTTCATAATACGGAACGGCTTGATACGCGGAGCAATCGGTGTTGAAGCTGAGCATATCCGACCACTCGCCGTATTGGTCTTCGCCGCAGCGGGCGCGTACTCGCACATGGTAGTAATTGTTACCTTCCAAGCCCGTGAGCGTGAAGGGGTGTTGCCCGGCAATCACGGTGGTCCAATCTTCGCGGTCGGTGCGGTATTGGATTTGCCATTGCGTCTCGTTTCCGTTGGGGGTCCAATCCAAAGCCGCTGAATTTTCGGTTATCGAGTTCCCGACCAAGGCGAAATCAAACAGCATCTTGCAATCGGGTGCGGGCGTGACGGCAATGTCCTCAATGTAAAGCACGGTGAGAATATCGGCCACTGCCGGCAACTTGAAGGCGATATATCCCGAATGGTTCTCCTCGAAATAGACCGTAAAGTCGTGATACACGATGTCTGAGGTTTGCATGGTGCGTATGGGCGCGAAAGTGGTGGCATCGGTCGGGTCGGTCATCACGCCGACGACGAAACTGACCGGATAGCCCCACTCGCCCGCACGGGCCGAGAACTTGATTTGCTTCGACCCCAAATCGGCGATTTCGGGCAGGATGGCGTATTGGTCGTAAACGGTTTCCTCGCCATAGTTGTTGACGTCGCCATTGACTTGGAATTTCAAAAGGCTGTAAGGCGACTGGTATTGGCTATCATGTTGATTCACGGTAAACACGGTCGGGAAAAGCTTGTTGCTTTCGTGCGTCGACGCATTGATCCATTGCCAGCACAGCGGCAGGTTATGCTCTTCGTCTTGCCATTGCTCGGAAACGATTTCGTCGAAGTTCTCCAAATAGGCTTCGTCGGTGTAAAGCCCGCACAAGGTTTGGGTCGCAATCGGCTGCGTCCAGTCGCTGAAGTCGTTGCCACCGCACGAGGCGCGCAAACGGACTTGGTAGTTCGTGCTTGCCGAGAGACCTTGCAGGCGGTATTGCCCTTGGACAAGCTCGCTTTGCCCCACATCGACCATGGTCCAGTCGGTGCCGTTGTTGGTGTATTGCATCTGCCAAGCGGTTTCGTCGCCGTAGGCCGACCATTGCAGCGTCAGGGCGTTCTCTTCGGCCTCCACCACTTCCAAACTGGAAGGCACGAAACACGAGGGCAGCAGCGACACTTCCACATCATCGACATTCAACTCGGCATAATCGCTCGTATTGAGGCCAATGACGATGTTGGTGCCGTTGCCCGTGTATTGGCCGAAATAAACCACGCAGGGTGCTGTGTTTTCCATGGCATCGAAAGCCTTCACCTCATGAAAGACGCCGTTTTCCATCACGCCGACGGCGAAAGCGTTGCCGCTGGCATTGAATTTCATCTGTGTTTGGCTGATGTTGGTGATTTCGGGCAGAACGGCGTAGGCTGTAGTGGCATTTTCCGATTCATACACATGGAAATTCAGGTATTTCAAGATGGTTGGCTCCCCGCCCCCATATTGCCAATCTTCGTCAATCTGCACCATGTTGCTCTCGCTGCTTTTGGCCACCGACCAGCAATCGGGCATCGGTCCTTCCACGCCGTCGAAGTTTTCGGTAAACGGGTTTTCGGCGGTGATGGTCGCTGAGCCGCAAGTGGTGAAGCTGTAAACGTCCGTCCAGTCGCTATGGAGGTCGTCGTAACAGGCGGCTTTCACCTTCACTTCGTAGGTGGTGGAAGCCGTCAATCCGCCGAGCATATGGGAAGGCGTTTCGTTGACCGTAACGGTCTCGCTCCACTCGCCGTTGGCCTCGCGGTATTGCAGCAGCCACGAGGTTTCGCTGCCGCCAGCCGTCCAAACCACGTTGGCCGAGTTGGTGGTGACACTTTCCGTAGTCAAATATTCAGGCTCTGCGCATGAGCCGGCAAAGTAGCTGATGGTGGTCTTGGGCATGAAGCCGACAAATTGGTTCGAGGTGCCGTCGTAGTACATCGCTTGGTTGTCGGAAGGCACGCCATACCAGCGGCCCGTGCTGCTGTCGCCTCGGTTGTATTGCTCGAAGTAAACCACCAAGTTGCCGCCCATGTACTGGTGCGTCGAACTGTTGAACGTGACCACCATCTGCTGGTCGGCGACGATCATTTTCCCGTAGTGGACGTAGGTCATGTCGCTGGCCGGAATCAGGTTGTCGGCGTTGAGCGAGGTTTGGTCGGTTTCGCCCACATAGACCCAGATGCCCGCGCCCATCCACGTTTGTGCGTCGCAGTAGAAGGTGAGGCGGTTGATGGTGCCGTATTTCATCGCCGTCAATCGCTCGGCGGGGATGATGAACTCGCTCTTGGTATTGCCAAGGTTGGCGTAGGCCAACGGCACGGGCACGTCGCCACGGGTGCCGCCCTCGCCCACGGTCAGGCTTTGGGCGTTGGTCGGTGTGAAGCAGCAAACGTTGCTCCATGCGCTGTGGTAGTTGCCCGACGTGGCGCGGATGTAGGCGTAATAGGTTTGCTCGGCGGTGAGGTTGGTCAGGGTGAAGGGCTTCTCGGTCACGTTGGTCGGCGAGGCGTTGTCGGGGTTGAAGTCGGGTGTGGTTGAGGTCACGATTTGCCATGAGGTTTCGTCGTCGCCATTGGTCCAGGTGACTGTGGCCGTGTTGGCGGTCACGTTGGTTGGATAGAAGTCGTGGGGCGCGGCAAACACGCTGCCGAAGCTGCGCGGCCCGCTCCAGTCGCTGTAGTGGTTGGTGCCACAATTGGCACGGACATAGGCGTAATAGGTCACGTCGGGTTCAATGCCAAGGGTGTAGGTGGGTTGCGTCACCGCAATGGGTGTGGCCGCATCAGGGTCGAAGTCGGGATTGATGGAATACACCAATTGCCATTCGGTTTCCTCGCCGCCGGCAGTCCAGCTGAGGGTGGCGGAGGTGAGGGTGGTTATCGTAGCGGAAAAATCCGTAGGCTGCTCGCAAGTGGGAACAGGATCAGGCGAATATTGAATCGTCATTCTTGGCAGAAACTTCTCTTGGCCATTAAATCCAGCATAATAATAGGAAGAATTGCTCGTGGAAACTCCGACCCACTGAACGAAGTTGGAAGAACCCATCGTTGTTTCTTCAAACGCCACAAGAAGATTGCCTCCTGTATAGGTGTAGGGAGTGTTCAAGGTGATTTCCATCTGATTGTCGCTGACTGTGAGAGCACCGCTATAAACTATCGAATTGGACAAGGATTCCCAACTGACAGGTGTCGAACTTGAAAATTCCGTCAAATCCGTGGCTGATAGATAGACATTGAACACCGTGCCCGTCCATTCAACAGACGGATAACCAGAAGATGTGTAAAAAACAAGTTTGGTGAGTTGCTTGTCTTCAACTTGTTCCAATTCTGAGGCTGGTACGATGAACTGGCTTTTCACCAAATGGGTATTTGTATAATACCCATAGAAAGGAACAAAATAATCGTTGTCAGTCCCATTGTTCACCGTAATCAAATAACTGGGGGTGAAAGCGCACACCGTGGTCCATTCGCCATAGATATTGTCGCCACAATAAGAACGGACGTATGCATAATATGTCACTCCCGTTTCAAGGTCAGGCAAGTTGCATGTGGTGGTTTGGCATGGTATTTTGTTGTTTGCATTGTCGGGGTTGAAATTCGGGTCGGTGGAATAGGCCAATTCCCATGAGGTTTCGTTGCCTCCGGCAGTCCACGATAGCGTGGCCGAATGATTGGTTAGGTCGCTCACTTGAAGGTTTCTGGGTTGGTAGCAGCGAGGCGTGATGGAGGTCTTATTGCTCCAAGCGCTGTAGTCGCCAGTCTGCGCGTCACAAACGGCTCTCACATAAGCATGGTAAGTCGTTCCAGTTTCGAGGTTCTCCAAAACGTATGGCTTTTGGCCTACATTGATGATGCTCTCCTCTGGCACCGCATCGGGATCGAATTGCGCGTTGGTGGAATACACCAATTGCCATGCGGTTTCTGTATCACCGGCATTCCAATACAAAATGGCGGAATTGATGGTCTCACTAACCGTCCGAAGACTTGTAGGTGCCGAGCATTTCATGGTAAAACTACAAGCGGGGCTCCATACACTTTGCTCCTCGCCACAATTGGAACGGATATAGGCGTAGTACGTTGTGCCCGAGTCAAGTCCTTCACTAATCGTGAAAGGCTTTTCGTTCACATCGAGGATAGTGGCGTCATCGGGGTTTGTGTTGGGCGAATCAGCGTAGGCAATTTGCCATGAGGATTCCTGACCACCATTCGTCCACGAAAAGGTGACCGACGATGAGGTCAAACTCGTGTAGCCAAAGTCTCTCGGCTTCGGGCAATTTGAAGTTGCCTCAAAAGTGAAATCATCGAGATAAAGGCAATAACCGGAGGTCGGCGCATATTTAATGGCGACATACTTGGTTCCCGCCGGAAGCGTATTGAAGTATTCTGTCCAGTTGGTTGTTGTGGAAGTGGTTTCTTCACTAAACACAAAATCGGCAATGGCCGCAGTAGTCGTCGAATATCCCACCTGAAACGATTCCGTAGAGAAACTGTAATAATTCTTGTAATAGAACGTCACATCCACGCCGTTGGTCGCCCCCGACAATTCCGGGGAGATTAGATATTGTTGTGGATAAGAAGAAAAGTAATAAAACCTAAAGCCATAAGACCCCGTTCTTTTTGTACTATTTTGGATTCCAGTTGAAGCGGCGCAAGTTCGTTTCGTCCACCCTTCACTGGCAAGGTTGTTATTCTCGAAGCCGTATTCATACGGCAACGGTTTCTGCCCCCAAGCCGCCCAAGGCGCGCCCAAGGCCAACAGCATGATGATGAGTAAGGTCTTGTTGTTCATGGTCAGTCCTCCTTGTGTTTTTTGGTTGCGAGATAGGCCGCGCCGAGGCTGAGCAGCACGGCGATGCCCGTGCCGAGCGGCGCGTCGGCGTTTTGGTTGCCTGATTGGTTGTGGTTGGGGAGTGCCGGCATCATTGGGCCGTCTGCGCCGTTGCGTGTCAGGCTTTGTTCGGGTGTGTGGCCGCGCATGAAGAGGCCGCCTCTTGCGTTAGGGTCGGCGAAGGTGGTCAGGGCGAGGCCGAGGATGATTGCGGTTGTCAGGATTTGCTTTTTCATTGTATTTTAGGTTTGTTTGTTGTTTCTAACTTGTCGTTTGGTTTTTTGGCTTTTGTCACTATGACCTTTGACGATGACCACTTTTTGTGCGGTTTGAGGGCTTTTCTTTGGGCTTTCTGAAGCACATGCAGGCCATGTCATAAGTTGAACGGCGTTCATGACGTTTGGCTTGCACTGAGTTTCTGATGCACATGCAGCCCATGTCATACCGAGGCGCAGCCGAGTGTATCTATGGATTGCATGGGCATCAGGCCCAATGGCTGGCTGCCTGACGTTGTTGTGCACAGATACGCTCCCTGTCGGTCGGTATGACATGCACAACAACGTCCGAAAAGCTTCTGCAAAAGCAGTCAAGCCCAACTCATATTTGCTAATGGTCATCGTCATTAGTCATGGAAGAGAACCACAATCGCTTACTTTGCGAACACCACACGGAAGCGTTCCGCGCTGTCGGTCGTTTTGGCCTCGAAGGTGTAGGTCGGTTGCGTCAGCAGGTCGATGTCGGCACCGGTGAGGTTGTCGATGAGGTGGCAGTAGGCGAGGCCATCGGTGGCGTTCTCGAAGCTGAGGGTGTAGGTGCCGTCCTCGGCGGCCTCGAAGTTGAGCGGCAGCTCGCCCACTGGCTGGCTGTGCATCACGGCATAGTCTTTGTCCTTCATGGGGAAGTACACCTTGCTGGTGTTGTCGCTGAAGCTGAACTTGGGCAGCTCGCCGCCTTCAGCGAAGCGGATGATGGCGTTGTCGACCAGCACGTTGCCTTTCTTCAAGTTGAGGCAGAACCTTTGGTTACCCTGTGTGGGTTCGTTTCTGGTGAATCCAAAGCCTTGACCGCTCATCGTGGCATGTACGAATATGCCCTCCATGGGGGCGATGGCACCTGTGGCGGCAATGAAGCCTGTTCCACTTTCATTCATCCTGTAGAACGACATGGCATCTGGAGCCGAAACTTCAGTGATGTAGGCATTGCAGGGGAACGGGTTGCCCAGCAGCTTCCAGCCGTTGAAGTCATACGTGGCGCCTTCGCCATAACTAGAGTTTAAGGAAAACACATTGTTGTTGGCTGCAACAGGTCCGGCGAAAGAAAGTCCCACTCCGTCGCGGTTGGCATAGAGGAAGCCCTTGCCACTTTCCATCAAGAAAGTATTTTGCTTATAATTGCGCCATTCCAAGTCTTGTTCATAGTTGAATTCATAAAGGTCGTAGGTCGAGACCTCCTGGCCGTTTTCCTCGACCGAGGTGAGCGCTCCAGCCAGGAAAGGATTGTAGTAGCCTGAAAGCGGGCTTGAAATCAGATAATAGCCGCCTTTTGTCACGTTGTTTTCCTGCTCGATTTCGGTATAACTGCGTATGCTCTTCTTGATGGTGACATAGGCTTGGTTGTCGAGCTTGAGCTGTCCGCCGTCCTCAACGACCACGGTGTTGTTGACCGTGCTGCTCGTGCCAGTGATGCTGCCTGCATACAACGTGCCGCCGTTTTTCACCACGACGGAGTTGGCCTTAGTGGCATTGAGGGTGGTGATGTTGGCGGTGCCATAAACTGTAACCTGCTTTGTCGCATCAATTCTATTAGCCGTCAAAGTGGCGCTTTTATTCACACTCAATGAACCATGATGACTAAATGCAACATTGCCAACAGCGGCGTTGACCACAGTGGTTTCACTATATCCAACCTTTGCAGATCCCATAATCATCACATTATCTTCAGCGGTAGGAACGCCATTGGGGAACCATAAAGAATTTGCTTCATAAGCCCCGACGTAGGAAGCTCCTGTCGGATCGAATATTTTACCGTAAGCATTGGCTACAATTTCAATATCATCCACACACCATGCCTTACGATAAGGAAGATCAGGTTCAAAGGATATTTTTAATGGTGCATTATTCTTTATCAAATAACTGATGGACAATTCATATTGCACCCAATCTGTGGTATTTGACATGAAACCAACAAGACGACTGGTCCCGAAATCTTGGCCATAGTATGCATAAATCTTTCCCGGTCCCTTCGACCAGAACCTTATAATGACATTGTTGCATCCCGAGGAATTAATTAAAGGCATTGTCATTTTGCTATTGGTATTAGCAGGCAAATAAGCACAATAGTCTCCACTATGTCCTCCTTCATGCTGCATCTCCCAGCCTTCGCCCACCGTCCAGCAATCCGTCCCATTAAACAACTCCTCGAAGTCCTCGGTATAGCTGTAGCTCGGCGTGATGGTGTAAGTGCCGCAATCCGTCCACTGGCGAACAGGCTCGCAATAGCCAGACCAATCGAAGTCGTAGCCGCCGTAGCTCACGCGGGCGCGGGCGCGGAACTCATAACAAGTGGCGGGCTGCAAGCCGTTCAGCGTCAAAGTACGTTCTAAGGCGTAAGGCGCTTCATTCTCAAAAACCGGATAGTCAACCCATTCATTCGGTGTCTCACTCGGGTCGCGCCACTCGCGGTACTGCACTTGGAAAGCCGAGGAATGATAGCCGTTTTCAACAGCATAGTCGTAAAGCGTGATGGTGGCACTGTTGGCGTCGCAACCCACATACGAGATGTAAGGCTGCTCGCTCTTGAGGGCGTTCACGGTCAGGTCGTCGAGATAGCAGCGTTTATACCATGGGTCGGAGTTGGCACCTACAAAATGGAGGCGGATATAGATTGGGTCGGTGCCACCGGCGGGAACCACCTGCTCGTATTTCACCCAACCCGTCTCTTCTGCATAACGCGTAATCTTGACGCCCCACTGTTGCCAAGAAGTTCCATTGCTGGATTGTTCGATAGTAACGCCTTCGTTGGTGTTGTCGGCAGTGTTGTCGTGGTACCACCAGAAGCTCACCAAGGCATCCATTGTGCTTGGGCGCAAGGGCGGCAACACAAGGTAAGCCTCGTCGTTATGGCCCGAAGCAAAGCCCAACAGCCTTTGGCTTTCGCCGCCAGCGTGGGCAGGCAGTTGGTCTTGGCCATTAGAATAATTATAAATCATGAGGCGTTCTAACGCACCGCCAAGGGTGAGGCCATCGTCGAAGTAGGTGGGCGTCTCAAAGCCGTAGGTCAGCGGGAAGATGGTCACGGGTTCGGTCAACGGTGCGATGGTGAACGTAATCGGCTCCGACCAGTCGCTGAAACCGGCAAATTCGTGGGCGTTGTTGTCGTAGATGGCGGTTCTCACGCGGAGGTGATATGTGTCAGGAGCCAAGTTCCGCTCCCAGCTGTTGCTGGCTAAACCTTCGTTTGCCTCTCCCCAATCGTTGACATCGGTGGTCAGCTGCCAGCTGTAGTTGATACGTTGTCCTTCGGGCAGGGTCATCTCCACGGGCGTCCACATCACATTGGCCCATGAGGTGGTTTGGTTGACGACAGCCAAGTTGGTGGGGCGAGGATATTGTGTGGTGAAGGAACGAGCGTCGCTCCAATCGGAATAGATTGTTGTGCCGTTGGCGGTGTGGAGCGAGCGTATTTGCACATAGTAATTCGTGTTGGCTGTCAGGCCCGTCAGCGTAACCGAATTCGTGTTGGTTGTGGCAGTCAGGGCATCTGTGAAGCTTGCTTCGGTGGCATATTCCACTTCGTAGCTTGTAGGTGTCAACGTGCAAGTGGGGACAGACCATGTCAACGTGGCTTGGGTGTCGGTTGGTGCAGCCACAAGAGTGCTCATGTCAGGCGGAGTGATGAGGGGCGACCATGTGACGTTCACGTTGTCGATGGCAATAGGCTTTTGCACAGCTGAATGAAGTCTGCTTCCAGCATCTTGATGCCAAATAAAGACCATCATATAGTTGCCAGAAGCAATCACCGAATGCGTCACCGTTTTCGTTGACCATGTAGCTGTTGTGCCATATTGAGGCAATGCTGTTTCGTCATCAAGAGCAATCCAGCCTTCGGGCAAAGTCGTAGATGTTAATCCATCTGGACAACCATTATAAATACCTTCCAACGCCACATCAGCAGGCACCAGTGCTACACGAGCATAATCTTGACCTACGACCCCTTTCACCCTATAGTCGTAACTGAAAGTATATTGACCCGGGGCTAAATTAAAAGTCTTGACTGCATATACCGTAGTCTCAAAGAATGTCAAGTAGCCATGAGAACCGCCAATATCATAGGAGTTCCCAACATAATAATTATTGCTTGTTCCGCCATCGTCAGATATGTAAATACAATATTTGGAACTTGTTGTACCTATATTGCCCCAATACCAACCATAATCATCACTATTAACACGAGGCACATTAAGGAACATCCAACCAT
>Ga0310697_10007096_pt1 | contig 10591 bp, 8 predicted proteins | sample 172DNAGHGlowgp2_FD_203883 | JGI IMG/M metagenome (GOLD analysis project Ga0310697, IMG submission 203883) | Sheep rumen microbial communities from Palmerston North, Manawatu-Wanganui, New Zealand - 1728 DNA GHGlow gp2 (v2) (version 2) | ecosystem: Host-associated > Mammals > Digestive system >...
TAAGACCTAACCGTAAACGAAACAGGTTTGTGCTTGGTGAAGTATTGCAAAGATTCTTCTACCGCGTAGCATAGCACAGCAGACAATCGAAAGAAACCAAAAAGCAGACTCAATCTGTCTATTTGCGCTGCCTGAAAAATGAAAAGAGACTGAAGATTTTGCTTCTCCAGTCTCTTTTTGATTTGTTTTTGTGGTCTCTGTGAGTCAACGTCAGCTTAACTTAATGACATTGCTCCTAAAAAGACAGCCCCATTTAGTTTTAAATCAGCAAACGATCTTACTCTTCGTCGTCATCGTCCTCTTCGCCGTCCACAACTTTACGTACTTTCGGCTTCTGCTCCGCCGGTTTCCCGGCAGGCTTTTTGCCGTTCGAACTGTTCTTGCCGTTCCTGTTGTTCAGAGCGTTATTGACGAGGATAACGATGACAATAACGATCGCAACGCCGGCAAGCGTGAAGAATACGACAATAAGAACGTCTGTAGGTTCCATGGAGCCGGACTTATCCTTCTTGTGGAAATCGTGCTTATTTGCCTTGATCTCCTGGAGAAGCTCATCGCTCATGATCTGCAGTGCTTCCTGGTCGTCCTCAGGTGCGGAGAAGAGCGCGTATCTTACCACAGGGACATTTGTCTCCGGGTTGATTCCGCGGTATCCGACTACGAAATAACCGTATTCAGGTGCATAGATGACATCAATCTCGCCCTCTTTGCGGTTCTCGCCGTAAGCCCATTCTTCGAACTTGGGAACCATCTGTCCCTTGGGAACGTCAAGCTCACCCTGGTCTAAGACAGTGCCGTTTGCCTGGGCATCCGCTGCGAGGGCAGCTAAGTCTTCCAATGTCTTGCTGGCATCCTTCATTGAATTTGCAGCAGCAAGAGCTGCGTCCTTTTTAGCCTGGAGCTTGGAAGTGATCTCAGGCTTGGTGCAGTAGTGCTGTGCATAAGCGTCTGCGAGATAGTATCTCTCAATGACCTTTCTGAAAGACTCCTCGTCCATTCCGGGGCCATAGTGCAGCTGGAGATATTCCTTGACTGACAGTCCTGCGGCGGGAGCTGTAGTGTTCTTGATATCATTCATCATGTCATCGATGGATTTCTTTGTCTCATCCTTGAGAGTAATGCCTTCTTTCTCGGCGCGGTCACAAAGGATCAGTGTGCTCTCAAGTGAATTCTCCGCATAGTAAACGAAATAATCACCGTAAGTGTTGTATTCAGCACCGGAATAATTAGCATCCAGATCGATGTAACCCAGAGATGTCGAGGGGCAGTATCCCATTTGAGCATATGCGGTCAGATCAGAGAATGCATTGATGAAATAGAAGTTTGCCTCCTGCTTCATGATCGCCTTGCCGTCGAAATAGTACTGAAGATTCATGTATCTCGGAAGCTGGTTGCCGTAAAGCTCCTCGAAAGTCTTGGCATTCGCTGCCGTATTTGCAGCAGCCGTACTTGTTCCTGCGCTTGCCGAGGGAGCTGTGGTCTCGCTTGTTATCTTGTTGCCGCAGCCTGTGATGAGGGCTGCTGCCATAGCTGCGGTTAGAATTAATGATCCGATCTTTTTCATCTTATTCCTCATTATCTCCGGACTTTTCGTCCTCATCGTCTTTGGATTCAGCCTTCTTGTCTTCGTTTCCGGGCATTTCAGAATCATCAGAACCATCAGCATCCTCCGGCTCATTAGCATCTTCTGCCTCGTCTGCTTCCTTCGTGTCTTCGCCGTCTTCGTCATCATCGTCTGCGTCAGCATCAGAAGAGTATGCGTCAGCGGTCTTTGCGGCATTCCTGCCGTTCTTTACCGCGTGGTTGATAAGGATAATTATCACTGCAAGGATAGCTACGCCGGCGAGTGTGAAGAATACGACGATAAGAACGTCTGTAGTCGACATTGAGCTTCCTGTGTTCTGAACAGCAGGTGTTACATCTGAAGGAGCAGTAGCATCAGGGTTAAGTGTCTGAACGGGCTCTTCAGTGATCTCAGGTGTAGGGGTAGCTGTAGGAGCTATGGGTGCCTCACCAAACTCATCGTCAGTATGGAAACCGTGCTTCTTGCCCTCGACTTCCTTCGAAATGGACTGGTTCAGGTTCTGCAGAACGTAGTTATAAAGAGCGTCTGAGCGGTACTCTTCCTCTCCGAGATAACCTACAAGGAAGTATCCGCCGTACTCTTCGTCATAGATGACTTCGATGTCACCCTTCTTTCTGTTCTCATCGATGCCCCATTCCTTGAACTTCTGGGCAGCCATGGTCTCTCTCATTTCCTTGGTGATCATAAAATCGCCATAGTCCAGAACAAGACCCTTTGCATAAGCAGCCTCTGCAAGACCTGTAATATCATCCAGATTCTTGCAGGAATCCTTCATGGTATTGGCATCTGACTTTGCCTTGTCCTTCATAGCCTGCTCAGCTTCTTTGTTTACAGGGAAAAGAGCATATCTGATGTTGGGAGCTGTCTCTACCTGATCGGCTAATGTGCCCATATAACCGACAATATAGTAACCCCATTCAGGCTCATAGATAACATCGATATCACCGATCTTACGGTCCTTGCTGTAAGCCCAGTCTTCGACATTCTTGATCTTCTTTTCTTTCTTGACGACCATCTCGCCTTCCTGCTCAACAGCGCCATACTGGTAAGCCTGCTGGGCCATGCTCTTCAATTCAGTAATGCTCTTGCAGGATTCCTTCATTGAATTTGCGGATTCCAGGAAAGATGCCCTTGTATCCTTGTCGATGTTGGACTTTTCGGGAGCATATATGATCGCATATACAACGCAGGGAAGATTCTTCTCGTCCTTCTTGATCTCATATGAGTTAACGTAACGGCTCTCATATTCCTCAATGAGGAAGAATCTCTGAATGACCGTCTTTAAGATATCTTCAGTCATTCCCGGGCCGTACCACATCTCGAAATATTCATCGGCAGAAAGTCCTGTTGAAGGGATCGTCTGAGTCTTAATGTTGCTGATCCAGTCATCAATAAGCTTGTTGGTATCGTCAGAAAGAGTAACGCCTTCAGCTGCAGCGCGGGAAATCTTTATAAAAGCTGTCTCGAGATCTTCTTCAGCCTTGCGCAGGAAGATATCACCGCACTTCTCATGGCTCTCACCTTCAACCTCAGCTGCGAGATCGACATATCTCATGTCGGTCATGGGATAGTAACCCATGTTCGCATCGTTGCTCATCTCGATGAAAGTGTTGATGAAATAGAAGTTTGCCTCCTGCTTCATTATCGGATTGCCGTCATAATAGTACTGGTGTTCCAGATAAGTCATGATCTGGTTGCCGTAGAGCTCTTCAAAGGTTTTCGGACCCTCATAGGCCGGTGCCGGAGTAGTCTCAGCGGTCGTCTCTGAAGTGGACGTCATGGCGGAAAGATCTGTTGAAGGATCAGTTGCATTAAGCTTTCCGCCGCAGCCGGCGATCATGGCAGCAATAAGAGCTGTTGAGAGTATTAATGTTGCGGTTTTCTTCATTTCGTAATTATCCTTTTGTAGTCTTGCATGCATGCAGCGATAGTATCGTCCATGTCATAGTATTTGTATTTGCCGAGTCTTCCTCCGAAGATAACGTTGCCGTCTTCGGAAGCAAGTTCTTCATACTTCTTGTAAAGTTCGTTGTTCCTGTCATTGTTGAGCGGATAATAAGGCTCATCGCCTACCTTCCACTCTGCCGGATACTCGTGTGTGATAACGGTACCCTTTCCCTTGCCAAACTCGAAATGCTTGTGCTCCAGGATCCTCGTAAACGGTGTCTCGGCATCGGTGTAGTTTACTACAGCATTGCCCTGGAAGTCATCAGTATCAGGCAGATATTCAGTCTCGAACCTGAGGCTTCTGTACTCAAGTTTGCCCAGGGAGTAATTATAATACTCGTCGATCATTCCCGTATAGATGATTTTCGAGGCAATATCCGAATAAGAATCCCTCTCCTCGAGGAAATCAACGACAAGTCTTACTTCGATACCTTCAAGCATATTCTCGATCCACTTTGTGTAACCGCCGACCGGAATGCCCTGATAGTTATCGTTGAAATAGTTGTTATCGTAAGTAAGTCTTACGGGAAGTCTCTTAATGATGAATGCCGGAAGCTCAGTTGCTTTCCTGCCCCACTGCTTCTCGGTGTAGCCCTTAACGAGCTTGTTGTAGATGTCGGGACCGATGAGGGAGATTGCCTGCTCTTCGAGGTTCTTTGGCTCGTCCACCTTGCCCATAGCGATCTGCTCATCGAGCTTCGCCCTTGCCTCGGCAGGAGTTACAACGCCCCACATCTTATTGAATGTGTACATATTAAAAGGCATTGAGTAGAGCTCGCCCTTGTAGTTGGCGACTACGCAGTTGGTGTAACGGTTGAACTCTGCGAACTTATTCGCAAAGTCCCATACTTCCTTGTCGCTCGTATGGAAGATGTGCGCGCCGTACTTGTGTACGTTGATCCCGTGAACATCTTCGGTATAAACATTGCCTGCAACATTCGGTCTTCTGTCGATAACAAGACACTTGTATCCGTCATCTGTGGCAAGACGCGCGAAGGTCGCACCATAAAGGCCTGCACCTACGATCAGGAAGTCAAATTCACCCATATAAATGCCTCCATTTATCTAAAAGTCTTGATAATAATACACTATTTTACTGATATTGCCTAAATTACTCTTCCTTAAACTCCTTACAGGCTCTAAGGAATTCCGTGAATTTCTCCGGCTCACGGGCTGCCTCTGCGAAGGTCATGTGAGGGAACCATCTTGCCATTTCCATCAGGCCCTCGAAAGGGAAACCTGCGGCTTTGCAGTCCTTCTTAAGTGCATCGGTCAGGACCTTTTCCCTCAGTATCCGGTTCATCTTCCATGAAGGTCCGCACTTAAGCTCCGGCGAACCGTCGGCGATATATATGCTTCCGGCAGAGATTAGATCCTCACATCCGTTAAGTCCCAGGAAGAGGTCATATGTTCCGCCTTCGACGAGGAACTTGCCCAGCTCCTCATCGAAATAGGAAAGTTCCTTCTTATCAAAAGTGATCTTTGCTTCCGCTTCCTCTCCTGCCCTGATAAAAGGCTTTGCAAAACCGATGAGCTCTACGGGCGCTCTTGATGTGACGGCCTTGCGCTTGGAAGCATATAACTGAACGACAGTCTTGCCGTCGGTCTTACTCTTGTTCTCAATATTAAAAGTAACACTGAACTTACTGCCCTTCCTCGTTCCGAGAATGCTGTTTACGGCAAACTCCGAATAGGAAAGTCCGTATCCGAACGGGAACAGCGGCTTTATTCCGCGCTTCATATAACCTCTGTAGCCCACATAGATGCCCTCACCGTAATTGCATGTGAGGTTGTCAGGGTAGCACAGGTAAGCCGGTGTGTCTTCGTACCTTATAGGGAATGTGCATGGCAGCGCACCTGAGGGATTTACGGTTCCTGTCATGATATCTGCCATTGCCTTTCCGCCCATCATGCCGGGATAGAAGACCGCAAAGATTGAATCCACGGACTTCTCAAGGCCGTCAAGTTCCACGGGACCGGGGACATTGAGTATCAGGCAGATCCTGCCTTTGCCTTTATTCTTAGCGAGCTTCTTTATCGTAGATACCGTCTTCTTACTCATCTTCAGGTCAGGCCTGTCAGCACTCTCGCCTGAATCAATGGTCTCGATAACGATCGCGGTAGCGCCCTTCCTGAATGCTTCGATATCACCTTCAAGAATGTTTTTGCTTCCTAAGAGTTTTCCTAATTCTTCAGAAAGAACTGTCGTCCTGTCCGTCTTAACATTTGCAGATCCCCAGCCTGAATCCTGGAAACGGTCAGGGCCGAAGAATACGGCCCTGGCATTCTTCTTCAAAGGCATGGAGCCGTTGTTCTTAAGCATTACGATGCCTTCTTCTGCTGCATTGTAAGCAGCCTTGTCGCCGGCCTTTTTGTACCTGGAAGTGGTAAGGCCTTCAGGCTTTTTCACGCTGCTGAACTTATCTATCAGCTCGAGCACTCTGAGCGCGGCAGTATCAAGATCTTTTATGGAAAGTCTTCCGTCTCCGACCGCCTTTACGATGTCCGAATGATCCCAGGGACCCGGCATGAAGATATCCTGGCCTGCCGCTTCAGCGTCGCCCGTGCTGCCCTTGCAGGAATCCCAGTCGGTCATTGCAACGCCCTCGTAGCCCCATTCCTTTCTTAGAACTGTCTTAAGGAGCCAGGGATTCTCATGGCAGTGGACACCGTTAATCTTCGGATACGCGCTCATGAGAGTCGAAGCCACTTTGCAGCAGGCTTCAAAAGCGGGGAAATAGATCTCCCTTAACGCCCTCATGCTTACGAGTTCATCTATGTTCATGCGGTTGATCTCAAGGTTGTTGCAGGCAAAGTGCTTGACGTTCGATGAGACGCCCATGCTCTCAACGCCTTTGCACATCTCCGGTGCCAGGGTTTTCGCGAGGAAAGGATCTTCTGAATAGCCCTCGAAAAACCTGCCGTTAACAGGCTCTCTTAAAATATTGCAGTTAGGCGTTCCAAGAAGCACACCGATCCTGTAAACAGAAGCTTCCATCCCGAGAGCCTTGCCGGTCTCGTAAACAGTCCTGGGATTCCAGGTCGAAGCAAGAAGGATCCCCGGAGGATAACAGCCCGGCGCCTCATCGATCCCACCGCGGTATTCCGTGATCTTTGAGACGATGCCCTCGCGGATCTCCTTTTCGCGCGCGGTAAGCTTATCAGGCTCATAGAAATTGAAGAACACATGCATGCCCTCTTGAGGATTAATGTCCTTGGACGGTTCTTTCATGAAACGCTGGAAAAAGTGCTGGTGGTTAAGACCCGTTCCGCCGTCCTGCATGACGAGTTCAGGAACCGGTCCGGCAGCAGATTCAAAACCTCCGATAGAGAACGGTCCTGTGCCGCAGAGAAGTCTTGCTTTGTCTTCTAAGGTCATTTTCTTCAGGAATTTCTTGGTGTTCATGGCCCGGCTCCTTTAGTGATATATGGATTTACTATACCATTTTTGGCATCCGTTTCAGAATGACGGTCCGATCGTTCACATTCTTTCTGCAACATATCCTGTCTCAAGTCTGTATATAGTGCATAAAGCAATTTGAAGGAGTTATGAAAATGAGAATAATGACAAAGCTTTTAACCGTTTTAATGATCGCTGTGCTCTCACTTTCAGCAGCAGGATGCGGAAGCACCGGCAAGAGCGGCAAAAGCCGCAAGACCAGCCCGGGCAACAAGATCGACATCGAAGAACTTCAGAAGAACAGCGGAAACATGCTTGTGATCACCCGCAACCCCCAGGAAGCTATGACGGCAGAACAGTATGAGATGGCAAGGTTCGAGATAACGATCACTTATGAAGGCAATATCACCATTCCCGGAAATCCCGTCAATCAGACAAGCTTAAAGCTGAAGAACGAAGACTACATCAAGTTCTATAAGTTCGGCATCGATAATGCTGAGAAGAGCAAGTTCGCAAACTATAAGGAAGATGTCTGCGACGGCGATACGTATACATTCACTTTTTACGACACGGACGGCAATCCGCATGTCATCTACGACGGTTACTGCTACAACAACAAGGATCTCCAGGACATCCTCAATATTACAGGCAATTATTATATTGACTGATCTTTGAACCGCCGCAGGGGCCTGTATAATTATTGCCCCAAAAAACACCCGAAAATTATACAAAAACGGCTTTTTGTGTAATTATTGCCCCTTTTTCAAGCCGGAAATTATACAAAAACAGGGCTGTCGCACGAAGAGACAGTCCTGTTCTTATTAACTGATATAAAGGTTCTATTATGAGTTTGTAAGGATAGCGAACTTCAGTGTTGCCTGAACTGCGACCTTGCCGTTGACTGTAGCAACAGCTTCGCCGAGGCCAACAGGTCCCTTAACAGCAGTGATCCTTGTCTCAAGTCTTGCTGTGTCACCGGGAACGATGGGCTGCTTGAACTTACACTTGTCGATGCCTGCGAAAACAGCGATCTTACCCTTGAACTCTTCCTGTGAGAGGATAGCAACAGCACCTGCCTGGGCAAGAGCTTCTACTGTGAGAACACCAGGAACGATGGGCATCTCAGGGAAATGTCCTCTGAAGAAATACTCATCAAAGGTGAAGTTCTTATAAGCGATGCAGAATTTACCCGGTTCATAATCCTCTACCTTGTCGATGAGAAGGAAAGGATGTCTGTGAGGGATGATCTTCATGATCTCTGTTGTGGTAAGTGCATTTGCCATAATGTGGATCCTCCGTAATTATTCAGCAAACTTCTTGACTATCATGGAAGCGTTGTGGCCGCCGAAGCCCAGATTGTTTGTCATAGCATAAACTATATCGCGATTCTTAGGTTCGTTAAAGGTGTAATCGAGATCCATCTCGCCTTCAGTTTCCTTGGAGCCTGCGGTAACGTGTACATAACCGTCCTGAATGGACTTAACGCAAGTAATGAGCTCGATTCCGCCTGCACCGCCCAGAGCGTGGCCGATCATGGACTTTGTGGAGTTGATGGAGACATTCTTTATGTCTTCCTTGAACGCATACTTCATCGCACGAGTCTCGAAAAGGTCGTTGTGATGTGTTGATGTGCCGTGAGCATTGATGTAGTCAACCTGTGAAGGAGCGATTCCAGCTTCCTTCATGGCGATGATCATTGCCATGCCTGCGCCTGAACCGTCTTCTGCAGGTGATGTGATGTGGTAAGCGTCGCATGTTGCGCCGTAACCTACGATCTCAGCGAGGATGTTTGCGCCTCTTGCCTTGGCATGCTCTAATGACTCGATAACGAGAACGCCTGAACCTTCACCGATTACGAAGCCGTCTCTGTCCTTATCGAACGGTCTTGAAGCTGTCTCGGGATCTTCATTTGTTGAAAGAGCCGTAAGTGCTGCGAATCCCTGGATGCCGGTCTTGCAGACTGCTGCTTCGCATCCGCCTGTGATTATGACGTCTGCGTCACCGTACTTAATTGCCTTGAAAGCATCACCGACAGAATGAAGACCTGTAGCGCATGCTGTAACAACGCATGTGTTGATGCCCTTCATTCCGTACTGGATTGCGATGTTTGCGGATGCCATGTTAGCGATCATCAAAGGAATGTACATAGGAGCGATCTTGCCCGACTTCTCGAATCTGATCTGCTCTCTCTCGTGAGCCTGCATTGATCCGATACCGGAGCTTACGATGACGCCTACTCTGTAGGGATCTTCCTTCTCCATATCGAGGCCTGCCTGCTCGATAGCTTCCTTTGCGGCTGCCAATGCATAGTGTGCGAAGGGTTCCATACGCTTCATTGTCTTGAAGTCCATATAATCTGTGGCTTCGAAACCCTTGACCTCACAAGCAAGCTTTACCTTGGCGTTGCTCGCATCGAACTTGGTAATGGGAGCTGTTGCTGCCTTACCCTTCTTGAGACCTTCCCAAAAAGTCTCAACACTGTTACCCAGCGGGGTGATCGCACCCATGCCGGTTACTACGACTCTGTTTGCCATTTAAATGTTCTCCGTTATTTTTTTATTTATCTTAGCGCTCCCCAAAAGCACCATTGATTACATGTGCATGCCGCCGTCAACAGACAGTACCTGGCCTGTGATGTAAGAAGCATCATCAGAGCAGAGGAAGTTAACTACGTTGGCGATATCTTCAGGCTGTCCGTATCTCTTAAGCGGGATCATTGCAAAGATTGCTTCCTTCTGCTTGTCGGTAAGAACAGCTGTCATGGGTGTCTCAACATATCCGGGCGCAATAGCGTTGAATGTGATGTTCCTTGAAGCGAACTCTCTTGCGCAGGACTTTGTTACGCCGATGATGCCTGCCTTTGAAGCGGAATAGTTGACCTGGCCTGCCTGGCCTTCGATACCTACGATGGAGGAGATGCTTACGACTCTTCCCTCTCTCTTCTTCATCATGAAAGGTGTTGCGTGCTTGATGAAGTTGAAAGTACCCTTGAGGTTGACTGCGATAACTGAATCGAAGTTCTCCTCTGTCATCTTAAGGAGCAGGCTGTCTCTTGTGATGCCTGCGTTGTTAACGAGGATATAGATGCCGCCGAAGTCTTCGTTGATCTGTGCTACTGTCTCGCCGACCTTTTCGAAATCAGCAACGTTGCACTGATATGCCTTGGCATCAACGCCCAGAGCCTTAACTTCATCTTCTGCATCCTTGCTCATCTCGAGGGGGCATGCATCAACGATCGCGATGTTGTAGCCGCTCTTAGCAAGCTTTAATGCGATTGCCTTACCGATTCCTCTTGAAGCGCCTGTAACGATTGCTGTTTTTCTTGTATTCTCAGACATTTTTCTACCTCCTTAAGGTCTTAGCCGAGTGTTTCCAATAACTTATCTACGTCTTCGGGTGTTGATACACCGATTACTTTGATCGACGGAACTGTCTTTCTTACAAATCCTGCAATGGTCTTGCCGGGGCCGACTTCGATGATCGTGTCAACGCCCATCTTTTCGAGCTCATAGAGAGTCTGCTCCCACTTAACGGGGCTTGATACCTGAGCTTCGAGAAGGCCCTTGATCTGTGACTTGTCGTCAACAAGAGAGCCTGTTACGTTTGCAAGATAAGGGATCTTTAAGCTTCCAAGCTCAACACCCTCAAGTTCTTTGGCG
>Ga0310697_10007097_pt1 | contig 10590 bp, 8 predicted proteins | sample 172DNAGHGlowgp2_FD_203883 | JGI IMG/M metagenome (GOLD analysis project Ga0310697, IMG submission 203883) | Sheep rumen microbial communities from Palmerston North, Manawatu-Wanganui, New Zealand - 1728 DNA GHGlow gp2 (v2) (version 2) | ecosystem: Host-associated > Mammals > Digestive system >...
ATTGCCATGAAGCTCGACGTGGTGGCACGCGGTGGCCGAAAGAAAGATTTTTGGGACATTCACGAATTTGCAGGGCTTTACAGTCCCACGGAGATGCTCGACCTTTATGAGAAACGCTACCCCTACGGCTTTAACCGAGAAGATGTAATTCGGGGATTTGGTAACTATACTATAGCCGACAATGAACCCGACCCACATTGTTTGAGGAGCAAAGATTGGGATACTATAAAAGAAGAACTGCAAGCAACATTCACAATATTATACTCCATATAAATAAAGGGAGAATATTGCACCACTACAATATTCTCCCTACAAATAATCGGAGAATAAATTCACCCTTGACAGCCCTGTTTCAAATTCGTTTCATACGTCCGCAAACCAATAGGTATTCATTCTCATTTAGTTTCAATTGTTTCCGTATCACGGACAATTTGCCGCACAGTTGCAACGAAAAAGCATCCCTATCGTGAGGGATGCTCGTTCTTAATAAGAATGTTAGTCTACAATTTCCGCATTAAAATCATACTGCCTGCAATAAGGAGCATCGCTCTCTTTGCCAGAATAGCAATGGAATGTTACTTCACAATCCACGTCATTTTGGCCAACTGTACCATAACGAGCCCCTTCAACAATAGTTCCTTTTATTTTGTCTTTTGGAGTCACCTTTACGCGATAATGGACACCTTTTTCTTTGTTCTTGATCCTAACCACGACGACGATTTCTCCGTTATCACTGTAACGTACATCATATACGTAAGCGGAAGGACTATCAGCGCAATCTTGAGAGGCGGCAACTGTATTATATTTTGCCTTATCGGTACCATTACTTGCATATATATTGTTTATGCTTAACATAGAAACGAAAGCAAATAATACAACAAATGCGATTTTCTTCATTTTTTTGTTGTCTGTTATATACCATCGACCCGTCGGTTTTGAATTAATAATATGTTATTGTAGTTCCGATGAAGAATGCACATAAAAAGAGCGTGGAACTTTTTAGTCTTCATCGGTTTTTCTGAGGTCTTCGACTACCTAAACACTCCAATTACAACGTATAAGTCCACGCTTAACGCGGGAACGCCGTCGCTTGGTCTGGAGTGTTTTCTTGAAGTTGTCGAAGTTTCAGAAAAACCAGATTAGCTACTTCGCTATTTTCTATTCTATGATGTGCATACTAAACTATGCGCTATACTTCATTGGCATTTATATTCGTTTATACTCCGTAAAATCGGCTGCAAAATTACACAAATATTTTCATATACAGAAATCTTTTTCGTTTATGTCGGAAAAAGTTTGTAATTTTGCAGCGTGTAAACCGCAGAATTTGCGGCTTATTAACCGCACAACAATTTGAATGATGCAAAAATATATCTACCATTCAACCAATTGGCCGACCTTCATTTGGGACAAAAACCTTATTATGGAGCGGCAGTCTGCCATCAACAAGATGGCTGGCCATCTCTTTGGCCGTTTGCACGACATTGGTCTCGACGCTCAGTTGCAGACTATGACGCAGATGGTGACCGACAACGTGGTGGATTCGTACTCGATAGAGGGCATTACCCTTGATGTGGCGCAGGTGCGCTCGTCGGTGGCAAGACGGCTTGGTGTGGAGCAAATGGTGCAGACTGAGCCGTCGCATTATATCGACGGCATCGTTGAAATGATGCTCGACGCCACCACCAACTACCTTACACCCCTTACCGAAGACCGCCTCTTCGGGTGGCACTCGGCACTTTTCCCCAACACCCGAAGTGGCATACAAGGCATCGACGTTGGGTGCTACCGCCAGCGTGGAATGGATGTTGTCTCCGGAATGCTAGGACGCGAGAAAGTCCACTATCTCGCACCGGAGCCGGACGTTGTGCCAGCTATGATGCACCAATTCCTCAATTGGTTCAACGGTAACACCACAAAAGACTACATCCGCTCAGCCGTCGCACATCTCCACTTCGTGAGCATCCACCCATTCGACGACGGCAACGGCCGCATCGCTCGCGCCATATCGGATATGGCCCTGTCGCAAGCCGACAACAGCCTTATGCGCTATTTTAGTATGTCGACCCAGGTGAACCGCGAGAAGAAACGCTACAACTCCATCTTGGAACATACGCAACGCGGCGACGGCGACATCACGGAGTGGATCGACTGGTATCTCGGCTGTATGGGTCGTGCAATTGAAAGTGCCGAGAAAAGCCTATCGCTAATCCTCCGCAAATCCATTTTCTGGCAGAACCACACATCGGATTCTTTCAGCCCACGTCAGCATATGGTACTTAACATCTACCTTGACGGCTACGACGGCAAGTTGACCGTAAAGAATTATGCCAAACTGGCTGAAGTGTCAACCGATACTGCCATCCGCGACATACACGAACTTGCCGCCCGCGGCATCGTGAAAGCGAAGGAGGGTATGATGCGGAATGTGGAATACGAAATAATAATCAATAAATAAAGTAATATGCTACAGATTGGAACCAAGGCGCCGATGTTTGAGGGCGCGGACGAGAACGGAAATATCGTTAAACTGAGCGACTTCAGCGGCAAGAAGCTGGTGCTCTATTTTTATCCCAAGGACAGCACGCCAGGCTGCACCAGCGAGGCCTGCGACCTGCGCGACAACTATCACCGCTTCCTGGCGCAGGGCTACGAAGTGCTGGGCGTCAGCCGCGACAGCGCCGCAAGCCACCAGAAGTTTATCGCCAAATACGAGCTGCCATTCCACCTCATCAGCGACCCCGAACACAAAATACTCGAGGCCTACGAGGCTTGGGGCGAGAAGAAGAACTACGGCAAGGTCACGATGGGCACCCTCCGCACCACCTACGTCATCGACGAGCAGGGCACCATCGTCGACGCCATCGGCAAAGTGAACACCAAAGAACACACCAAACAGATATTGAAATGACACTACGGGAAGCTATCGTCGCACGCCACAGCGTGCGTCAGTACAAACAACAACCTATCGAGGCCGACAAGGTCGAGCAGTTGCGTACCGCCATCGATGAGGCCAACCGCACGGCAGGTCTGCATCTGCAGCTGGTGACCGACGAACCGGAGGCTTTCGCCCACGGCCTGGCCAAGTACGGCAAGTTCAGTGGCATCAGCAACTACATCGCCCTTGTCTGCCGCAAGGGGCTGGATGAACAACTGGGCTATTATGGCGAACGCATTGTGCTGCTGGCGCAGACGCTGGGTCTGAACAGCTGCTGGGTTGGTCTGACTTTCAGCAAGCAGCCCGATCGCTACACTATCGGTGCCGACGAGCAGCTGCACGGCGTCATCGCTCTCGGCTATGGTGCCACGCAGGGCGTGCAGCACCCCGTGAAGCCCATCGAAAAGTTCTACAAGACACCTTCGGCCAACATTCCCGAATGGTTCAAAAAAGGTGTTGATGCCGCAGTGCTGGCTCCGACGGCAATGAATATGCAGAAGTTTGAGTTCGAGCTGCTGCCCGACGGTCAGGTGGCGGCACGAACACGCTTTGCGCTTATGGGCACCTATCTGAAGATAGACCTCGGCATCGTCAAATGCCACTTCGAGATTGGCGCCGGCAAGGAAAACTTCCGCTGGGCATAGCAATGTCGCAGCTCGATAATCGCTCTATAATCCCGATTTCTGAAAAAAATTCACTTACATAAAATAATGTATTCATTTTTGCGTTATGGTTGCAAAATACACAAAATAAGTAACTCAAAGCAAAAATGAAGCGCATATTCCTATTATACGCCATCCTTGCCATTGGCATTGGCACGGCATCAGCGCAACAGACGCAACAGTCAAAAACGACATCGCAACTCTTTGTTGAGGCTAACGACTTGTTCCGTAAGGAGAAATATGCTGTAGCGCAGTATCTTTTCGACCGCTATCTCGACTGCAACGATGCTACCGAGCAGGTCGATGCCACCTATTATGCAGCCGTCTGCTCCCAGCAGCTGCGCAACGACGACGCCCTTTTCCGTCTCAACGAATTCCTGCGTCTCTATCCCGAAAGCGGCAGGGTCAATATGGCGCGTCTGGCACTCGGAAACGTCTATTTCGACAATGCCGAGTGGAACAATGCTTTGCACGAATACCTGCAGGTGGAACCCTCCGAGGTCGAATTCAACCATCGCAGCGAATTCGAGTACAAGACGGGATTCTGCTATTTCCAGCAGGGCGACAAGGAAAACGCCAAGAAATATTTTAAGCGCGTGGCCGACGGTAAGTCGTACTACAAGAACGCTGCCACATACTATTATGCCGACATCCTTTTCTCGGCAGGACAGTACGAGTCGGCCGACAAGGAGTTCCGCAAAATCGAGCGGGAGAAATCCTTCAAAAAACTTGTTCCCGTCTATCGTTTCTATATCAAATACCATCTGGGTCAGGAAGACGAAGTGATACGTATGGCCCCAGACCTGCTGGCCGACCCCAACCTGGTGCTTCGCGACGAGGTGGAGCGCATTGTCGGCGACGTCTATTTCAACCGTGGCGAATATCAGAAGGCACTGCAATACTACCAGCAGGCCGATGCCGATGCCACCAAGAAAAACAGCTCGGCCCACAATGCCGCCACCAACTATCCCAAGGGCTATTGCTACTATATGCTTGGACAGTACGACTCGGCGGCATCATACCTTTCCACTTTCGTCGGACGCGACGACTCGACGGCGCAGAACGCACTTTTCACCCTTGGCGACACCTATATCAAGATGAACCGCAAGAACGATGCACGCACAGCCTTCAAAAGCGCCTCCGAAATGCGCCACAACGACGCCATCCAGGAGGAGGCGGCATTCAACTACGCCAAACTTAGCTGCGAACTCAACCCCAACGCCTACAACGAGTCGATACGCTCGTTCGAGAACTACCTGCAGCGCTACCCCAATACAAAGCGTAAAGCCGAAGTGCAGCAGATACTTACATCGCTCTATTGCACCACAAAGAACTATAAGGACGCCCTCGCGCTTATCGAACGCAACAAAAAAGAGCTTCTCAAAGACGCCACGATGCGTCAGGCCTATCAGCGCATTCTCGTCAATCGCGGCATCGATCTCTTCAACGAGCGCAATCTGCAGCACGCCGCTGTCTGTTTCGACAGCGCCGTGTCGGTCAACGCCACACCGTCCATCACCACCGACGCTCTCTACCTCTCGGCCGAGTCGCAGTACCGGCTGGCCAACTACGGACGCAGCCAGAAGCAGCTCGACCGTTTCTTCACCGCTTCGTCGCGCAAAAGCTCGGTCTATTATCCGCAGGCTCTCTACACTGCCGGATACGTCTATATGCGTCGCAAACGCTACGACCTTGCCGAAGAGAAATTCAGCGAGTTCATCACCCTCTCCAAGAATGGCGACCGCAAACAGCTGCTCGACGCCTACAACCGTATGGGCGACTGCCTCTACGTGAAGAAAAACTTCGACGGCGCCATCGGCTACTACAACCGCGTCATCGACGCTCAGGGACAGGATGCCGACTATGCCACCTACCAGAAGGCTCTCTGCTACGGCGCACAGGGCAAGAATGTCGAAAAACTCAACAGTCTGAACTACATCTTCGAGAAATTCAACAATTCGCCGCTCTCGCCCAAGGCAATGTTCGAAATCGCCAACACCTACCTCATCTGCGACAACAACGAGATGGCTCTGCTCTACTACAACAATTTCGTCAAGAAATACTCGCAGAGCAGCTTCGTGCCACAGGCACTGCTCAACACCGGCCTTATCTACTATAACACCGAGCGGAACGACAAGGCCCTCGAAACTTTCGACCAGCTCCTGGCACGCTATCCCGGCACCGACGAGGCTCGCGATGCACTGATGTCCATCAAGAACATCTATATCGAGCAGGACCGCGTCGAGGAATACTTCTCCTACGTCAGCCGCACCACCAAGGCAACCGTCTCGGCCGTCGAACAGGACTCCACCCTCTATCTCGCCGCCGAAAACCGCTATTTTGCAGGCAACTACGACAATGCCATCGCCGGCTTTTCCAACTATATCCAGAAGTTTCCTCACGGACTCTTCATCCTCAAGGCACACTACTTTCTTGCCGACGCACTGACGCGTACCGGACAGCAGGACAAGGCGTTGGCCCACTACGAGTGGGTCGCCGAGCGCGGCAACAACCCATACACCGAAAACTGCCTCTATCAGGCCGCTACGACCAATTTCGCACAGCGCAACTACCGTAAGGCTCTCGACTATTACGTGCCGCTCGTCGTCGTCTCGACATCCGACGCATCACGCCTTCAGGCACGTATGGGTATCGTCAAAAGCTGGTATGCACTGAAGGATACCGCCAATGTCGCCATCAGCGCCAGCCAACTCCTTGCCGAACCCAAGGCCACAGCCGAGCAGCGCGACGAGGCCGCCATCCTGACCGCACGCAGCTACTATTACGCCGACAACCGCCAGAAGGCCTTCGACGCCTATGGCGCCCTCGCGGGCTCCGCCAATGGCGACTATATGGGCGAGGCCACCTACCGCCGCGCCGAAATCCTCTTCCAGCAGGACGACCTCGACGGCGCCGAGCGCATCATCGAGCAGGTCGTCAACAATCCCGGAGCCGACTATTGGCTCGCCAAGTGCTTCGTTCTTTGGGCCGATATCTTCCATCGCCGAGGCAACGACATCCAGGCCAAACAGACCCTCCAGAGCATCATCGACAACTATCAGGTCGAGAACGATGCCGACGAAGAAATCGTGATGGAGGCACGCCAGCATCTGCAGTCCATCAACACCCCGCAGAACAGCACCGGCACCCCGCAGCAACCCGACAACGACACCGAATCCGAAACCATTATCATAGAAAATGAATAGTGAATAGTGAATAGTGACCTGTGAATAGTGAAACGAAAATTGACGCGTCAGCCACTAACAAATTAACAAATTAAAAGTAGTGAATAGTGAATAGTGACCAGTGACACGAACGCGTCAGCCACTAACAAATTAACACACTAACAAATTAACACAATAACGCAATAATAACACAATGAAACATTCCTTCAAAACCATCATAGCCGCTTTGGCAATCCTCGGGCTGAACACCACCCTCCACGCACAGACCGACACCACCGCAAGCTCCTACAACGAGTCGGTCATCGTCGTCGGCGACTACAACCCGGTCCTCGACGGCGTAACCGAAAAGGTCAACCTGCCGCCAGCCGTCAACGACAATATCAGCGAAACACTCCAGCCCACTTTCAACTACAATATCACCCCACGGCGCATCAGCTCGCTGACACCCGCTTCCGGCATCAAGGCCGCCAAAGTCCTCGGCTCGCCCACACGACTCTACAACAACTACCTCCGTTTCGGCGTCGGCCACGATTTTGCCGCCATTGCCGACATCAATCCGCTCCTCGACCTCTACTACACCTCCACGCGGCACGACAACTACGCCTATGGCGCACGACTCTTCCACAACACCGATGTCACCACCTTCGGACGGGCCGACGACAGCCAGCCCTCACCGTCGCATTTCGGACGCACGCGCGAAACCGACACCAGATTCGACATCTTCGGAAAATACATCCTCAACAAGCAGCACCTCTTCTCCGCCAACCTCGCCTTCGACCGGCAGTATGGACGCTACTACGGCTTCAGCGACTCCACGCTGTTCCGCAATCTCGCCTACACGCGCGACTCAATCTCCTTCTCCGACTACGCCTTCGCCTACAACAACCTGGCCCTAAACCTCGGCGCCCAAAGCCTCAACACCGACGAGGGCAAGCTCGGCTACGATGCCAACCTCGGACTCTCCAACTTCTGGGGACGCTACGACTTCTCACAGTTCTCGATGGACCTCGACGCCAACATCCACTACGGATTCCCGCTCCTCAGCAAATACAAGGCCATAGCCTACCTGCGCACCAAATGGCAGGGCTTCCGCCACAAGGCCGACGCACCAGCCACAATCGACGACCTGCCGCTCGGCTACGGCACCGTCACACCGCTGCCCGACACACTCAGAAGCAGCAGCAACCTCTTCCAAATCAACCCCTACGTCGACTTCCTCTTCAGCGGATTCAAGTTCCACGCAGGACTCTCCTTCGGCTTCAACGCCTACAACAACGACCAGACAACTCACAACCTCTTCCCCGACCTCAGCGTCGCCAAATCGTTCGCCAACAACGCAATGAGCCTCGCCATCGGATTCAAGGGCGACTACATAGCCAACGACTGGAACACCATTCGCCTGACCAACCCCTTCGTCGCACCCGCACCGCAGACACAGGCCACCGTCGACGACAACCTCTACGCATATCTCCGCATCAACTTCTCCAAAAAACTCATACTCAACATCACCGTCGACAACCACTTCTACCAGAACGCCATCTTCTTCCAGCTCGACCCCGCATATCGGCTCAACAACCTCTTCACGCCCTACTATGTCGACTTCAACGAAGCCGCCTTCGCCGCCAACTTCACCTTCGTCAACGACGAAATGATCACTATGACCCTCGGCGCAGACTACAACCTCGACTACAACATACCCACCAACACCATCATCCTCCACGACCCCAATTTCACAGCACACCTCGACGTCGACCTCAACTACAAGGACAAGTGGCTCTTCACACTCCAAACCCTTTTCGTAAGCTCGATGGACGCCGAATACCAAACCAATCCCACCACCGGCCTCAACCAAGTCACACAGACCATCCCCGCACACTTCGCCATAGGCCTCGGTGCCGAATACGTCCACAGCCGCGCGCTCTCCTTCTTCGCACACATCGACAACCTCACCGCACAGCGCTACTACCTCTGGGCCAACTACCCCGCCCAGCGCTTCAACCTCCTCCTCGGCCTCACCTACACCATACCAACGAAACGGTGACAAACGGAGAACTGAAAACTGAGAACGGAAAACCGAGAACGGAAAGCAGCCTCGGAGAGGCGACACGCACAAAGTGCACGTAACACCATACAAGCCTAAGGCGCAGTATGGTGACCAGACAAGCCAGCGACGGCAGCATCTCGGAGAGATGCGACCATAGGACGGAAAACCGAGGAGGGAGAACCGCGTCAGCCACTAACAAATTAACAAATTAATAACCGCGTCAGCCACTAACGAATTAACAAATTAACGAATTAACACATTCTCAATGTCCTACGAAGAAACCCTCGACTACCTCTTCAGCGCCCTGCCAGCCTACCACCGCATCGGCGCAGCAGCATACAAGGCCGACCTCGCCAACACCGAGGCAATGATGGACCATCTCGGCCACCCCGAGCGCGGTTTCCGCTCCATCCACGTCGCCGGAACCAACGGCAAAGGCTCCGTCTCCCACTTCCTCGCCTCCATCCTCCAAGAGGCCGGCTACAAAGTCGGACTCTACACCTCGCCACACCTCGTCGATTTCCGCGAGCGCATACGCATCAATGGCGAGATGATACCCCAGCAGGAAGTCGTCACCTTTGTCCAAAAACACAAGTCCTTCTTCGAACCACAAGGACTCTCATTCTTCGAAATGACCGTCGGACTCGCCTTCGACTACTTCCGCAACCAGCAGGTCGACATCGCCGTCATCGAAGTCGGTATGGGCGGACGACTCGACTCCACCAACGTCATCACACCGCTGCTCAGCGTCATCACCAATATTGGTCTGGACCACACGCAGTTCCTCGGCGACACGCTCGAAAAAATTGCCGCCGAAAAGGCCGGCATCATCAAACCCGGCATCCCCGTCGTCGTCGGACAGACACAGCCCGAAACGCAACCCGTTTTCCAGCGCATCGCCGCCGAGCGCCACAGCCCCATCACCTTCGCCGACCAGCACTGGCACGTCGACCCCAACTGGCACTTCGACGGCGAGCGGATGCTTTTCCAGCTCCAGCACAACGGCCAACCCATAGTCGACCCCACAAGCGGCCTTGTCCTCGACTTCACCTCCGGCCTCATCGGACCCTACCAGATGTGGAACATCGCCACCGTCTGCCAAGCCGTACAGCAGCTGCGCCAAACCACAGCGCTGCAAATCGACAGCACAGCCTTCCGACGCGGACTCGACCGCGTGGTCGACAACACTCACCTGATGGGACGCTGGCAGATCGTAGGCCGCCAGCCGCTAACCATCTGCGAAACAGCCCACAACTTCGACGGCATCAACGCAATGATGCTCGGCCTCGTAGGGCTGCACTTCAAGCAGCTGCACATCATCTACGGCTGCGTCGCCGACAAGGACTACAACAAAATCCTCGCCTATCTCCATTCGCAGCTCAACGCCGAGCACATAGGCCATTCTCCCATCTGGCGCTTCAGCCAGCCCAGCGTCCAGCGCCGCCTGCCCGTCGGCCAACTTCATTCCGCCGCACACCAGCTCGGCATCGACGGCCAGGCCTTCGAAAACGTCAACGACGCCATCGACGACGCCCGCCGCAACGCCGACCCCGACGACCTCATCCTCGTCACAGGCAGCATTTTCCTCATCGCCGACGTGCTCACACCCAACGCCTGAACAACCCCCATTCAACCCCTCCCAACACTGCCTTTTCCCATTCCGTTTGAACTCAGTTCTTATATCGTTCTTATATCCGCAATATAGGATGCTCCAAAAATTATCGAAGCACAAGGCTTCTTATAAGGACTTTTTGAATTTAA
>Ga0310697_10007099_pt1 | contig 10590 bp, 10 predicted proteins | sample 172DNAGHGlowgp2_FD_203883 | JGI IMG/M metagenome (GOLD analysis project Ga0310697, IMG submission 203883) | Sheep rumen microbial communities from Palmerston North, Manawatu-Wanganui, New Zealand - 1728 DNA GHGlow gp2 (v2) (version 2) | ecosystem: Host-associated > Mammals > Digestive system >...
TCCCTGCCCCAGTCGCGCAGCGACCTTACGATACGGTGAAGCAGCGGATCATCGGTATATACGGCGCCGCCTTCTCCCATTGTCATATGATGAGGCGGATAGAAACTGGAAGTTCCTATATGCCCTATTGTCCCGGTCTTTTTCTTGATCCCGTTAAGGGTATACTCACTTCCCAGCGCATCACAGTTATCTTCGATCAGCCACAGGCCGTGTTTTTCGCAGAACTCCGATACTGCCTTAAGGTCAAAGGGATTTCCCAGCGTATGGGCGATCATCACAGCTTTCGTCTTTCCTTCGCTGTATGCCTCCTCAAGGCGGCCGGCATCGATATTGTATCCGGGCACGGTCACATCAACAAACACCGGCACCGCACCGTACTGGAGTATCGGCGATACCGTAGTCGGAAAGCCTGCTGCCACGGTGATGACTTCATCTCCGGGCTTTACCGCCCGTTCCTTAAGAAGCGGCGATGTGAGTGCCATAAAAGCCAGCAGGTTGGCGGAAGAACCGGAATTGACCGTCGAACAGAACCTTACTCTCAGCCATGCCGCAAATTCCTTTTCAAATTCCTTAACATATCTGCCTGCGGTAAGCCAGAATTCGAGTGATGAATCTACCAGATTCTCCATCTCCTGTCTGTCGTAAAAGCGACCGCCGTAAGAAATGTGATCTCCGGGCTCATATTCTTTTCTTTTATGATAAAGCTCGCAGTAATCCCCTGCCAGCTCACTCAGCTTCTTTCTGGCCTGCTCCTCGCTTAAGCCTTCAAAGAACTCCTTATCCATATCAATACCCCTTAAGTTTCTGACGTACTTTCTGCTCGGCCTCATCCATGGTCTTCTCCCCGCTGCCGATCATGCTCTGTATATCCATGCAGCGGCGGTAAAGCATAAACATTGCATTTATCTCAAGGCTGGCCTTCTGATCGGTCCCCCACATATCATGCGAAAGTGTAACATGCCGCTCTATCACCTTTGCTCCCAGAGTGGCTGCCACCACGGTAGGCTCAAGATTCTGCTCATGACCGCTGTAACCCACGATGCAGTGATAACGCTCACGCAGTGTGTTGATATATGCCAGATTGAGGCTCTCGGGCGGTGCGGGATAAGTTGAATTTGTATGCAGCAGCACATAATCACCGTTACTGTGATCCTCAAGCCATCCCACAGCCTTATCCAGCTCCTCCTGGGTGCTCATGCCGTCCGACATGATTATCGGCTTATTATATCTGCATGCTGCTTTTACCAGTTCCTCATTTCCGTTGGCCGCCGAAGCCAGCTTGATAAAAGGCACATCATATTCCATAAGGAATTCGAGACTTGGCATATCCCAGGGACTTGCCGTCCATGCAAGCGGCTTTTCCTTACAATACGTGTCTATATAATCGTATTCCTTTTTACCGAATTCCACATGCTTTTTATAATCCAGATATGTCATCTGCCCCCAGGGCGTATCACGCATAACATTTTTCTGCGCCTCGGGCACGGCTATATCCGGCTCTCTTTTCTGAAACTTAACGCAGTTCCATCCTATGGCAAAAGCTGCATCCATAAGACGTTTAGCCACCTGCATGTCGCCGTTATGATTGATCCCTATCTCAGCGATAAAATAGGGGACGGTATTATCCCCCAGTTCAAAATCTCCAAGCATTATTTTCTGATTAGCCATTGTGTTTCCTCCATTCTGTGATAAAGATCCCTCTCCGCACTCATATCGCCAGGTAAGTGATACTCTCTTTAAACGAAACTTCCGGTGCCCAGCCGGTATCTTTTTTGAGCTTTTCTACCGACGGTGAGAGCGAAACAAAAGGCGCGGGATCGGCACCGTAGTTCAATTCCCTTCCGGGTGCAAACTGATCCCTTGCTTCTTCAACATACTCCTTAAGCGGGCGGTATGCACCGTTCGCTATATTATATATCTCACCATTCCTGCCACGCTGCGCCAGCGCCAGTAAAGCTTCCGCGCAATCGGCAGGATCAAGATAATCCCAGTTCTGTCTGCAGCTGCTGAGTGAAAAATCCTCACCTGCAATGAGCTTTCTTACCAGATCGGGCATCATACGCCCCGCCGGTTCGTACTTGCCCGTAAGCGAAAATATCCTGCCCCATATCCAGTCTATCCCAAGCTGTGCTGCCATCACGCGGCTTAAATGAGCCGCTGAAAGCTTGGCTGCACCGTACGCACTGAAGGGACGTGTGGGACTCTCTTCCGTGATCACGCCTTCCACCACGCCGTATTCCGCCTGCGATCCCACACCGATATACCGCCTGCATCCCATCACCGCTGCGGTTTTAAGCGAATCAAGGCAACGGTCGATGTTCTGTCTCTGCTCGTCCATATCGTCGCGTCCGCCGCCCCAGGCCAGATCAAAGAACACATCTGCCTTCATATCGCCGATACAGGCGCTAAGGCTCTCTTCTTCCCTCTGCGCATACACCTCATGAATGATCGCTGCAGGAAATCGTTTTTTCAGGATATCAAGGCGCTCATTATGAGCCGAACCTGGCCTTAACACTGCTATCACTTCCACGCCTTCAGCAAGAAGAAGCGAGCTTAAATGCCATCCGGCAAAGCCAAGCGCTCCGGTCACAACGGCCTTTTTAATCTCCATCCCTGCTCTCCTCAAAATTGATACGCCGCTCTTCCACGACCACGGGCCGGTGTATAACACGGGTATTTATATTAAGGATATACTCTCCGATAAGTCCTATAAAAAATATTTGTATGCCGCCCAGCACGAAAACACCTATCATCACGGGCGCCATGCCCATACTCATGGAATTCCAGTGCGTCAGCTTGAGCACCAGATAAACGAGCGCGATGATTATGCTTATCGCACTGGTAAAGAATCCGAGAAAAGTAGCCAGACGCAGCCCCGCCTTGGTGTACGAAGTGAAGCTCAGCATAGCCGCATCATAGAGACTGTAGAAATTGTTATGGGTCTTGCCTGCCCGGCGCTTTGCCTGCTCGTAAGTCACTTCTTTCATGTTAAAGCCGCCGCCGTACTCCGCCACTATACCACGCAGAAATGGAATGGGATCGTCCAGTTCGCGCAGAAGCCTTATGAACGATCTGTCGTAAAGACCAAAGCCCGTAAAATGTTCTATCATCTGCACATCCGACATATTGCGTATCATATGGTAATAGATACTGCGGAACATATACATCAGCGGGTTCTCGCGGCTGCTTGTCTTTATGCAGCTCACCACTTTATGTCCCTTCTCCCATTCCGCTACCAGCTGCGGTATCAGTTCCACCGGATCCTGGAAGTCGCAGCAAACGGAAATGGTACAATCGCCCGTAGTCTGGCATAGGCCGTGGAAGGGCGAATTGAACTGTCCGAAATTGGTCACATTGAATATAGCCTTGACCTTCTTATCCTTCGCACAGATCTCCTCGAGCTTTTCCCTGGTGCCGTCTGTGGATGCATTATCTATGAATACCAGCTCATAGTCGTACTGCGAAAGCTCCTCTTTTAAGACCTTTCTGAGCGCATCAGCCATAGCCTCCACGTTTTCTATCTCATTGTAACAGGGTACCATTATACTAATAGTTTTCATATTTTAGCATTATACCTTATATTGTGGTTGTTTTCAAACGTATTATCATCATTTGGGGGTATTATTTCTATCTGCGGTTAGCAAGGAATTCAAGCGAACTCTTAATATACTCACTGCCCATATCCTTAAGTTTTATCTCTATCCCGTATTTCTTATACAGCCTTAGTATATATCGCACCATAGGCAGGCCGTAGCCTCCCATCAATGCACGCACGATCTTGCCTCCGGGCCACTCTGCTACCTTCTTAAAAGTCTCTTCATCAAGCCTGTCTTTAAGGAACAGATACTCCCTTACATACACCCATATACTAACCTGATATTTATACGCACTCACATGTGTCGTAAGACTCTGCTGTCTCTGGGTGATAATGTATACAGGATCCGCACAGGCTGCTATCTTATCTGCATAATATGCAGCTTTTACGGAAAACATGACATCCTCCGACCAGCAGCAGCTGTCAAAGCGGATCTTAAGCTTATCCAGCAGTTCACGGCGTATCAGCTTAGACCAGGGTGCATACAGCCTGTATCTGACCATATCCTCCGCAGAAGGGTCCTTTAAGTACTCCTTTATCAGCTTTTCATATGTCCTGTGCCTGCTGCCCTCAGTCATATCCGGCAATACCAGGGACTGCGGTACAAAGTACACGATATCCTCAGCTGCGTCCTTATATCTGTCCAGTATCTCAAACGCATTTTCCGTGAGAATATCATCCGCATCGACAAAGAGCACCCACTTGCCCTTTGCATGCGAAAGCCCTTCATTACGGCATCTCCCCGCTCCGTGCACATCAGACGGATTGTGATACAGCTCTATCCTGCCCATCACTTCACTTCCAAGCTCACTCTCAAGCTCACAGGGATCGTCAAAACTGTTGTCATCTACTACTATCAGCTGTATATCCCTGCGATCGGGAATCGAATCAAGCATCTCCTTAAGCAGCTCCGGCGTATTGTAATGTGCGGTAATTATACTGTACGTATATTCAGACATCCCTCACCTCTTAAGCATCATACCCTGAATGAATTAAATACAAACCTTATACTGTTTCTGATATATTCCGGACTCATCCCGCCCAGGGATATATCATACTTCTTATATGTTTTAAGCATATATCTTACCATGGGATAACCATAGCCCTGCACTGCAGCACGTATGATCTTTCCGGGCATCCAGCCTGTCAGTCTTTCGAATATCTCTTTTTTAACCCTGCCACGAAGGAAGATATATCTTTCCACATATGCCTTAAAGCGGTCTTTGTATGAATTGGGATCGCTGCGAAGGGTAAGCGTTCCGGCTTTATCGGTGATACAATAGATCACATCTTCACATGCTTCGATGCCGTCTGCATAATAGCCGCACCTTACCGAAAACATCACATCATTCGCGCACAGTCTGCCGTTAAAGCGTATGCCGTGTTCTTCGACCATCGAATGCCTTATCATTTTTGTCCACGGTGCAAACATGTCATATCTTAAATATGCTTCACTCAGTTCATCCTTTTTTTCAAGATATGCCTTTACCTTGTTCGCACTGGGTATATGTCTTTTACCCGTCTCATTTTCAGGAAGCCTGACCGATGTGGGCACAAAATAGACTATATCCGCCCCCGAAGAAGAATATGCATCCATCTTATCAAACGCATCTTCCGTAAACATATCATCCGCATCGGCAAATACCAGCCATTTTCCCTCCGCGTGCTTAAGCGCCTCATTACGGCATCTTCCGGCTCCGTTTTTTTCATCGGGATTGGTCAGATACAGGGTATTTCCGCCTCTGAATCCTGCTGCCGTCCTTATAAACTCTTCAGGATCCTCAAAGCTGTGATCATCCACCACTATAACCTGTATATCCTGCCGTAGCGGTATGCTCCCAAGCAACGCCTTAAGCGACTCCATATCCTTATAATGCGGTATTATCACACTGTAATCATACATACTTTCCACCATCCTTTATGTTAAAACAGCGCTGCCAGTTTTCGTAAAAATATACGCTTTTTGTCGGGCTTTATCATTTCTGCGGGAAGCCCCTGCGTGTTAAATATCCCTTTGGGATTCTCCGGATAGGTAAAATAATAACCTTTCCGTTTCATAAAGGCCAGCAGTGTATCCGCATCCGTGCTTCTATCTCCTCCAAGATCATCTGCCATTTTTTTCAGGCGTATCTTATAATCCTCTGCGATCTTTTTCTTCTGGATCAGCGCATGGTATAAAAGAGAATAAAAATAATCTTCTTCCGAAGGGACCGGGATCACGCCCATTGCCATGCGGCTGTTTTTTATCATTTCCTCTTCCCAGCAGGTGTCGTAATACCCATCACCAACCGTCCTGACATCCACCGGTATATCCCTTCCTCCAACGTTTATCACACGGTGGATAAGGTCACATTCCTTAAATCTGGCAGCGCAGCCCCCCGCACTGATAAAGGCCGGCCTGTCAACGCAAAGAAAATCAATATCCTGATGCTCGCCTTTCTCAAAATCCGAAAAAAGCTCCTCGTAATTACGCATTACTATATATCCGCCTTCGGCGTTCATGGCACGAAAGAAACTCTCAAGATCGTCCCATTTTTTTATAAATCCCTTACTTCCCATGCTTTCCTCCGGACAGCTTATTCTTTTTAAGCTCTGTCAGTATCTTTTCCCTCTTACATATCAGGACAGCCAGCAGCACAAATGCACACAGATAACGGATGATGATATGATCGTACAGAACAAAGAACAGTATGCTCAGCGCCACCAGTCCCGCCGATAATAAGAATATCTTCCCGTCATCATATATACTCTTAAGCCCCGTTTCCTTATATACTATCAGTCTCATGACCACGTAATGGAACAGCGTATACGCTATATAACAGAACAGCGTCGTATATGCCGCAGCCATATATCCGTGGGATCCGATAAAGATCATGTTGAGCCATATGTTCAGGCAGGCCGCTACGGAAGACGCCACCATCATATACGAGTTTTTCTCAAAATAAAACTCAAAATTCGCATAAAGGCTGTACAGGAACACAAAATAAACACTGATGGTCACACAGGGGATTATCTTAACTGCTTCGTAGTAATCCTGTGGAGCAAATATCCACATTACCTCCGGTGCCAGAAGCATCAGCATAAGGCACAGCGCCGCTATCAGATAAAGCAGCAGCATCGAAAATGCATTGACTTCTTTATAGTTTTTCTTCTTTATCTGCTGATACATCCATGGATTATAGGCATTCAGTATAGCCTGGCTCAGTATCTGTACTGCTGTTGCCAGGTTATATGCCAAAGAGTACTTTCCGGCTTCATCCTCTCCGCACATATCTTTTATCATGATCCTGTCAGACTGGTTCATTATAATCTGCGACAGATAATGAGGCACCAGAGGGATATTATAGCCCAGCGAATACTTCCAGTACTTAGGAGAGAAATCCTTTATCGTATCTATGAACATCTTTACCCACAGCCAGCCGAAACTGATAACATCGGCAATGACCAAGGCATAGATACGACCCGCTGCCCCGTTTTTGAACTTTATCACCGCGAACAGTTCCAGGCCGGTCTTTAACAGGGCATTAAACAGGGTAAGAAAGACCATCCTTTTGTATTCATAATCCACGCGCTTCCTTACGCTCCAGAAACGGAAGCTCATGACAAAGAACAGATCCGTCATCATTCCCAGGATGTAGCCGCGCGGCATCGCCAGGATATCGCTTAAGCCATCCAGGAAAAACACTGCGGGAATAAGATAAAGCAAAAACAGCAGAACGAAAAGTCCCTGCACGGATGCCGTGAACTTCTTCCTGTCATCATCGTATTTGATAAGGCCCCTCATATACACTCCCGAAGCCAGATTAAGCGTCACAAAGATAGAAACGATATTCTGCCATGTCATATAGACACTGAAAACACCGTAATCTCCGGTAGACATTATCCTGGTAAAGACCGGGGTACTTAAATATGATATACCACTCTGGATAAAATTACTGACAGTAAACCAAAGGGCTGCTTTTACCTGATCGGGCAGACTTTTATATCTGTTTTTAAGATCTTTTAAGCTAAACATAAACAAAGATCACTGTTCCAAAATATTCTTATAAGCGTCAAGCTTCTTTGCCAGGAAAACCCGGTAAAAAAAGCTCTTTATCTTTCTCCTGAAGGGAAAATAAACTATCCTGCCTATACGCTGCTTCCAGCGTCCAAGTGTCTTGGCCGGAGTATTCTGCGGATCAAAGAATCCATGCCAGGTCCTATACACCCCTGCAAAAGGCGAACTGAGCATCGCTTCGTTCTTATGACGGTATCCCTTGAAAATATAACGCTGAATGGGTATCTCCATATCCCCGCCGTTTGCTTCCCACAGACACACCGCCCTGTGCTGTCCGTCATAGATTATATTGTTATCACCATACAGGATGATATACTGATCCGCATAAGGATAACCCTTTTGCGCTATCAGTTCCTTACAGCTGTCCATACGTTCTACGGGTGTCTGGCAATTATGATCGGATCCCTTTTTTCTGTAATTGCCTTTATCCGAATGGAGCTTTTTATAATAATCCGACTTCGGTATACGTTTTATATTTTTAAAACCGACCCATAACTGTGACAGCCTGATCTTCTCTTCCTTTACCTGTTCAAGATCATGCAAAAGACATCTTTCATCACACAAAAGCTGCTCCATGAATACCGGATCCATCTTAGAAGCATCAAAGCCGGCAACATCTACAAGCGAATTAATGGTCACTTCAAGATCCCTGCACAAAGCCTGAAACATCTCATAATCCATATCTGCCCTGAACTTATTGATATGCAGATGCATCCTCTCGCCTATGTTATCATCAAGCCAAACGTTATAATTCCCTATTCTCTTTTTCTGTAATTTGGTAACGGCAGGGTTACTCATTTGCCTTCTCCTGTTTAAGGATCTTATTCAACATACGACAGATATCGTGAGATTATCTCATCAAATTCTTTATTCTTAAGCATTTTTATCATGAACGGGGTAAAGTTAAAGAACACCTTGCTCATAAGCTCTTTAGTCCGCTCCGTATCGAGCACATGCTCCATTGCCGTCAGCTCCTCCACGTCAGCCTCCGTAAAGGAGCGGCTCTGGAATACCGCCCTGCAAAGCCGGTAGATATATCTTACATGCTCAGCCAGATACACTATACCGTCCTTTTCGACGGATGTATCCCATACTTCAGCCTGTATCATACGGTCAAGCGGTATAAACGTCTTTGGCGTCAGGCTGCAGCAGGGAAGCTGTCTGTATATCTGATACAGCTCGCCGTTCTTCTCATACAGTTCAAAAGGCGTAAGTTTATACAAGTAAACATATCCCAGTTCAACACAGTACGGATGCACCCGTTTCTTAAGTCCCCTGCACAGCTTTGACAGACGCTGTATTTTGGGCATATCCACGATCAGCGTTATCACACCTTTTTTGCACTCTACCAGCCTGTATGGAATACTCTTATCATTAAGCGTCTTTATCAGCGGGTCTGCGGCATCGGGCTTCTCCGATAACGCTCCGCCTTTAAGCACCGGATATTTTTGATCCTTTTCCTTGTCTTTAAAATAATCCAGTTCACTCTTTGCGCGCAGCACGGTAGCAGCCATGCGGAGAAAATCACGCTCATACATTTCCAGCCTGAAGTCCTTGTTCTGGATATGGATGATCTTTCCCGTAGAGGCATTTCCGCCCTCGTTAAGCTCCACCATCAGCTCTTCACTGCCCAGCTTTATGGGATGTATCTCACGTAACAGTTCTCCCATATCAGTGTGCCTCTCTTCCGGCTGTGCGGCTTTCCTTCTCCGCGTTCGATATCATACGGTCATGGAATATCTTAAATATCCTTAAAAACAGCTCCCGGGGCAGGATGCGGTACAGCATGCGCTCTGTCTTCATAGTAAAAGACAGATTGCTCTTCATCTTCTTCGTATCCTTCCATAACGACCTGCAAAGATACCTGTCAAAAAGCTTTTGAACCGGATGAATACTGCTCTCACTTAAAGGATACTCTCCCATAAAGCGCAGGAAATGGATGATCACCGGGCTCTTTTTTGCACGTGCTATTTCTTCCGTGCTGTAGTATGCCTCATCCTGTTTAAAGATACGGTCAAAAGTCTCCGGCTTATAAGCCAGATACATTCCCTGCAGATTATATTCCGGAGGCAATATCTCTATATCGCCTTTTAATACCACATTATAAAAATCCTGATCCACAGTACCGTAAACACGTACATTGCATGCATGGTCCACTATACGCTCAAGGCAGTGTTTCTGTCTCCACTGCCGCATATCAAAGAGTATCACACCGGAATTAAAATACGGCTCACCCCTTTTGATCCCCACTGCATGCTTACATCCTGACATAAGGCAATCCTGTACCATGCCTATGGGATGATCATTCATGGGTATATTCATAAGCGGAGTCAGATCTCCTCTTATCAGGGTATCACTGTCAACATAGACCAGCCTCTCCACCTCTTTGGGGACCACATATTCAACAAACATCTTAAGATACGACATCTTATTCTTACGAAAGCCCATATAGGATGTAAAACCGCTCTCCTGCGCTTTTTCCTGAAGAGCTTTGGCATCAAACAGAATGAGTTCTCTGCCGTAATGCTCTGCGGTCTTTTTAAGCTTTGAGATGTTTTCTTCACTGATACCGTCAGAGATAACATATATGTCTATAGCCTGCGCGGCTTTATTGGACGCTAAAAGAGACAATAAGGACACTCCCAGGTAAGGAGCATAATTATCGTCCGACTGATAGAGGATGTTTAGTTTATTAAGGTTTGGATTCATATAGGCAATCTACCCTTTCAGGATGGCAAACAGCGCTGCTCATGCTCTGCCGCCAAAAACCGCGCGCATTTTTTTAAACAAGGGATGGAATAAGGCTGCCATCGCTATCGTCAGTATCAAAACGAACAAAAGGCGTATCCGGTAATCCTCCCATACCACTCCGGCCAGCTCCAGCCACACAAACTGAAACAGATAAAGTTCCGTCGATACGGCGCATAAGAGCTTAACC
>Ga0310697_10007100_pt1 | contig 10590 bp, 6 predicted proteins | sample 172DNAGHGlowgp2_FD_203883 | JGI IMG/M metagenome (GOLD analysis project Ga0310697, IMG submission 203883) | Sheep rumen microbial communities from Palmerston North, Manawatu-Wanganui, New Zealand - 1728 DNA GHGlow gp2 (v2) (version 2) | ecosystem: Host-associated > Mammals > Digestive system >...
GCTAAGCCCAATCTGCAACCCGTGCAGGAACTTGTCGCGGTTGCCCCACAGGTCCTCGTGGAGGGTTCTGCCGCCCGACGACGTGACCCATTCCTTTGCCACCCAGCCGGCATTGATGCCGACGTAGAGGTCCTCGTCATCGATGCTGAACATGTTACCCTTTTCCTGGGCAACTGTGTTTGCAGGCAACGACATCAAGAGCAGAAGTGTTGCCGCTATGGGATTTACAACAAATCTTTTCATAAAACATGTTAGTCGTTTATTACCTTAAAAAGCTATCACCGCGCACAAAGTTACACTTTTTATCTGAATTGTGCAAGTAATAAGGCGTATTTTGGTAAACATCAATCCCCAGCGAGGTCAAAGAGAGCATGGTGCGTCGGACACAAAAACAGCCCCCGTGCCGCGGCACGAGGGCTGTCAAGTCGCGCCTAAACGAAGGCTTGCGTAAGCTCAATAATATATAAAAAAATCCGCGAAACTATCCCCCTATGGAAATAAGTACGTGTACTTGTCTCCATAAGTACGTGTACTTGTCTCCATAAGTACGTGTACTTGTCTCCATAAGTACGTGTACTTGTCGTCATAAGTACGAGTACTTATCTTACCCCTTCCTAGAGAGGAGGGGCTTTTGCGGATTATCATATTATTTTTCCAGGAGGAAGAGATATTCGATATACTTGCCGTCGGAGTTTATCCACTCATTGGTCCATCGCATATTGCTCATCACGTTCTTCTTGTAGTTGATTTCCTTTGCAGCGATGACCTTACCGTTTGAGTGCAGGATGTCGTTCAGTTCTTCCTTTGTTGCCCTGCCTCCGGAACCGTAGGAGAGCAGTATATAATGTGCTTTGGTCTGTTCAATAAGCCTTTTTATTGCTTGCATCGCAATGAAGTTCCCTTGTTCGTTCTTCTTGTATTCCTCAAAGACTGAGGGCGACACTGTGTCTCGCGTGTCCTCACGCCTATTGGCTTTTCCGAACAACTTAGGTTTGTCGTTCAAGATAATAGTTTTCCAGATGTGATAGTAAGCAGCATAGCGAACTCTGCTCGGCGGCATCTTCTCGTTGTTTGAACCGTAAGGAGGGTCAAGGTAAACGAGGTCGTGATAATCTTTGACCACATCAAAGACATCGCTCTGTGTAACCTTGTTGTGTGTTGTCACATGATGTCTTTTCGGTAGTTTCAGTTGAATGTCGTTATAGGAGCGTGGCGACCAGCCTGAAAGATAAGCTGCATAATGTCCTAAAGTATTGTCAACTGCGTCCATTGCATAGATGAGGCTTGTGAGCAGCACACATTTGTCTTCCCATTCAAGCTGATACTCCTCGATTTTGTCCCTTATGGCATCAAGGCGCATGGTGTTCTTCATTTGGAATGGCATCTTTCCGTCTTCGTCCTCACCCCCGTAGTTCTCGGAGAACCATCCACGATAGCCGGGAAGAGCATTCAGTTCTTCAAGGTAAGGCAAGTAGAAGGAGTCTGGCTTCTCTGACAGGAGGTAACAGGTGCCAAATACTTCCGACCAGACGGAGATGTCGTTGGCTGTCGTGTTGTATCCTATCTGGGAAAAGGCTTGGGCAACACGAGTTGTCCCACTAAAAGCATCAAGAGCCGACTTCACTTCAAGCCCTTCTACCATATCTATTATATAGGGTAGTATCTTAAGCTTAGAGCCGGTGTATTTGATGCCCTCTGTTTCTGGGACTTCCATCACCCTTCCGAACAAATCATGCTGAACGCTCATCTCGTTTTTTGCTTGAAGTTGTCAATGTCTGTCTGCAGGATGATGTTTGCACTCTTGTGTCCGTTCTCTGTGCTGTTGAGTGCGAGTCTGAAAAGCTGAACCAGCGTCAGATTGTGTTCATAGGAAATCCATCCGTTTGTCAGACTGTCGAAATAGTCGAATGCATTCTGTGTGTGTGTCCAGAAGCCACGTTGCAGAGCATTGGCTGCAGCACCCCCATACCTTACTTCACAAATGTATTTCCCATTTTTGTCTATGAACATATATATTGGATGTGTGCGTCCTTTGGCAGGAACTATCTGCTTCAATTCTTCATCATACCTGTATCCTTTCTCGACAAGAAGTATCTTATCTGTCCTTCTCTTCATTTTGTCGAAGTCGAACACCATGATGTTGCACTCTTTCTTCTTTTCCCGATAGATAAGCGGCATAACGTTGACCGAGTCAAGAGACTGGAAAGCTTCTGAACGTAGTATGCTTTGTATTGTTTTCTTGTCAGTAACAGCATCTCCATACTCTTGTAATTTAGGGAACATCTTGGCATCCTTGTCCGTTGACAGTTGCAGTGGTCCGTCGCCGTAAGCCTTCAAGCTGACAGGGATTTCTTCTTTCGTCAGTTCATTGATAATTACAATGTCCTCTTCGTGTTCCTTTGCTCGGAATAAGTCCTTGCCCACGTGGCGGCTGTCGAAGTCGTACATGAACTGATGTATGAACTCTGCAATGCCAATCTCTGCCAAGTCGCCGTGCGTCTTGTTCCCTATAAGGCGCATGGTGAAGATGTTTGAGAGCGTGTTCTCTACAAGGTCGGGCCGTTTACTTACGAACAACTTGAATCTTTTCTGAAAGTCCTTGTATAATGTCCCTGTAGTCATGTTTTATAGGTAAGTTTATGCAAAGGTACTATTAAAAAACCTAAGCGCCAAATGATTCTGACTAAAATTTTGATTAGGAAGGATTTCTTTGGTTAAGCGCCTCGCCGCAGGTGGTGATGGCAAATTCTGCGTTGGGTGTTACTCTTTAGAACACGGCCCGTACAATCTGGCAGACGTTGTCGGGCTTGGCCATAGTATAATAATGTATGGCGGGGAAGCCGTGCTGGAGGAGGTCGCGGCTCTGGCGGATAGCCCAGTCGATGCCTGCCTGGTAGGCGTCTTCGGCTGTGCGGGTCTTCTCCATGAGGCTGACGAGGGGCTGCGGAATGTCAATGTGGAAAGAGCGCGGAAGCATGTCAATCTGCTTCTTCGACGAGATGGGTTTCAGTCCGGGGATGATGGGAACCGTGATGCCGGCGTTCCGACAGAGTTCGACAAAGCGGAAGAAGCGGTCGTTGTCGAAGAACATCTGGGTGACGATGTAGTCGGCTCCGGCCTCCACCTTCTGCTTGAGGTGATGTATGTCGCTCTCCAGGTTGGCGGCTTCGAAATGCTTCTCGGGATAGGCTGCCACGCCGATGCAGAAGTCGGTGGCAAGTCCGTTCTTCACCGTCGGGTCGAGGTACTGGCCGCGATTCAGGTTGCTGATCATGCCGACGAGTTCCGAGCTGTGGGCGAAGCCGTCGGGTTCGGGTGCGAAGTGCTTTTGGCCGGGCAGAGCGTCGCCGCGAAGGGCCATGATGTTATTGATGCCCAGGAAGTGGAGGTCCAGCAGTTCGCTCTCGACGTGGCTTGCCGAGGAGCCGCCGCAGATGACGTGCGGCACGATTTCCAGCTCGGGGTAGCGGCGCATGATGGCTGCCACGATAGCCACCGTGCCGGGTCGTTTGGCCAGCGTCATGCGGGTGTAGGTGCCGTCGCCGTTGGGGACGTATTCCACTTCGTCGCGGTGGCAGGTGATGTTGATAAAGGGAGGTTGGAACTCCATCAGCGGGTCGAGGCTCTGATAGAGGCGGCTTGCGTCGCTGCCCTTCAGGGGAGGAACGAGTTCGAAGCTGGCGAAGGGGCGCTTGCTGCCGCGGAGGATGTCGATGACTTTCATGTGAATGCTGTCGTTATGACGTTATAACGTTATGACGATATAACGAGTTATTGAGTGATGCTACAGGCGGTAGCCCAGGGTGATGCCGAAGGTCTGGTTGAAGAGACGGAAGTCGGGGTCGAGCCTGTGGAGGCCGCGGCTGTACTCAATGCCTATCGTGAAGTGGTCGCGCTCATAGGCTAGGCCTGTGCCGATGCCTACGTCGAAGCGGCGGGCACCATAGGTCTCGTCGAAGACATCTACTTCCTTGTAGAAGCCCCAGCCAGAGATGGTATCTTTGCTTCCGAAGAGACCGCAGGCGAAGTACGGGCCTGCCTTCACGACGATGTTGCCGCCTTTCTTCAATCCGAACTTGTAGGCCATCATGATGGGTGCTTGAAGATAGGTCATGCGCAGTATCTTGTCGTTGTTCAAGATACTACCGTAAGGGCCGTTGGGGTCGCAGCCTTTGAGGATGAAATCAAGCTCCGGAATGACATAAAGCCCTTTGTAGAGCTTCACGTCGTAGCTGACACCAGCCTTGGCTGCGATGGTTAACTTCGTGTCGGCATCGGCTCCGACGATGGATGTCAGTCCTACGCCAGCCTTGATGGTCAGCTTGGGTTCACGCTGAGCGCTGGCTGTCAGAACGGCAAACGCCAGGGCTGCAATAGTCAGGAAATGTCTCATAAGTAAACAATTTGTCGTTAATCAACTGCAAAGGTAAAGAGAAAATGGCAAAACGCCAAAGAATAAAAGGAAAAACAGAGTGATGCGCGGAATAATCATCCACGGCTGCATGGAAACCCCTCCGTAGTACGATGCCAGTACCACCGTGGGGAAACTCCAGTACTACCGTGGGAAAACTCCAGTACTACCACGGTGGTACTGGCGATACTACAGCAAGCGTCCGAGTGGACGCCTTGCAGTCTTCCTTTCCCATCCCTTCTAAGGGGAGGGGTCAGGGGTGGGGTGAAAAGTCTGTCTGCTTGCTATTGCTCCTGGACAATAAACTTGGAGAGGAGCTGTTCGCCTTCCTCCTCGGTGATGCCCCGCCGCCGGCAGTAGTCGCGGAGCTGGTCGCGGTCGATGCGGCCCACGGGGAAGTACTTCGCTTCCGGGTGCCAGATGATGAGTCCGCACACGGAGGTGGACGGCTGGATGCTGTAGTGGTCGGTCAGCTTGACGTTGAGCTTCTGCTCGGCCTCCAGCCTGTCGAAGACGATGCGCTTGAGCGAATGATCGGGACAAGTGGCGTAGCCGAAGGCAACACGAAGTGAAGAGTGAAGAGTGAAGAGTGAAGAATCAGAGTTACAATCAGGAATCGCAAGTAATTTTGATTCTTCACTCTTCACTCTTCGTTCTTCACTTGAAAGCCACTCGGCTGCCGCTTCGGCCAGTCGGGCACAGAGGGCGTGCATCATCAGGCGTTCCTCTTCGTCGGCAGGTTCCTGCAGCGGGCGGGCCGTCACCACGAAGAGTCCGATGGGAGAGGGTTGCTTCTCGTCGAAGAAGTCGGCAAGGCAGCGGTAATGATAAGCGGCGGATTGGCTGCGAAGCATCGGCAAGGTCTGTCCGTCTTCGCACAGCACGATGTCGTTCCCCCTGCGGATGGCTGGCTCTATCTTATATAAAGCCTCCACCTCCAGACTGTTGTCCTTGATGCACTTCTCGAGGAATTGCTTGCCTTTCCTCAGCGTCTTCTCCGCCTCGGGGTTGACCAGAAGCTGCTGTAGCGTTTCGCCCTTGAAACCCCAGAACAGCAGGAACATACGCCAATCGATGAGGGAAAGCAAAGCCCCCTCCCCGCTCCCCCTTTGGGGGAGTGCTTCAAAGCCGCTGAAATCTTGTTCATTAAAATCATTAAAGAAATGTACTTTAAGCGAAAGGGCCTCGGCTATGGGGCACTCCCCCAAAGGGGGAGCGGGGAGGGGGCTTTTTTGGTTGGCCTCCTCGTAAGGTGTCAGGGGTGCATGATGCTCGTTGTAGGCATCACGTATCTCTGTCTGTTCGGCCTTAAGTTCTTCGATGAAATGGGCTCTTTTTGTAGCTAATCGCTTCGCAAGCACGGAAGTTCGCGAGGCATCGCCGCCGTAGAGGACCAATCCGTCATAGAGGGGTGCCAGCTTCACGGCTGTGTGGACGGCCGACGTCGTTGCCCCGCCTACCAGGATGGGCACGTCGAGATGCTCCCGTTGGAACGTCTCGCAGAGTTTTTCCATTTCCTTCAGCGACGGAGTAATCAGTCCGCTGATGCCCACGAGGACGGGCTTGTGCTTCAGGGTCGCTTCGAGAATCGTCTCGCACGGCACCATGACACCGAGGTCAATCACTTCAAAGCCGTTGCAAGCCAGCACGATGCCGACGATGTTCTTCCCGATGTCGTGGACGTCGCCGTTGGCCGTGGCGAGCACGATGCAAGGCTTCTCCTTGCCGCCCTGTGCTTCGTCCTGCGCATCGATGTAGGGTTGCAGGATGGCCACGGCGTCCTTCATCACCTGTGCCGACCGCACCACTTGCGGCAGGAACATCTTGCCTTCGCCGAACAGCGTGCCGATGTGCTCCATGGCCTGCATGAGGGGGCCTTCGATGACGTTGATGGGCTGACCGTACTTGGCCAGCGCTTCGGGTATGTCCTCTGCGAGGTGGCTGTTGTCGCCCTTGGTCAAAGCAGACAGCAAACGTTCATCGACAGGGAGTGAAGAGTGAAGAGTGAAGAGTGAAGAATCAGAGTTACCGTTAGATGTTGCTGGTGAATTTAATTCTTCACTCTTCACTCTTAGTTCTTCACTCAAGGCAAGCAGTCTGTCGGTCGCTTCGTCGTCGGTATTCAGAATGACGTCTTCGACCGCTCGCCGCAGGTTTTGGTCGATTTCATCGTATATTTGGAGCATCGACGGATTGACGATTGCCATGTCGAGACCTGCGCGGATGGCGTGGTAGAGGAACACCGAATGCATGGCTTCCCTGACCCGATTGTTGCCTCGGAACGCGAAGGAGAGGTTGCTGACGCCGCCGCTTGTCTTCGCGTAGGGCAGGTTCTCCTTTATCCAACGCACGGCGCGGATGAAATCGACGGCATAGGCTTGATGCTCCTTGATGCCCGTCCCGACGGAAAGGATGTTGACGTCGAAGATGATGTCCTCAGGAGGAAAACCGATGGAGGTCAGCAGGTTGTAGGCACGCTGAGCGATGGAAATCTTCCTCTCGTAGGTCGTGGCCTGCCCTTCCTCGTCGAAGGCCATCACGACCACCGCGGCTCCCAAGCGTCTCAGCTCAAGAGCTTTGGCCAAGAAGTCCTGCTCTCCGGCCTTGAGGCTGATGGAGTTGACGATGCATTTGCCTTGTGCGTTCTTCAGTCCGGCCAGGACCGTCGGCCAGTCGCTGCTGTCGATCATCAGGACGGCCTTCGCTACGGCGGGTTCTCCGCTGATGTGTCGGCAGAAGGTCTGCATTTCCTGTCGGCTGTCGAGCATTGCGTCGTCCATGTTGATGTCGATGACCGTCGCCCCGCCCTCTATCTGGTTTCGAGCTACGGAGAGTGCTTCGCCGTACTGCTTCTCAGCGATGAGGCGTGCGAACTTGCGGGAGCCGGCCACGTTCGTCCGTTCCCCGACGTTGGTGAAGTTCTGCGTCTTGCGGTCGATGAGCAACGGTTCGAGGCCTGAGACACGCAGCTTCCGGTCGCTCTCTGGCACAATGCGTGGCTTGATGTCGCGCAGGGCTTCGGCAATCGCCTTGATGTGATGCTCGTCTGTTCCGCAGCAGCCTCCGGCAATGTTGATGAGGCCGTCCTCCGCCATGCGACGGAGATGTGCGGCAGTATAGTCAGGCAGTTCCTCATATTCGCCCATCTGGTTGGGCAATCCAGCGTTGGGATAGATGGAGATGGGCAAGGGACAGTTGGCTGCGAGCTGTTCGACGAAGGGTCGCAAGTCTGTGACGCCAAACGAACAGTTCAGGCCGAAGCTGAGCAGATAGGGGTAGTGGCTGACGCTCGTAAAGAAGGCCCATAGGGTCTGCCCCGTGAGGGTGCGTCCGCTGCGGTCGTTGACGGTGATCGACACCATGACGGGAATTTCCCTCTGAAGCTGAGCATTCAGTTCGCTGATGGCATGTAGGGCAGCCTTTGTATTGAGGGCATCGTAACAAGTCTCCAAGAGGAGGAAGTCGGCGCCGCCTTCGAGGAGAGCCAATGCCTGCTCGCGATAAGAATCGGCCATTTCATCGAAAGAAACGGCTCTCTTTGCTGGCTCGTTCATATTGGAAGGCAGGGTCAGTGACTTCGCCGTGGGTCCCATGGAGCCGGCCACGTAGATTCTTCTGTCAGACCCACCCCGACCCTCCCTTAAGGGGGGGGAGTCCTCCCCCTTTAAGGGGGAGTTAGAGAGGGTCTGTCCATCTGCCACCAGCCTTGCCAGCCTTGCGCCCTCGCGGGCCATCTCTGCGGCGATGTCCGAGCAGCCATACTCCTGCTGGCTGATGCGGTTGGAGGAGAAGGTGTTGGTGGCAATGATGTCGGCTCCCGCCTCGATGTATAGATGGTGAATCTGGCAGATGGTCTCGGGTGCGGTCAGGTTGAGGATGTCGTTGTTGCCGACCAGCGAGACTGGCCACGACGCGAACTTCCCCCTGTGGAAACTCTCTGCCGGCAGCCCGAAAGCCTGAATCCTGGTGCCCATCGCCCCGTCCATCACGAGGATGCGTCGGGCGAGCTGATTCCTTATTTCCTTAAACGTCTGTTCCATTTCCGCGTGCAAAGGTACGAAGAAGCGCGAGAAATACAAAGGAAAAACATTTCTTTTTGTATCAGAGAGCAAAAGTAGTTCAACAAAGCCATGCAGCAAAGAAAACAAGACCGCCGTATGCGCATTTGGCAATGCGGCTCAAGCATGGCTTCTACGTAAAGCAGGAATAAAGCAGGAAAATAGAAGAAATAATTCCTCGTACTTCATACTTCATTGTTCATTTTTTCGTATCTTTGCATCAAATTCTTCATTCTTCGTTCTTAAAATATACATTAAAAGGTATGATAAAGAAGTGTGAATTCCTGATTATAGGCAGCGGTGTGGCTGGTATGAGCTACGCGCTGAAAGTGGCAAACGCAGGCAAAGGCAAGGTTGTCCTTATCTGCAAGACGACGCTCGAAGAGGCTAATACAGCCAAGGCCCAGGGCGGCATCGCTTCGGTGACGAACCTGCTGGTGGATAACTTCGAAAAGCACATCGAGGACACGATGATAGCGGGCGACTACATCAGCGACCCGGCTGCCGTGGAACAAGTGGTGCGCAATGCACCGCAAGGCATACGCGACCTCGTGAAGTGGGGCGTGAACTTCGACAAGAAGGAGGACGGTGAGTTCGACCTTCATCGTGAGGGCGGACACTCAGAGTTCCGCATCCTCCACCATGCCGACGACACCGGAGCGGAGATCCAGCGCGGCCTCATGGAAGCCGTCCGCAGCAATCCCAACATCGAAGTGCAGGAGAACCACTTTGCCGTGGAGATTATCACGCAGCACCACCTCGGCATCCGCGTGACCCGACGGACGCCCGACATCGAGTGTTACGGCGCCTACGTGCTCAATCCCGACACGGGCAAGGTGGATACCTATCTGAGCAAAGTCACCCTCATGGCCACCGGCGGCACGGGAGCCATCTATGCCACGACGTCGAACCCGAACATCGCGACGGGCGATGGCATTGCCATGGTCTATCGTGCTAAAGGTAAGGTGAAGGACATGGAGTTCGTGCAGTTCCATCCCACCGTGCTCTTCAACCCGCAGGAGACGCATCCGGCCTACCTCATCACCGAGGCCATGCGCGGCTACGGCGGCATCCTCCGCTTGCCCAACGGCGAGGAGTTCATGCAGAAGTACGACGAGCGTCTGTCCCTTGCCCCACGCGACATCGTGGCCCGCGCCATCGACCGCGAGATGAAGATACACGGCCTGGACCACGTCTGCCTCGATGTCACACACAAAGACCCCGAGGAGACGAAGCATCACTTCCCCAACATCTATGCCAAGTGCCTGAGCATCGGTATCGACATCACCAAGCAGTACATCCCCGTGGCCCCCAGTGCCCACTACATGTGCGGCGGCATCAAGGTCGATCTTGACGGGCAGAGCAGCATCAAGCGCCTCTATGCGGTGGGCGAATGCTCGTGCACCGGACTGCATGGCGGCAACCGCTTGGCCAGCAACTCGCTCATCGAAGCTGTCGTCTATGCCGACGCTGCTGCCCGTCACTCGCTGGAGGTCATCGACCAGTACGACTTCAACGACCGCGTGCCGGAATGGAACGACGAGGGAACCATGACGAACGAAGAGAAGGTGCTCATCGCCCAGGACGTCAAAGAGGTGAACCAAATCATGAGTACCTACGTGGGCATCGTGCGCAGCGACCTGCGTCTGCACCGTGCATGGGAGCGCCTCGACCTGCTCTACGAAGAGACAGAGCACCTCTTCAAGCGCGTTAAGCCGACCAAGGACATCTGCGAGCTTCGCAACATGATCAACGTGGGCTACCTCATCACCCGTCAGGCCCTCGAGCGCAAGGAAAGCCGCGGCCTGCACTACACCATCGACTACGCTAAACACGCGTTAGACAATTCATAATTCACAATTCATAATTCACAATTCATAATTCATAATTCATAATTCATAATTCACAATTCATAATTCACAATTCATAATTCACAATTCATAATTCTCAATTCACAATTCTCAATTCACAATTCATAATTAGGCTACGCTCGAAGGCTTGGCGAAGGAAATAATTATGAATTATGAATTAAGAATTATGAATTGAAAAAACTATGAAGAAAGGCATCCTCGGCATACTCATCATCATGGAGAGCTTCTTCCTGTTGCTCTCTATGGCGGT
>Ga0310697_10007102_pt1 | contig 10589 bp, 7 predicted proteins | sample 172DNAGHGlowgp2_FD_203883 | JGI IMG/M metagenome (GOLD analysis project Ga0310697, IMG submission 203883) | Sheep rumen microbial communities from Palmerston North, Manawatu-Wanganui, New Zealand - 1728 DNA GHGlow gp2 (v2) (version 2) | ecosystem: Host-associated > Mammals > Digestive system >...
GTTCCACCGCGAGTTCTCCACGGGGCTCTATTTCGGGCGCCCGGGCGCCGACCAGTTCACGGACGCGGAGGATTCCGCGGCGAAGACGGTGAAGCGCCACGTGGGCGTGGTGATCGACTACTTCCTCAAGGCGCAGATCGCGCAGGTGAAGGTCCAGGACCATCCCGTGCGCGTGGGCGACGTGCTGCAGGTGCACGGCCCCACCACGGGCGTGCAGGAGTTCACCGTCGCCTCGCTGCGGCGCGACGACGAGACGCCCGAGGTGGCCGAGAAGGGCACGTGGGTCACGTTCCCCGCGCCCCGCTGCCGCGTGGGCGACAAGGTGTTCTTCGTCGAGCGCCTCGACCGCTAGCGACTGCCAATGACTTAGCGCGCGCTTGCGCGCGCGCGCGGGAAATGATATACTATCACGCGTTCAAACAACACGAAAGCGCTTATGGCAGACGAAGAGAAAACCGATCAAAACCCTGACCCCGAGACGCAGCCGGTCGTGGCCGGCACGTTGGAGGACGTGGCCATCGAAGAGGAGATGAGCCGCGACTACATCGACTACTCGATGAGCGTGATCATCGGGCGCGCGCTCCCCGACGTGCGCGACGGCCTCAAGCCCGTGCACCGCCGGTCGCTGTTCGGCATGCACCGCCTGAACCTCGGCTCCGGGGTCAAGCACAAGAAGTCCGCGAACGTCGTCGGCGAGGTGATGGGCAAGTACCACCCGCACGGCGACTCGTCGATCTACGATACGATCGTGCGCATGGCGCAGGACTTCTCGATGCGCATGCCGCTCGTGGACGGCCACGGCAACTTCGGCTCCGTCGACGGCGACCCGCCGGCCGCGATGCGCTACACCGAGGTGCGCATGCAGAAGGCGGCCGAGGTGATGCTCGAGGACCTGGACAAGGACACCGTGGACATGGTGCCCAACTACGACGAGACGCTCACCGAGCCGTCGGTCCTCCCCGCGAAGCTCCCCAACCTCCTCCTCAACGGCTCCGCCGGCATCGCCGTGGGCATGGCCACCAACATCCCGCCGCACAACCTCGGCGAGCTGTGCGACGGCATCACCTACTACATCGACCACCGCGACTGCACGATTGACGACCTGATGCAGTTCGTGAAGGGGCCCGACTTCCCCACCGGCGCGCAGATCTGCGGACGCAACGGCATCATCGCCATGTACAAGCTCGGCCGCGGCCAGCTCTGCGTGCGCGGCCACGCCGAGATCGAGGAGTGGAAGAACGACCGCATGCGCATCGTGATCACCTCGCTCCCCTACCAGGTGAACAAGGCCGAGATGATCAAGCACGCGGCCGAGCTCGTGAAGGACAAGGTGATCGAGGGCATCAGCGACATCCGCGACGAGTCGAAGGCCGACGTGCGCATCATCGTGGAGCTGAAGCGCGACGCCCAGCCGCAGATCGTCCTCAACCACCTCTACAAGCACACCGAGCTGCAGACCACCTTCGGCGCGATCATGCTCGCGATCGACCAGGGGCGTCCGCGCATCCTCAACCTGAAGGACTTCTTCCGCTGCTACGTGAACCACCGCTTCGAGGTGATCACCCGCCGCACGAAGTTCGAGCTGAACAAGGCCGAGGCGCGCAAGCACATCCTCGACGGACTCCTCATCGCCATCGCGAACCTCGACGACGTGGTGAAGATCATCCGTGCGTCGAAGAACCGCGACGAGGCGAAGGTCAAGCTCGTCGAGGCCTACGGCTTCACCGAGCCGCAGGTGAACGCGATCCTCGACATGCGCCTCTACCAGCTCACCGGCCTCGAACGAGAGAAGCTGGAGGCGGAACTCGCCGCGCTCCTCGCCACGATCGCCGACCTGCAGGCCATCCTCGCCGACGCGGGACGCGTCTACGCGATCATCAAGGACGACCTCGCGGAGCTGAAGGAGAAGTTCGCGTCGCGCGAGGACGCGAAGCGCCGCACGGAGATCACGATCGACGAGAACGAGGTCTCGATCAAGGACCTCATCGCCGACGAGCCGTGCGTGATCACGCTCTCCAACCGCGGCTACGTCAAGCGCGTGCCGCTCACGGAGTACAAGGAGCAGAACCGCGGCGGACGCGGCGTGAAGGGCGCGCAGCTGAAGGAGGAGGACTTCCTCCGCCTCGTGTTCGTGGCGGAGACGCACGACTCGCTCATGTTCTTCACGAACACGGGCCGCCTCTTCCTCAAGGACGCCTACGAGATCCCGGAGGCCGCGCGCACGAGCTTCGGCAAGCCGCTCGTCAACTTCCTCAACCTCCAGCCCGGCGAGCAGGTGCTCCAGCTCCTGCCGATCCGCAGCTTCGAGGGCGACGTGGACGTGATGTTCGCGACGAAGAACGGCACGGTGAAGAAGACGCTCCTCGGCGACTTCAAGAACGTCAACCGCAACGGCATCCGCGCGATCAACATCGAGGAAGGCGACGAGCTCGTGGAAGTGCGACTCGTGAAGCCGGGCGAGGACGTGGTGATGATCACCCGCAACGGCATCGGCACGCGCTTCAATTCGGACGAGGTGCGCCGCATGGGCCGCGCGGCCGGCGGCGTACGCGGCATCTCGCTGCGCGAAGGCGACGCGGTCTGCTCGCTCGACGTGGTGGACGACACTAAGACGCTCCTCGTCGCGACCGAGAACGGCTACGGCAAGCGCACCGAATTCAGCGCCTACGAGCGCAAGCACCGCGGCGGCATGGGCGTGACGGCCATCAAGGGCGCGGACCGCAACGGACACGTGGTGGCCGCGCACGCGGTGCGTGACGATGAGTCGATCATCTCCATCACCTCCGACGGCCTCATGGTGCGCCAGCGCGTGGTGGACATCGCGGTGGTCGGACGCAGCGGCATGGGCGTGCGGCTCGTGCGTCTCACCGAGGGAGCCACGCTCGTCTCGCTCTCAGTGGCGGAGTCCGAACCCGGCGAGGAGGAGGCCGCACAATGATCTGCGATACGGTCCTAGACGCCATTGGACACACCCCCCTCGTACGCCTGCACCGCATGGTCAAGCCCGGCTCGGCCGAGGTGCTGGTCAAGTTCGAGGCGCTCAACGTGGGCGGCTCGATCAAGACCCGCACGGCCTACAACATGATCCTCGAGGCTGAGCGTGAAGGACTGCTGAAGTCGGATTCCATCATTGTGGAGCCCACGAGCGGCAACCAGGGTATCGGTCTCGCGCTCGTGGGGGCGGTACGTGGCTACCGGACGGTCATCATCATGCCGGACAGCGTGAGCGAGGAACGTCGCAAGCTGATGCGCCACTACGGCGCGGAGGTGGTGCTCGTGCACGATGCGGGCAACATCGGCGACGCCATCGCCGAATGCGTGCGCAAGGCGGAGGAAATGCAGAAATCCGATTCCCGCGTGTACGTGCCGCAGCAGTTCTCGAACCCCGCGAACCCCATGGTACACCGTCACCACACCGCGCTCGAGATCATGGAACAGGCGGCGCGTCCGATCCACGGCTTCTGCAGCGGTATTGGTACCGGCGGTACGCTCAGCGGCATCGGCGAGGTCCTGAAGGCGCAGAATCCCGGCATCGAGATCTGGGCGGTCGAGCCCCAGAACGCTGCCATTCTCGCCGGCGGCACGATCGGCACGCACCTTCAGATGGGTATCGGCGACGGCCTAATCCCCGATAACCTGAACACGAAGATCTACTCGCACATCTGCATCGTGTCGGACGAAGACGCGCTCAACACCTCGCGCGACCTTGCCCGCAAGGAGGGTCTGATGGTCGGCATTTCCGCAGGCACGAACGTGTTCGCCGCATTGCAGCTCGCGCAGAAGCTCGGTCCCGGCAAGACGGTCGTCACCGTGTTGCCCGACACGGCGGAGCGCTATTTCTCAACACCCCTGTTCGATGAATGACGAAGACCAGAATCTCGCCGAGGAGCGTCTGCGCCTTGAGCGAGAGGCAATAGCCGTGGAGCGCGAACGCCTCGCGGCAGCGCGGGCGCACGCAGAGGCAGAGGCTGCCCTGCTGCTGCGCCGGCGTCGTCCGGTGCTGGTCTTCGTGAGCATTGTACTCCTTGTGCTGCTCTCCGCCACGGGCGGATTCCTTGGCGGCGTGGCCGTGACGGAGAGCCGCCAGAACCGCGAACGCTCGGAACGCCTTGCGAAGGCGCTCTCGCAGATCAACGCCACCGTTTCCACGAACGCGCCATCGGCGCTTCCCTGCACGGGCCTCCCCGCTACATCGGCGCCGCACCGCAACGTCTCCGTCGTCGTAATCCAGTAGCCATGAAAAAGACGACGCAGCTTATCATCTTTTCTGCGGCCGCCCTCGCGCTAGGGGCGACGGAGCCGGCGCTTGAGATCGTCGCCACTTCAACAAACCTAGTCGTAACGGAGCAGGTGCAGGTGTCGCTCGTGCTGCGCCTTCCACCAGTGCCAGGCGCGTATGCGGACGCCCAGGCTCCGTTCATCAACAAGCGCCCGCCGCATGTCACGTGTCCGTTCCTCGAAGGCGAATGGAAGGACGATTCCATCGACTGCGGCGATCCGCGCGCGCCGCTCGCCCCTGAGCAGATGCCGCGACGCGGACGACAGGGCCCCGCCTTCACGCTAAACAACTACGTCACGGACAGCATATTCTCGGCTATGGACGATCCGTTTGACATGGATCCTTTTAGCCATTTCGGACCCAAGCGCCAGCTCTTTCCGTTCACGGTTGCGCGGGAGGCGGACAAGGGGTGGCGTCTGACGGCAGCTGTCGCCCCGTGGCGTGCCGCTGCGCCAGGAAAGGTGCGGCTTCCGTCGGTCACGGTGGAGGTCCCCCTGATTACCGGCGTCAAACGCGGGCGCGACCAGTTCAACCGCGCCGTTGACGTGCCGGTTTTCTCCAACGTCGTGTTGCGCACGGCTCCATTTACGCTCACTGTAACAGAGCCGCCGACAGAGGGGCGTCCGGCGTCATGGTGCGGTGCGATAGCCTCCAACCTCACGGTCAAGGCATCGCTCGACGCCCGTGTGTGTACGGCGGGCGACCCGCTCACACTCACGTTGGAAGTCGCCGGTGCCGCCAATCCGTCGCTGGTTCATCCGCCAGACTTCTCCAACGCGCTCACCGGCTCCGTTTTCCGCATTGACGCATCGTCGTTGAAGACCGAGACCCTGAGCGGCGCACGCCGGTTCTCATGGCGCGTGCGCCCTGTGAAGGCCGGGACTGTGGAATTCCCATCCCTGCCCGTCTCCTACTATGATCTCGACCGGCGTGCCTACATCACGCGCACAACGGATACCATCCCCATCCAGGTGAAGGCCGGCCTTCAGGTGGTGCTAACGGATGAGAGCAGCGGAGAGGAGTTCCCGATGCCAGACGGCATCGACCTGGATCCGTGCGGCGCGGAGTGTCATCCGTTTCTGCCCCACCTTACCCTCGCCGTGCTGCTGTTCCTCGTTCCGCCGGTGCTGTTCATCTGCATCCGGCTCGCGCCGCCGGTGCGCCGCCGCATCGCTGCGAGCAACGCCGCCTACCGCAAGGCGCGCGCATTCGGCGTATGCCGCCGCGCGCTTAAGAGCCGGAACGCCGACCGCCGCGCAGCCGCGATCCGCACATTCTTCACAGTGCGCTACGGCGTGAACGGAGCAGCCGTGACGGCGGCCGACGCGCAGCGCCTCATGGCGTCAGATTACGCTGAGGAGGACATCGCCCTCATCGTGACGAACCTCCGTACGCACGACGCCCAGACCTACTCCGCGAAGCCCGGCGCGGGCGCGATCGCCATATTGCTCGCCGCAGGGCTTTGCCTTGGAGGGACGGCGCTTGCGGAGGCGGACGCGGCGCGCGCCGCGTTCTCCTACCAGCGGGCCTCCGCGCTGGCCGTGCAGGCAACGGACGAGGCGGGTTTCCGCGTGGCTGCGGACGCATACCGCGCCTGTCTGGACGCGGGGGCGGACAACGCATGCATCTACCAGAACCTCGGCGCATGTCTGCTCCTTGCTGGCGACACGCGTGGTGCGGTCGCGGCTTTCGGATGCGCCGAACGGCGCGGCGGCGAAACTCCATCCACGGCGCGCGGACTGAAGGCCGCGCGCGCGAAGCAGACTAGCAACCCGCGCGCGGAGCTGTCGCCTGCGCGCATTTTCCTGAAACCACACGTGAGCTGGAGCGTCGATACGCGTCTCTTGTGCGCCGCAGGGCTGTGGGCGTTCATGTGGTTGGTCGCGTTGCTGCCCGTCGGCGCGATACGTCGCTTCCTGCTGACGGCGTGTCTTGTCGCCTTCTGCGCGGCTGTAATCTCCGTAGGCGTGTCGCTAGTGGAGGAACATCACGTGACGGAGGTGCTCCATGTGCAGGAATAGCATCGTTATCGCCTTGTTTGCGGCTTTCGCGCTGAGCGCCTCCGCACAGTTTTTCAGCTTCCCGCGTTCGCGCGGTTTCCAGGCGATGCCGCAATTCACGGTGTCCGCCACCGCGCATTGCGAACCAGCCACGCCCGTGGTGGGAGAGCCGTGCGCTGTCATCCTGGAGCTAGACGTCGATCGCACCGCCGTAGTGGAACAAGTCAGCGTGAGCGGGTTGCCCGAGTCAAATGACGGTTTCATCGTGTACGGCGAGCTTGAGAACCTGGCGGACGGGAAGTCTGCCACGCAGGGGCACGTCGTCAAGCGCATTCGGATACCGGTGCGTTTTCTGAGACCTGTTTCGTGCGACGTGTCGCTGACGGTACAGGGAATGATCGGGACGGTTCAGGGCGGCTCGTCGTTCTTCAGCAATTTCGGACGGAGGCTGAATCCGCTGCGCTTTGACGCACGGCCGATTCCGAAGGACGGACGTCCAGCTGACTTCTCAGGAGCTATCGGACGGCGATTCAGCATCAAACAGACACTTGACCGCGACCATGTGCGGCCAAACGACCTGGTCACCGCCACCTACACGCTTGATTTCGACGGCTACTGTCCGTCGAACATCTTCCCCAACGTCGAAAACCTCTCTAGCGAGTTCAAGGCATACGAGCCGAAGGAAATATCGCGTACAGACCGCCGCGTGGTCTGGACGCAAAACCTTGTACCTCGTACGGCGCAGGCCACCAATACCGCATCAGTTTCAATCAACTACTTCAACCCGAACACGAAACGCTACGAGGTGACGCGCGCGAATCCACTCAAGCTCACATTCGTCTCCGCCGAGGCCGCAAGCACGGAGAACACGAGCGTGACGGTGACGGACTCCGTGGATGCGAAGAGGGCTTCTTCCGATGCTTCTGCCGCCTCCCGTGCCGTGGTGCTGCGCTTTGCCCCGTCAGACTCCTCGCCGGTTGTCGCAACTCTTCCGCCAGGAACGCCGGTGAAGGAACTTGCAACGCGGAACGGTTGGCGCCGGCTTGAGACGCCGCGCGCAATAGGCTGGTCTAAGTAGCACTAATTTGTCTGGGCGTCCCAGCTGAGATCAAGGCGGCGTATGGCGTTCGCCGGGGGCGTGAAACGGCGCGGAATTGTGCGCGTGGTGATCCAGAGTCCGTCCAGGGGGAACACGGTAAAATCACCACCCGCACAGTCGGCGGCGGGGGGCGTGAGGGAAATGAACAGCGGCGTGGACTGCTGCTCCAGGCATTCGACGGGAAGCGGGCTCGTGGCCAGAAACTCTAGGTTCTCCTGTGTGTTCTCCGGCGACGCGACCGCGCGCGTCACGCCGAGGTCGATGAGCTGCGCAATAGCCGCACTGTTGAACGCGTAGAGAGTCCAGTCGGACGTTACATCCGACACCCCAGCCTGACGCAGGATGCGCAGCGTGGCAAGGTCGCTCGCCTCCCAGCGCGTGAAGCCGGCACGGACGAGGTGCTTTACAGCAGTACGCAGTGTGTTTACGTCGCGTTCATGCGTGAAAACGGGAAGGGCAAGTCGTAGGGGAAGGCTGGCGAACGGTGCGAGTGCGGCTTCGGCGTCGCGTCCTGAGCGGTGTCCGATCGCCAACACGATCTCGTCATAGCGCTTAGCGTCGGCGGGGATTGGCTGGTCGAGGCGCTGCTTGAGGACGGTGCGCACAGTTAGGCCGCGACAAGCGCGGTCTTCCCGATCACGGCCGCGACAAGCGCGGCCCTCCCGGTAGGGCGCGATCACCGAGCGCGCCGCCGCGATTTTCTGCGCTCGTGTGGCGTCGCGTGCGGCGTCGAGACGTTCCACGAGCTCGCGGCGCAAGACGTTCAGGAGCGAGGCGGGCGCGAAGAGGTGGTCGGGATCGATCAGCGTAAGATTGCGGAGCGACCAGTCCGTGCCGCCCATGCGCGCAAAGGCTTTTTCAACTGCTGCGACCGTGCGTTCGGGATGTTGTGCTCGCGGGAGGGCCGCGCTTGTCGCTGCCTCAACTTGCAGGAGGGCCGCGCTTGTCGCGGCCTCAACGGAAATGCCGTCTGGCGCAAGCGTTACGGTGAGGTCAACGGGTGTGCCGGAAACAACATCGGAGGGACGGAACGATGGCACGGGGAAGCGGCGCTTCACTTCGTTCGAGGCGGAGCAGTACACCGTGGCGCCGGCGAGGGGCGGCATGTCGGCGAGTCGGTCATCGGGCACGCGCACTTCGATGTCGGAACCTGCCCGGACGTCGAACACGGGCTTGCGCGAAAGGGCGAGGCGCATCTCAGCAATGCCGAAACCGAAGGGTTTGCCGCCCGTCACGGCGAACTGGAGCCCGTCGTGACGTTCCAGGGATCGGTTCGTGTGGAAGCGCAGCCAGGAGCGTCCCTCACGGTCCTTCGTGAGGCGCTTGACCATGCCGACGGGCGTGCCGAGGTGTCCGAGTGAGGTGGGGTCGATGGGATCGTCCGGCGAGCCGTGGATGTAGAGCGACGTGGTACGGCGCGAGAACACGGTCTCCAAGTCGGCTCGTGTGGTCGTGACTGGTACGCCGTCGAGCAGCTGGCGATAGTGGCTCGTGACTGAGGCGACGTAGAGCGGGGACTTCATGCGGCCTTCGATCTTGAGCGAGGCGACGCCCGCGTCCTTGAGGGCGTCGAGGCAGTCGTCGAGGCGCAGGTCGCGCATGGAGAAGGGGAGCGTCTTCGCGCCGTCGGCATCGGTGTATGGAAGTCGGCAGCAGTAGGCGCATTTCCCTCTGTTCCCGCTGCGGTTCTTCTCCATCGCCGAGAACAGGCAGAGTCCCGAGAGCGAGTAGCAGAGCGCGCCGTGTACGAACACCTCGATCTCCGTCCCGCACCGGCGCGTGATCGTGCGGATTTCCTCAAGCGAGAGTTCGCGAGCGAGCACGACGCGCGTGAAGCCGAGTTCCTTCAGGGCGAGCACGCCTTCGAGGTTGTGGGCGACGAGCTGCGTGGAGGCGTGGAGCGGCAGGGCGGGGAAGTGATTGCGCACGAGGCGAGCGATGCCGAGGTCCTGCACGATGAGTCCATCGGGACGCAGCTCGTCGAGGATCGCGAGGCGTTCGATGGCGGCGGGGAGGTCGGCGTCGTCGATGACGGTGTTGAAGGTCACGTAGACCTTGCGGTCCTGCGGGTGAGCCCAGGCGAGAAGGTCGCGCAGCTGGGCGGGCGTGAGATTGACGGCCTCCGCGCGCGCGGAGAAGGCGTCGAGGCCGAGGTATACGGCGTCGGCGCCTGCCTGGAAGGCGGCGAGGGCCGTTTCGAAGGAGCCGGCGGGGGCGAGTAGTTCGATGTCGTGCATGTCGGCTGTTATTTTACCATAATTTCCCAAGGTCGGCGTATCTTGCGTTCGAGGGGGATATTTGCTAAACTTCACACACACAAAGAAAGGAAAAAGACTATGGTCGACTTTGACAATCAGTTTGAGAAGCCCGCATACGAGACAGGTGCGAGGCAGACGCAGATCGCGACGGTGTTCAAGCTCGCGTACGGATGGATGTGCGGCGGGCTCGCGCTGTCGGGCCTCGTCGCCTGGTACACGGCGGCAAGCGGCCTGTGGCAGAAGGTTCTGATGGGGCCGGGGCTGTGGGTGTGCATCATCGCCGAAGTCGCGATGGTGTGGATCCTCTCTGCCTCGATCCGCAAGCTCTCCGTTGGCGCGGCGTGTCTGATGTTCGTGGGGTATGCGGCGCTCAACGGGCTCACGCTCTCCGTCGTGTTCATCGCCTACGAGCTCGCGCTCGTGCAGCGGGTGTTCTTCATCACGGCCGCGATGTTCGGCGGGCTTGCGGTGTTCGGAACGGTGACGAAGTCGGACCTCTCTCAGGTCGGCTCGATCTGCGGCATGGCGCTCTGGGGCCTCATTGTCGCGGTGGTCGTGAACATGTTCTTCCACAGTTCGGGTTTCGACTGGATCGTATCGTTCGCCGGCGTGCTCATCTTCAGCGGCCTCACGATGTGGGATGCGCAGAAGATCAAGCTGCTCGCGCAGCAAGAGGGCGCGCTGGACGCCGCTACGCGGCACAAGATGGGGCTCATGGGCGCGCTTGAGCTCTACCTCGACTTCATCAACCTGTTCATCTACCTTCTCCGCATTATGGGTCGTAGCCGCGACTAGTCCCATTACACGCGAGCCATGTACAGAGAAGGTCGTCCCAGGAAGAAAACATTCCCCGTCAACGTGATCGTTGACGACGGAGTGGTGCTTGTAGTTGGCGGCGGACAGGTCGGGCGCCGCAAGGTGCGCCAGCTGCTGGAGGCAGGGGCTACGGTGGA
>Ga0310697_10007105_pt1 | contig 10586 bp, 3 predicted proteins | sample 172DNAGHGlowgp2_FD_203883 | JGI IMG/M metagenome (GOLD analysis project Ga0310697, IMG submission 203883) | Sheep rumen microbial communities from Palmerston North, Manawatu-Wanganui, New Zealand - 1728 DNA GHGlow gp2 (v2) (version 2) | ecosystem: Host-associated > Mammals > Digestive system >...
CTGGCCTCATGGCTCCGTCGCCACTACCCCGAAGCCGACATCCATATCGTGGCACCTAACATCTTCCCCGACTTCCTCAAGTGGATTCCGGGTGCGAATGAAATCCTTATTTATGAAGGTCACGAAGAGGAGGTGCGCCCCGTCGTGGAAGCTGCCGACCTCGTCATCATGTGCGACCACGGCGAGCTCAAGCGCATGGCCACCCTCGGCGATGTCGTCCGCGACCACCCCACCCCCCGCATCATGATTGACCACCATCTCAATCCTGAACCAGACATCGCCGACCTCGTCATCTCCCACCCCGAGTTGTCTTCCACTTGCGAAGTGCTGCTGAGAGTGTTGCTTGAGACCCACCCCCTAACCCCTCCCGTGAGGGAGGGGAGTAAACAGTGTACAGAGGTGACAAGTGGAAACAAAAGTCTCCCCTTACGGGGAGATTTAGAGGGGTCTGAAGCCACCTCCCTCTACACTGGCATGATGACCGACACCGGTGCCTTCACCTATGCCAGCAACCGTCCCGAGATCTTCGAACTCATCAGCATCCTCCTCTCCTGCGGCATCGACAAGGATAAGATCTACCGCAACATCTTCTTCACCTACAGCGCCAACCGCATGAAACTCATGGGTTACCTGCTCTATGTGAAGCTCGATGTATGGAAAAAGGCCCACACCTCCGTGATGACCTTCACCAATGCCGAGCGCCGTCGCTTCGGTGCCCTCAATGGCGACACGGAAGGCTTCGTGAACCTGCCCCTGCAGATTCTTGGCATGAAACTCTCCATCTTCCTGCGCGAGGACACCGAGCACCCCTGCATCCGCGTCAGCCTTCGCTCCGTCGATGACTTCCCCTGCAACGAGATGGCCGCTGAGTTCTTCGGCGGCGGTGGCCACAAGAACGCCGCCGGCGGCGAAGTCTGGGGCACCATGGACGAAGCCCTCGCCCTCGTCAAGAAAGCCGTGCAGAAATACATGCCCCTGCTGAAAGCAGAATGAAAAGTGAAAGAATGAAAAGTGAAAAATAATAATATGAACAATATAACTATGAAAAAGCTACTCTCCCTTCTTGTCCTGTTTGTTGCTGTGTCACAGCAACTCCTCATGGCCGCTGTCCCCGCCGCTTCAGCGGAGGGCTTCCCCTACACCGAAGCAACCCAGCATTCCGGCGCCGTCCTCGACCAGATCATCAAGGTCAATAACTATTGGCAGGCACACAACACCCCCTACGTGCGTTCCTTCTGGGACCATGCCGCCTACCACACCGGCAACATGGAGGCTTACCGCCTCACGGGCCGCGCCGACTGGTACGCCTACACCGACAAATGGTGCCGCCACAATGAGTGGAAGGGTGCCAAGAGCGATGACCGCGCCAACTGGAAGTACAAGACCTACGGCGAGGGCCAGGACTTCGTGCTCTTCGGCGACTGGCAGATCTGCTTCCAGACATACATCGACATGTATAACCTCGTGCCCGCACCCTACAAGGTAGCCCGCGCCATCGAGGTGATGAGCCACGAGTGCTCCATGACCGACACCCATTTCTGGTGGTGGGCCGACGCCCTCTACATGGTCATGCCCGTGATGACGAAGATGTACAAACTCACCGGTGAGATCAAGTATTTGGACAAGCTCACGGACAACTTCCTGTGGAGCGACAGTCTGATGTACGACAAGGACGAGCAGCTCTACTACCGCGATGCCAAGTACATCTACCCGAAGGTCAAGACCGCCTGCAACGAGGGCAAGAGCTTCTGGGCCCGCGGCGACGGCTGGGTTCTCGCCGGCCTCGCCAAGGTGTTGGCCGACATGCCCCACGACTACAAGAACCGCGCCATCTTCGTGCAGCGCTTCCGCGAACTCGCCGAGGGTGTAGCCCGTGTGCAGCGCCCCGGTGGCTACTGGAGCCGTTCCATGCTCTGCGAGGACGATGCCCCCGGACCCGAGACCTCCGGCACCGCCTTCTTCACCTATGGTATGCTCTGGGGCGTCAACAACGGCTACCTCGACAAGGCCACCTACGCCCCCGTCATCCAAAAAGCTTGGAAATATCTCTCTGAGACCGCCCTGCAGCCCGATGGCAGCATCGGCTTCGTGCAGCCCATCGGCGAGAAGCCCGACCCCACCAAGACCGTCGATGCCCATTCCCAAGCCCCCTTCGGCACAGGCGCATGGCTCCTGGCCGCCTGCGAGATGGTGCGCTACATCAACGCCGATCCCCTCTACAGACCCACCCCCAACCCCTCCCGTCAGGGAGGGGATCCCCTCCCCCTTACGGGGGAGGACGGGAGAGGGTCTTCCATCTACCACCACACCCCCACTACCCCCACCGCTATGGGCTCCGTTAACGGCGGTTCGTCCGCCATTTCCCTCACCGGCGCCCCCTCCCCTGCCGACCCCATGCTCCGCTACCGCGGCCATGAGGACTTCGGCAGCTATGAAATTGCCAACCCCACCGATGAGAACATCGCACAGGTCATCGAGATCGGCAATATGGAGGCCATGAAGCGCTCCAACTGCGCCGTCGCCCGCGAGTTCTTCCTCCTCGACGCTGACCGCAACGAAGTCCCCTATCAGATTACCCACGACGGCCGCATCCTCGTCTTCTGCAGCGTGCGCCCCCACAGCAGCATCACCCTCACCATGTACAAAGGCCAGCCACTCGACTACGAGCTCACCTGCAACGGCCGCATCTACCCCAATCGCTGGGACGACCTCGTATGGGAGAACGACCGCTGTGCCTGGCGCTTCTACGGCCCTGGAGCCCATAAGAACATGAAGAACGCGGCCTACGGCTTCGACACCTTCGTCAAGAATACCGTACACCCCATTCAGGACCAGCTCTACCACAACGAGCTCACCTCCTACGGTGTCCATGAGCGCATGAAGCGCGACAAGACACCCCTCGACTGGAACGAAGTCCACCGCGGCTACACCTACCACCGCAACTTCGGCGCTGGCATGGATGCCTACACCGTTGGCCCCACCCTCGGTGCCGGCGCCCCCGCCTTGATGACCACAGACGGTTCCCTCGTCTATCCTTTATATTATGAGAAGGCCGAGATCCTCGATAACGGTCCCCTCCGCTTCACCGTCCGCATGACCATGCCCGCCCGTCCCGCCACCGTTGTCGGCGGTTCGTCCGCCGACTCCATCCGCGAGACCCGCCTCATCACCCAGGACTGTGGCAGCCATTTCGCCCGCGTGGAGGTCACCTATGAAGGCCTCACGCAGCCCACGCCCGTCTGCGCCGGCATCGTCGTCCACGACAGCGCCCCCAAGGCCTATGTCCTCAACAAGAAAGAAGGCTTCGTCACCTACGCCGAGCCCCTCGACAACGCCGACAAGCGCATGAACGGAGAGCACTATATTGGCATCTTCACAGCGCCCCAGACACGCTCAACGCTAAACGCTAAACGCTCAACTGTTTTCCTGCCCTTGGCAGAAAAACGTGCCGGCAGCATCGGCCATGCGCTCATCCAAACCACCTACGCCCCTGGCCAGCCCTTCGTCTATTACACTGGCTCAGCCTGGAGCCTCTACGACGTCCCCACTTATGCCATCTGGCAGGAAACCTTACGCCACGAACAGCGCATCCTCACCTACGGTCTCCAACTCGTAGAGCACTAACCTACTCGTCCATCTTCTCCAGATGCCAGACATACGTGCGCTCGGGGCTGTAGTCGGCTTCGTGTAAACCACTACGGGACTTTCCTAACGAAGAAGTCCTTGGGGCTGGTGGTGTAGAGGTTGCCGAAGTTCTGGTAGTTATAGATTCCTACGTGGGAGCCGAGGGTGGGCTGGACACAGTAGAGGTAGAGGTCGCGATAGGTGCCGTCGGGATTGGCGGTGACGTGGCCGGTGAGGTTGCGGCTGAAGCGGTCGAACATCCATACGCTCAGGTCGTTGTCGTAGCGCATAACAACGCTACCAGCAGAATGAAAAATTAAGTTCGTTTCATAGAGCTATTTATGATGATAAATGGTTTTCTAGCTGCAAATATATACATCTTACGATTGGCTATTTCACATACTTTTGGCCGCCTTTGATGAAGATGCCTCGGGCGGGTTCCTTCGACAGGCGTATGCCCGTGATGTCGTAGATGGCATCCTCATGACGCAGTCCCTCTTCTATTGTGGTGACGCCTGTGGCGATGAAGGCATTGTACAGCCGACCCATCACATAGCTGTCACTTCCGGGCTGCGTGGCTGTACCGAAGATGGCATAGGCATTGCCGCCAGGAATGACTTTCTCGCCATAAGTGCGGTAGAAGCCGGGGCCGCGGTCACCGTCGCGGAACTCGTAGATGCATTTACCATCATCTGTATCGGTCAAGAGCGAGTCGCAGTAGAAGCCTTTGGCATAGGTGCTGCTGACCGATGCGGTAGAACTCAGCGCAGTAGGCACGAACTTGGGTGCAGCAGTCTTTGAGTTGAAGATGACGGCACGGCCTGCGGGAATAATCTTACCCACAGCCAGAGCCGACACTTTCAGGGTGTCTGCATTGTCGCTTACAACACGGTTCGTCACGGACCAGGCTTGGACACCCGCTGGGATAATGACGGGATAGGTGGTGTAGAAAGCCCCCCAGAAACGCTCTGCCTTCGTCGTACCGGGATCTACCTCGAATGTCTCGGGCACAATTGTCTTTTCGGTACGCGGGTCGTAGCTCACGTGAGGCGGCTGGTTATAGACACTGTTCTGGGCAATGAGCTGGGCACGGTAGGCGTAGTCGTCCATCAGATGTGGGAAGGTGTAGTCGGTCTGGTAGTTGGTGGCGTTGATGACGAGTTGGTAATCGTTGCCCGATTGTGTCCAGTTAACGATTTCCTCGCGCCAGTCGCCCAGCAGGTCGCCAAGCACGCAAGGGTTGTTCTTCGAGCTGTTGTTGAGGTTGCCGAAAGTGTACCAGGTGCCGTTCACCTGCTGACGGTCGAGCTGCATGGTCTGTGGATTAAAGACAGCCAGATAGCTCTTGTCATAATAGTCGTCGGCCAGTGTGCCGTTCCAGAAGATACGGTTGTTGATGGACGCTCCACTGCTGCCAGTGCTCGTTTCGGTCACCTCGTTACCCTGGGCATCGAACATCTTCATGCCTGTTGCGCTGCTCATGAAATAGGCATCCTCAGCCTCGGGGTTGAAATGGGCCATCAGGCCGCGACCCGTGTCACTCCCAGCCTTTTGGCGCACGAGAATTTCGCCCGTACGGGCATCGCGCAGATCCACGCCAAAATCTCCTTTCTCATGTGCCATGAAGAATTCCTGTCCAGGGCGTGAGGGGATGAAGTCGCCCAGATGCGTGGCATCGCCATGGCCCAGCCCGGTACGGTAGAGTGTAGTTCCATCGGCATTCAGGGCGCCCGAACCGTAGGTAATCTCTTGCTTGCCGTCGCCCGTCACGTCGCCCACCGAGAACGAGTGCGCACCTTCGCCATAGACCGACTTGCTCAGGTTTTTCACCGTGCCGTCAGCGTATGTCACCGTACCCGCATTGGCAGATGTTCCGCGATGCAGCCAGCGCAGCGTCAGGCTGGCGCCATCCCAATCGTAGGCTCCGATGTTGCAACCACTGTAATATCCGCGTGCGAAGATGGCCGAAGGATTCTCGTCCTCGCCGCTCAGCCATGCGATGCCGGCCAGATAGCGCTCGGAGCGATTCTGCTTGCTGTCGCCCCAGAAGTCGGTCGAGACATCGCCGTAGGCAGTATGGTATCTGACCGTCTCCAGCTCGGCACCCGTGATACCGTCAAACACCGTAATATATTCCGACCCGTGATCCTGCTTTCCACGACCACTCTTCAGGTCTTCATTGGGATCATCATTGCCAAGGAGCACATAATTGCCCAAACCGTCAATGGCACCTGGAGCCGTCTTCACCATGAACTCGCCGTAGCCGTCGCCGTCAAGGTCCCATGCCACGAATGGCGTGGTGTGAGCCGAGTTAAACATGTTCTGTCCCGTATGGAGCATCCACAGGCGCGTGCCGTCGAGCTTGTAGCATGCGTAGAAAGCGGGCGACGTGGTGCCGTTGCTGGCAGCATCCTTCTCGTTGGATGGAGCCCACTTCAGGATGATGTCATACTCGCCGTCGCCGTCCATGTCGCAGAACGAGGCATCGTTGGGTGTGTAGGTGGCCTTGGCCGACGTGGGGTCGGTGGGCGCGCCACCCTGCAAGGTGATATATTTGACCTGCCCGTCCCATGTGGGGCCGCTCACCTCCGTCTCCACGATCTGATTCTGATCATCATATACTTCCAGCTTGTAGTAGTTGCCGGCAGCGGCGCCGCTATCCAGGAAGTTGGTTTTTCCCATGATGAAGTTGCCGCTGTTCACCTTTGAAGTCTGAGAGGCAGCCGAGGTGCCACGGTAGAGTTTGAACTTGTAGTTACGTGTGTCGCTCTTGCGTGCACGCCACGACACGAGGTTGCCCGATGACTGGTGCAGAGCCATCAGTCCACGCTTCAGCGCCTGTGCCTCACCACGGGGCGGACGATTGGTGACAGAGAATGTGACGGTGAAACCGAGCAGGTTCACACCTGCGCTTCTGACGTTTACACGAAGGGTCTTGGAGTCTGCGTCATAGAACGTAGCTACGTCATAGCCCTGTCCTAACGCGGGCTGCAGGGTGGCTGCGAAGTCGGTGGGATGGGCATAGAGCTTGCTGTCAAAACGTGTACTTTGTCCGTTCTTCAGGCCCTTCACCAAATCATAGAGGCTGACGGTGGATGCGTCTTCAGCACCCGTCTTTACCTTACAGGTAAGGTCTGAAAGGAAATAAGAGACATCGAGAACCTCCTCGTCCATCACTCCTTCTACCACCACATTGCGGAATGCCATCGACTTGGGATTGGCATTGTCCGTGCCGTTGAGCTGGTAGATGGAGAACACCAACTGCATACCGGCATCTCTGACCATGAGGTCGGATATCTGGAAATCATTGTGGCCATAGCCCGTGGGGTTCCCGCTGTCTATCTTGTTGCGCATAATGGTGATGGGCGAAAGCTGCTGTGTGGTGCCGTTGGGGATCTTCACAGCAGCATTGACAGCACCGCCATCGGTACCCACGCGCACACAGTCGAAGCTCACGCGTGTCAGCTTCAGCTTATGACCTGTTGCCGGTTTGATGCCAAAGGTGATGTCGTGGCCTGCCGTAGCGACCTCCACCCTCGTTGTCGGAGTGAAAGCAGCGCATGGCGGGTTATAGGCTACGGGCTCGTAACCGGCATCGGCATTGGTGCCAGTAAGGGCTGTAACAGTAGCAATCTTATTGCCTTGCGCGTAAGAGGTTGAGAGTAGCGATGTACTGGCTTCGTCGCCTGTGATGGCTGCGGCAGCCAGATCGGCGACATCACTCAACACCCATGTCACCTTCACAGCCTTGGCGCCGATGGCAGGCGTCTCGAACTTGTCGAAGGAGACAAGGCGGAAGTCGGAGAACGACATCCATGAGTGAAGCGTGCTTGTCACACCCTGCACGCCGATGGTGACAGCGGCAGGCTCGGAAAGTTCAAACACCACGGAGGCATCGTTCCAACCACGGCCGAACAGACCGCCGCCGTTGCCTATGCGCGACATCTCCGTCCTGGCCTCACCTGCAAACAGCACGAAGGATGTGAGTTCGGAAGCTGCACGGCTCTTCACCGTCAGCTGGAAGCGGCCTTTGGGGAGCTGGACTTCCTGCGTCATGCTCACATCCCACGCCTGGCCTGCCCAGTCGCCGCCGTCGAAGTACCTGTGTGAGGTGCTGCCCTCACCATCTGTCCAAGGTTCATTGTCCTTGATATCCATGCTGCCAGCTGATCCTTCACCCTTGACGACAGCCCAGGGAGCGGCAATATCCTGCGTAGCCTCTGCATTCGTGATATAGGCGGTGAAGTCGGTAGCGCCATCCACACCTTCCAGCATGGCGCTCGACTCGGCTACCTGACGATATGCCTTATAGATAGCGTCCTCCTTCTCCCTGGCATCGGCGGCATTGACCGCAACGGCCTGCAAAGAGGCCTCGGCTGCCGTCTTGCGGGATGCAGAGGCATAGGGATAAGCCGTGAAGTCGAAGCCTTCCATTGCAGTCTTAGCGGCGATCAAGGCATCGTAGCTGTCCTTGGCATCCTTGAACGAGGCGATGGCATCTTTCAATGCCAGGATGGCAGTCTTGTAGCCATCGGCGGTCTCCTCAACCGTAGCATATTTGTTGACGGCCTGCTGCAAAGCCGTCCTTTCCGCCCCCGTCACCACGACATAAGCCTCAGCGCTGAGGGCATCCTGGGCAGCCTTCATCGTCTCCTGATAGTCAGCCTTGTATTCATCAGCCGTAACAGGACCGTAATAGATGAGACGTGCATCGTCAAACACGGCCCAATCCTGTTTCTTGTTCTCCGTGCGCTTCACGCCAATCTTCAACGTATTGCCCAACAATACCACCTTGCCGGTGGTATTGCCGGTATAAGAACCTGCGGCAATGGCATCGAGGGCAGCGCCGAAATCAGCAGCGCCCTCGGTATTCACAAAAGCAGCCTCGGTGTCGTTGGCATAGATGTATGTGGTACCGTTGGTGCCGTAGCCGGCAATGGTGAACTCATAGATGCCTTCAGGCAGGTTCTCCAGAGTTTGTGAGATGTCAAACGTGTTGTTCCAATATTCGCAGCCATAGGACGTGCGCTCTGCAGATGGGCCTGCTACCGTCTCGTTGCCGCCACTTTTGGAATGTACCCACGCACTATTGCGCGAGTCGTTGCGGCTGAAGGTGGCACCCTTGATGAGGAACGACGCATCCACGCTGTTCTCAGCGGTAGCTGCATTGAGCGAGGCCAGACGGTCGGCGGGCGAGACCAGCGTCCATTGGGCGTTGGCTGCGGCGGGGTTGTCGGCCAACGTTACGAGACCGTCGGAACCTGCCGTCAGGAACTTCTCGCCATTACCAATCGTGTAGGCGCCATTTCCCGTCGAGGTGAAAGTCCAGCCAAAGGAATCGCCATCCACATACTCTCCGTTCAGGAAGTTCTTTGTGCCTCCGTTCGATACCTGCGAGTCCATCGTCACTGTGCCATTGGACGAGGCGAGGATAAAGTCGAGGCCGACCTCGTTGACAATAGCATGGGTTCCCCAATAGGACCCTGCGGCCAGAAACTTCTGTGTACCCACATTCTTCAAAAAGTAAGTCCCGTTGATGCCCTGTGCCATCATGACCATTGAGGCCACGAGGCAAAGCATCATTGTAAGAAATAGTCTTTTCATAGAGCTATTTATGATGATAAATGGTTTTCAAGCCGCAAATATACACGTTTATTTATACACGTGCACAAAGAAAAATGTTAAATCGTCAGGAAAAACTGAAAAATGGATCAAAGACACAAAAATAGCCTTCCCGAGAGACTCAGGAAGGCTGTATGGGACCACAGGGGGCTATGAGAAGGCCACTGTCAGGCCGGCCATGACGATGGAGACCATGGACATGAGCTTGATGAGGATGTTCAGCGAGGGGCCGCTGGTGTCCTTGAAGGGGTCGCCGACGGTGTCACCCACGATGGTGGCCTTATGGGCGAAGGAGCCCTTGCCGCCGAAGTTGCCTTCTTCGACCATCTTCTTGGCGTTGTCCCAGGCGCCGCCGGCATTGGCCATGAAGACAGCCAGCGTGAAGCCGCCGGCGAGACCGCCGACGAGGAGGCCGAGGACACCGGCTACGCCGAGGACGAGGCCCACAACGATAGGGATGGCGATGGCCAGGAGCGACGGGAAGATCATCTCATGCTGGGCAGCACGCGTGGAAATTTCTACGCAGGAACCGTAGTCAGGCGTGGCCTTACCCTCGAGGATACCTTTGATCTCGCGGAACTGACGGCGCACCTCCTCGACCATCTTCTGGGCGGCACGGCCCACGGCTTCCATCGTGAGGCCGCAGAACAGGAAGGCGGCCATGGCACCGATGAAAGCGCCCACGAGGACACGCGGGTTCATCAGGTTCACCTGGAAGTAGTTCATGAAGTCGGGGATGGTGGCTTGGGCGGCGGTGATGACCTCGCCCTTGAGGTTCGTAAGTGTAATTTCTGCCCGTTCCATCGCGATTTTTACCTCTTCGATGTAGGAGGCTAAGAGAGCCAAAGCGGTCAGGGCGGCAGAGCCGATGGCGAATCCCTTGCCCGTGGCAGCGGTGGTGTTGCCGAGAGCGTCGAGGGCGTCGGTGCGATGGCGCACTTCCTCGCCCAGCTCGCTCATCTCGGCATTGCCGCCGGCGTTGTCGGCAATGGGGCCATAGGCGTCGGTGGCCAGCGTGATGCCGAGGGTGGAGAGCATACCTACGGCGGCGATGCCGATGCCGTAGAGGCCTTTGGACAGGGCTTCGGCACTCATGGCCATATCGAAGCCGTTGGCGCAGAGGTAGCTGAGCATGATGGCGATGCCGATGGTGACGACGGGGATGCAGGTGGAGATCATGCCCGTGCCGATACCTTTAATAATCACGGTGGCGGAGCCGGTCAGTCCGGCCTCAGAGATCTTCTGCGTGGGTTTGTAGGAGTGGCTGGTGTAGTATTCCGTGGCCTGACCGATGATGACACCGGCTGCGAGACCCGTGATGACGGAGAACGAGAGACCCA
>Ga0310697_10007109_pt1 | contig 10584 bp, 9 predicted proteins | sample 172DNAGHGlowgp2_FD_203883 | JGI IMG/M metagenome (GOLD analysis project Ga0310697, IMG submission 203883) | Sheep rumen microbial communities from Palmerston North, Manawatu-Wanganui, New Zealand - 1728 DNA GHGlow gp2 (v2) (version 2) | ecosystem: Host-associated > Mammals > Digestive system >...
AAGCCGTTCGATAGAAATATCCGCGCCGAAGCCGCCGTTACTGATTGAAAAATTTTGGCAGTAAACGCATTTCAAATTGCAATGGGAGAAAAAAATTGTGCCCGCGCCATTTTCCCCGACAAGGCAAGGCTCCTCCCACTTATGCAAGCTGACAAGCGCGACACGCAAATTTTCTTCCGCGCCGCAAAAACCGAATTGATTAACGCGGTCGACGCGGCAAAGTCTTGGGCAAAGTTGGCAAGGTTCCATGAAATCATCTCCGCAAAATTTTTAGCGCATTGAAGGAAATTTTCCAACGCGGCAGAATCAAGGATAAAAAAATAAACAAGGTGATAAAGTTGGAAGAAAAAGAATTGAACGGCAACGACGAACTGAACGAAAACGCCGAATCGGAAAATAAAAAAGAATCTTCAATCCTAAGCAAGATAAGGAATTTGCTAATCGGGCTGATATTGCTAGTAGTTTTGATAGTCGGCGGATTTGTCGCGGCGGTAAAGTATGACGTACTCGACACGGAAGATGTCGCAATGCTCAACGAAAATCTCGGACTATATCGACTGCCGCTAGTCGGGAACGGCAAATATTTTGAGGTGCCAGAGGGCGTGGAGTGGCCGCCTAAAGAAGAATCAGAAGTTGAACTAAAGCCAGAGTCAGAACCCGTCGCCGAAGAACAGCCCGCGCCTAAACCCGACGACAAAATAAAGGAAGTCAAAATCGACAAGAAAGCAATCGACGAGCAAAAGGCGCAACGCGAAGCCGAAGAGAAAAAACGCGTTACAAGGTTGGCGCGAATTTACGAGAGCATGAAGCCCGAAGCCGCCGCCAATGCCTTAATCAACGTGGATTGGGACACAACCATTTTAATATTCCAACGCATGAATGAAGATTCAGTCGCGCAGATATTATCGAAAATGGAACCGGAAATCGCCGCGCAGTTGACCGAAATGCTTTACGCCGGAACAAAACGCCGAGTAACTACGCCGTCAGATACAATGCGCAACGAGCCAGTCAATACGCCCGAACAGCTCGCTTATACCGAGTAAAAATTAATGGCGTGCTTAATCGTCTGGACTTCAAGCGGGAGCACGTCGCCGAGTTCGCCGTCAAGGTCGCTTATAAGTTCAGCGGGCGAAGTTATCTTGAACGAATTGGCTTGCACAGAAAAAATATTTTCGTCGCGGTCGATAGGCTCACCGGCTAAAATTTTCTTAGTCAAGGTGACGAGCGCGGCAGGCGAACATTTCTTAAGGGCAAGCAAATCTAATTTTCCGTCATCGATTTTAGCGGTGTCGGAAATTTTTTTGAAGCCAGCGACAGCGGGAGAATTCAGAATCAGAAATAAGAAGGCGTCGACCGAAAAAGTTTTATCGTCGGCAGAAATTTCTAGCGACACAGATTTAAAGTTCTTAAGTTCAGCAAGCCCGCGCAGATAATATGCGCTTTTGCCGAGAAAATTTTTTATGCGGGAATCGACAAGATGAGCAATCGACGTGAAAACGCCCGCGCTCGCCACGTTGATAAAATATTCCTTGCCGTTGACAAGCCCTAAATCGACAGGACGAACTTTGGCGGCGGCGATAGCGTCGAAAAGATTTTCGTCCGTCATGTTCAAATGAGTAGCGAAATCGTTGGACGTGCCCGAACCGATAATCCCAACGGGCAAATCCAACGAATTTTTTTTGAGCCAATTAATCACCGCGTGTAAAGTTCCGTCGCCGCCCGCCGCGATAATCCCTTCCGCCTGAGAAATTTTAACGCAGTCAGCAAAGGCAGCGTTGTCGCCCGCGCAGGTTCGATAAACTGATAAAAAAATGCCACGCCGCTGAAAACTATCAATGACGGCGTCGAGCTGATTTTTGAACGCCGCATGACCCGACACCGGATTATATACGAGTAAAAATTTTTTCATTATAAACCAACCTTGACTTTTTGCCTAACTTATTTTATACTTTCACTCAAAAGGAGGTGAAAAAAATGAACAAAAACATTTCTGAAGATAGTTATGAAAAAAATGGTGTAAGTTATGTTATTCAATATAGTGGCTACAAGAACGGCAAACGGGTTAGAGTTTGCCCGCATTGTAAAAAGGAAAAATTTTTAGACGAAGACTTCGGATTCCGTGTAATGGAAGAAGGTAAGGTTCGCAATCAATCTTGGTGCACGAAATGCAGAAATGAAAAGAATTGACATGTCGACAAATAATAGTACTGTGAAAATTTTTAACCTTCGGATTTTTATTCGAAGGTTTTTTCATTTGAAGATACCCAGCTTGCGGAAAATTTTAATGCCGAATTTGCCGACCATTGGAATACGCGCCATATCCTCTTCAAGTAAGCCGCCAATCATTGCCAGCGTCGCAACGTAGACGATTGCGCCCGCGAATATCGCGCCGAATGTCGAGAAAATTTCCATATGCCATTCCGCAATCGTTAAGTCGTAGAAAAATTTCACGACCAGAGCCATAGCCCCCGACGCCGCAACCGTCTTGAAAAGTTGTCCGAGTTCCATTTTGTAGCCAATGTACTTGTAGATAAAATATAAATTTATGAACGCCGCGACGCCCATATCAGCCGCCGTCGCCCACGCCGCACCCATAATTCCCAGCGAAGGTATCGCCGTCAAAGTCCAGTTCAGAACGACCTTTGCGCCCGCCGCTAAAATCATGTTGACCATTGGAATTGTCGTATGCCCTAAGCCCTGCAAGACGCCCGTCGACACTTGATGAAGCCCCAACAAAATTATCGACACCGCCGAAATCATGACTGCTGGTCCTGCGCCCGGCGCGTTGTATATCAAGCTAGCTATCGGCGTCGCTAAGAAAAACATTATCACGAACGCCGGGAAGCATACGAAATTTGAAATGCGGACTGCCGCCGCCGTCTGTCTGAAAATTCGTTGCGGGTCTTTTAGTGCTCGCGCCTCCGAAATCGCCGGCACGATTGACACTGCTAACGACGCCGTTAAAATCGTCGCCAAATTGATAAGCGGCACCGCCATTCCCGTTAAATATCCGAAAAGTTCCGTGGCTTGCCGCACTGAATAGCCTGCCACTTCTAAGCGTTGCGGCACTATCATTAAATCTAAATTCGACACGACCGGCAACATAATCGATGCCGCGCTGACTGGCAATGCCAATTTGAAAATGCGTCTGATTATCGCGATTGTTGATTCATGCTCCGTTTCGGGCGCGGGTCTCAAGTCTAAGCCGTAAGTTTTTTCTATGTCGCGATTTAATTTTATGTGGAAGTAGACAAGGACAATTAAGCCCGTCACGGCTCCCGCTAATGCGCCTAAGCTCGCGCCCGCCGCCGCATACTCCAAACCCATTGGCAAGAATAAATCCGCAAGCATTATCATCACGATTACGCGGAAAATTTGTTCGACAATCTGGCTGACTGCTGTTGGCGTCATGCGCTGCCACCCTTGCAAATATCCCCGCGACGCCGCCAAAAACGTTACGAAAAATATCGTCGGCGACAATGCCACTATCGATAGATGCGCTCGCGGGTCTCGTATGAATTGCCATTCGATTAGCCAATCCGCCGAAAGGTACGTTAGCACCGAGAAAAATATTCCCGTCATGAGCATTAGCAACAGCGATATTCGGAAAACTCTTTGTGCGCCGAAAATATCTTTCAGTGCGACGCGCTCGGCGGTGATGATTGAAATTGCGACCGGCACGCCCGCTTGAGAAATTGTCATTGCGAAAAAGTAAATCGGGAACGCCATTTGATAAAGCCCGATACCTTCGCCGCCCAATATCCTTGAAACGAAAATCCAATTCAAAGAACCAATCACCTTGACGACGAAACTTGCTATCGTCAAGATGAAGGTTCCCTTCAAAAATTTTTCGCTCGATTTTGTCTCTGTCATTATGTTTATCTTTAACTCCTAATTCCTAGTTCCTAATTCCTAGTTCCTGATTGTTTTTTTCGCCGCCGAAATGTATAATCCTTTTAATTAAAGCAGATAAGGGAGGTTGCTTAGCTTGAAAATTCAACAAATAAGGAACGCCACAATAAAAATCGAATACGCTGGAAAAATTTTTCTCGTCGACCCGTGGCTTATTGATAAACAAAAATTCGGTACTTTTTCTGAACTCCCTGGCAAACCTTTTCGCACGACCGACCCAGTTCGCGAAGAAATTCCAATGCCAATTTACGGCTTGCCCGCTCCGGTTGAAGAAATTTTGCGCGGTGTCGACTTCTATATCATAACGCATTTGCACCCAGACCACGTCGACTTATCGCCCGATGGCACTATTGGCAAGCCGCTTGATAAAAATATTCCGACCTTCGCGCAGAACGCGGACGACGTTGCCGCTTTAAAAAATTCGGGCTTCAAGGCTGTTGAAGTGCTTAGCGAAAATTCTTTAGGCAATATTAAGCTAACTAAAACTCCGGCTCGTCACGGCACGATTGAACCGCTTGGCGACGCTTGCGGAATAATTTTTCAAGCTCCGAACGAAAAAACTTTGTACGTTGCGGGCGATACTGTTTGGTTTAGCGGGGTGCGTGATTTATTGAAGAAATTCCGCCCCGACGTTGTGATTGTCAACGCTTGCGCCGCTGAACTTGTCGATAACGGGCGGCTAATCATGAACGACGAGGATATTGATTGCATTGCAAAAACTTTGCCGACCGCGCAGATTATCGTTTCGCATATGGATAACGTCGCACACGCCACGATAACGCGGCATCAAATGCGCGGACTTTTGACGAGACGCGGAGTAAAAAATTATCTTATGCCCGCCGACGGCGAAATTTTGACTTTTTGAAATCATTTTGAGGAGGCATTGCGCGTGAATATAAATCTTGTGAAATTTAATACGGACATAGGCAGAACAAAGCCCGAAAATTTGGTTCACGCCCAAGCCCCCTGCCCATTTTGCGACGTGGAACATTTAACCGATATTCTCGACGTTGACGGCGATATAATTTTTCTCAAGAATAAATATAAGGTGATTGAGGAAGCCGACCTATTTGTTTTGATTGAGGGGCGCGAGTGCAAAACTGATATGCCCGCTTACTCGCAAGAAAAAATGCGCCGTGTCATAAAAATGGGAATCAAACACTGGCGCAATCTTTTGGCGTCGGGCAAGTACGAGGAAGTTTTATTCTTCAAAAATTCCGGCGTAATGTCGGGCGGGACAATTCGCCATCCGCATATGCAACTTGTTGGCTTTCCACATTTGAAATCGGAATTGCTTTTCGACGAAGCAGAACTGCGCGGGATTGTGATAGCGGAGCGCGACGGCGTGGAGTTTAATATTTCAAATTGTCCGCGAGTTGGCTTCGGTGAGCTAAATGTTGTAGTAGAGGCGGGCGGCAGTCTTGACGCGCTGGCAGATTTTATTCAAGTCGGGGCGCATTACGTCACGCATTTTTTCAACAAGAACAGCACAAGCTACAACGTTTTTTTCTATCGCCGCGCCGAAAGAATTTTTGCAAAGGTTATGCCGCGCTACGTCACGTCGCCTTACTTTGTCGGCTACAATATTCATTTCCTGCCTAATAACATTGAGCGTATCGCAAAGGAAATTCAGGAATATTATTTTGATAAAATTTAGGTATTATATTTTAGTGCAACTAGCGGAGCGTATGAACGCGGCGAGCCGCTTTAAAAGCGGGGGAACAGTTGGAGCGCGACGAATCTGTTCGAGTAATTGAACGTTAAATCGCGTCAACTGGATGCAACGTCACGTTGCCGCGTCCGCTGTTTGCTACTTTTTAAAAGTAGGGAGGAAACTTTGATGAAAATAATTGTGACGGGCGGCGCAGGTTTTATCGGCGGCAATTTTGTTTACTACGAGCTGAAGAATCACCCCGCCGACGAAATTATTTGCCTTGATAAGCTGACTTACGCGGGCAACTTGGAAACTTTAGCCGACGCGCAGAGCAATCCGAACTTTAAATTTATTCGCGGCGACATTGCTGACCGTGAGGCTGTCTATAAAATTTTTGAAACGGAAAAGCCAGAAGTCGTTGTGAATTTCGCGGCGGAAAGTCACGTTGACCGCTCCATTGAAGACCCAGAACTTTTCTTGCGCACAAATATTATCGGCACGAGCGTTTTACTTGACGCTTGTAAAAAATTCGGCATTGAACGCTTTCATCAAGTTTCGACAGATGAAGTTTATGGCGACTTGCCGCTTGACCGCCCCGATTTATTTTTCACCGAAACGACTAATCTGCACACGTCAAGCCCGTATTCGGCGAGCAAGGCGGCGGCTGATTTATTGGTACAAGCTTATCAGCGCACGTATAAAATCCCCGCGACGATTAGCCGTTGCTCCAATAATTACGGACCTTATCATTTCCCCGAAAAGTTGATTCCTCTGATGATTATAAACGCGCTTCACGATAAGAAATTGCCTGTCTACGGCAAAGGAATTAATGTCCGTGATTGGCTTTACGTCGAAGACCATTGCGCGGCGATTGATTTAATAATTAGACGCGGCACGGTCGGCGAGGTTTACAATATCGGCGGGCACAACGAGCGCAAAAATATTGATGTCGTCAAGACGATTCTTAAAATTCTTGGCAAGGGCGAGGACTTAATAGAATTCGTCACTGACCGCAAAGGGCACGACCAACGCTACGCTATTGACCCGACAAAAATTTCAAACGAATTGGGCTGGACGCCTCAAACAAATTTCGACGACGGCATAAAGAAAACTGTTGCGTGGTATCTGGACAATCGCGCTTGGTGGGAGAAAATTATCAGCGGCGAGTACAAAAATTATTATGCCAAAATGTATGACAACAGATAAATTGCGTAGCGGATACACGACGGGAGCTTGCGCGGCGGCGGGCGTTAAAGCAGCGTTAATTCTTATGACGACGGGCGAAGTTGTCGAGGCGGTTGAAATCACTGCGCTTGACGGAACGCTTTTAAAAATCCCCGTTGCAAGCGTTGAAAAAATTTCGGACGGTATCCGAGCAGAGATTATAAAATTTTCGGGCGACGACCCCGACATTACTAACGGCGTATCAGTTTTTACGACGGTGCACCGCATTTTTAGTGACGAAATAATTTTCAAGGCGGGAATAGGCGTCGGACGAATCACCAAGGCGGGACTTCAACTTAAAATCGGCGAACCTGCAATCAATCCTGCGCCGCGCAGATTAATAAAAAATGTCGCAGAAGAATTCAACGTTGGCGGGCTTGAAGTCGAAATTTCGATACCGGCGGGCGTTGAGCTTGCGAAAAAAACGCTGAATCCAATTTTGGGCGTCGAGGGCGGTTTATCGGTAATCGGCACGACAGGAGTATTGCGCCCCATGTCCGAAGATGCTTTCAAAAATTCACTGGTGCCGCAAATCGACGTAGCAAAGGCGGCGGGCTTCGACACATTAATTTTCGTGCCAGGGAAAATCGGCGAGACGATAGCAAAGCAACTGGGCTTTGACTCCAGCGCGATAATTCAGACGAGTAATTTTATCGGCTTCATGCTTGAGGCGGCGGCACAGCGGCAGATAAAAAAAATAGTCCTGTGCGGACATTTAGGAAAGTTGGCGAAAGTCGCGGCGGGCGTTTTCCACACGCACAATCGCGTTGCCGACGGACGCTTAGAAACTTTAGCGGCATATTCGGCGGCAGAAGGTTTACCCGCAAGCGAAGTTCAAAAAATTTTAGACGCCAACACAACTGAAGACGCCGCGCAGATTATTTCGGCGAATCACCTTGAGCGCGTTTATAAAAAAATAGCGGCAAGGGCTAGCCGCCGCGCTGAACGTTACGTCTTCGGCAAGCTGAAAGTCACCACAATTCTTGTTGACTACGCCGGAAATATTTTAGGCAGTGACAACTAACGAAAAATCCCCTCCGACTTCGGAAGGGATTTTTAATTCCGTATTAGTGGTGCTCGCTATTTATTTATTTCGATCCGCGTACTTTCAGTTAAGTACGAATGGTGCTCGCTGAGGGACTCGAACCCACGACTTCCTCCATGTGACGGAGATACTCTACCAACTGAGTTAAGCGAGCCTAAATAAAAAAATTAGTAGGGCTGAAAAAACCCATTTATTTCAATCCGCGTATAAAAAAATACAATGGTGGGGCTGACAGAACTCGAATCTGTGACCTCCTCGATGTCAACGAGGCACTCTAACCATCTGAGCTACAACCCCATTGTCTTTCAGGTTGCCCTTAAGACATGCGCCATTATAAACGCTGTTTTTAAAACTGTCAAGGAAAATTTTCGCTTTGTATTTGCGCATTGTAATTTGAAAATTTTTCTGATATAGTTTCAATCAATCATAAGATAATTTTGAAACGGCTCCGCTCGGAAGGGAAAATTTCTATGAAAATGCAATCTCCCCAAAAAAATTTCTTCGCTAAAAAGAATTCTCTTGTTAAAACCGCTATCGCCTTGCCGGTTGTCCTGGTGATAATCTTCGCGGGCATATATTTTAATCTCTCCGGTATCTTCCGAGAAACGCCCAAGGTTGAAGTCCAGCCTTTCAATACCTTTAAGAAAACTTTGCACGTTGTCACAGATATTGACTACGCGCCTTATTCCTACGTCGACGAACACGGCAATTATCAAGGCTACGATGTTGAAATGATGAATGAAATTGCTAACCGTCTTCAAATGAATCTCGACCTGTCGCTTATGGATTGGAACGACGCTAATAAAATTTTTCGTTCTGGCGGTGCGGATATTATTATGAACATGGAAAGCGATTTGATTATAAATAACCCAAGCATTATTGCAACACTGCCCACGACCGAAAAGCAATACGTCGTTTATGGCAAGAAAAATATTTCTTCCGTCGCGGAACTTTACGGGCGCAGAGTTGCTTCCCTGCATAATATGCCCGGTCTCGGTCTCGACGATGAAATTTCTTACGTCCACTCCTACCAGAGAATTTTTGACGGGCTAAAAAGCGGCGAATATGAATTTGCTATTTGCCCAATTCAAGTCGGCGGCGCGTTCTTAGAAAAGCTCGACCTTGATGACGTTTTCCCAAGCTACGCCGTTCAGCATGTTTACGGGACGCTTGCTATGCACCCAGAAGATACTCAACTGCGCGTGCGCGTCAATGCCGTCTTGATTCAAATGCAACAGGAAGGACGCCTCGACGCCATTACGAAAAAATGGATTATCAATCGCTACGAAAATATCACGCTCGAAGAAATGATAAGTAGCCGCCCATGGTTAATCGCGCTGATTTTATCTTCCGTGCTCTTGGTGATTCTGCTTATCGGCTATACCTTCTTGCAAGTCCGCTATCTGCATTCGCAAGAACAATACACGCTCCAGCTACAGGAAAATTTAGACACGATTAAATTGCAAAGCGACCGCCTCAAAAGTCAGCAGACAGAACTTATCGCCGAAAAAGAACGCGCCGAAGAAGCGAACAAAGCGAAATCAACTTTCCTTTCCAATATGAGCCACGACATACGCACGCCCATGAACGCTATCGTTGGCTATCTCAATCTCGCTAAGGATTTGCACAAGGTCTGCGAAAATTGCCCGTTCTATAAAAATGACCCGTGCAAAGATAATATCCCAGATAGAATGTTCGATTTCCTAAAGAAAATCGACGCCTCTAGCCAACATTTGCTCGCGCTGATTAATGACGTGTTGGAAATGAGCCGCATTGAATCCGGTAAAATGGAACTCGAACTTGCGCCCGATAACCTCGTTGAAACTATGGACGAAGTGCATGACATGTTCGCGACCCAGATGAAGAATAAAAATATTTCCTTCAGCGTCGATAGCTCCGAAGTCAAAAATAAATTCGTCGTCTTCGATAAAAATCGCCTCAACCGCGTCTTGCTTAATCTCCTTAGCAACGCTTACAAGTTCACGCCCGACGGCGGAAAAATTTCCGTCACGCTTAAACAACTTGCAACTCATGACGATTCAGCGGATTATGAACTGCACGTCAAAGACAGCGGCATTGGTATGACGCCCGAATTTGCCGCGAAAGTTTTTGAAGCCTTTGAACGCGAAAGAACTTCCACGGTCAGCAAAATTCAAGGCACGGGGCTTGGCATGGCTATTACAAAAAGTATCGTCGATTTAATGGGCGGCGACATTAAAGTTATAACCGCGCTCGGCGAAGGCACTGAATTTGTCGTCAATGTCAATTTCAAGCTCGCTGAAGATTTGCACGAAGAAATTGCCACTGCGACCGCCGCGCAGGTTATCGACTTCACTAATAAAAAACTTCTTCTCGTCGACGACATTGAAGTCAATCGCGAAATTGCTAAAATGCTCCTTGAAAGCGAAGGCTTTATCGTCGACACCGCTAGCGACGGCTCCGAAGCTGTCGAAAAGGTCGCCAACGCGAAGCCCGGCGATTACGACGCTGTTTTAATGGATATTCAAATGCCGATAATGAACGGCTACGAAGCGGCAAAAAAAATTCGCCAGCTGGAAAATTCCAAGCTCGCGAATGTCCCGATAATCGCTATGACCGCCAACGCCTTCAGCGAAGATGTTAAATCCGCCCTTGATGCCGGCATGAACGCGCACATTGCTAAACCTATCGACATTGCCAACATGATGCAGACGTTAGCGAAAATTCTTCCCGCTTAAATTGCGTTAATCCTGTTTAACAAACTGACCGT
>Ga0310697_10007110_pt1 | contig 10584 bp, 26 predicted proteins | sample 172DNAGHGlowgp2_FD_203883 | JGI IMG/M metagenome (GOLD analysis project Ga0310697, IMG submission 203883) | Sheep rumen microbial communities from Palmerston North, Manawatu-Wanganui, New Zealand - 1728 DNA GHGlow gp2 (v2) (version 2) | ecosystem: Host-associated > Mammals > Digestive system >...
TGTCCAATTTGTCATGGAAAAGCGGAAGTCAAGGAGTATTCTCACAAATTTGCTGTTGAATGTTCTGCTTGTGGACTTGGAACAAAACCGGAATACAAATTGACTGAAGCTATCCGATTATGGAATAACAGAGGTGACCTATGAATAAAGAAGAAAAGTACAGAGAGATTGCTTTGAAACTGCTCAAAGAATACATTGACAGTGAACAAACGGTGATTGGTGAGTTTTCGGGAGATTTCAAAAAAGCTGCTGAAATCTTGAAAGACCGTGCGATGAAATATCTAAAAGCACTTGGATATGGCGAAGAAAAGTTTGCCGAATTAGTAGCGGATACTTGGCTTTTTGACGAGACTATTGTTCCGCTTGGCAATTCCGAAAAATGAGAAGGGATTCGGTTGGCAAAATGAAAACGCTGGATGAAACAATAAAGAATCTTGAGGACGGATTGAAGCATCTTAGCGCAATACTTATCAGCGAGGAAACTTGGAACGATGCGCTCCACTACCTTAAGGAGTATCAACGGTATCAAAATACACCGTCACGCAATGGATATATGGCTTTAGTTGATTACTTTGAAAAATCACAGAAAAATGACCCACTCACGTGGGACGAACTGAAAGCAATGGAAGGTAAGCCGGTCTGGATAGAAGCCGAAAGTTTATCTGTTGGAGTGTCTCCATACTGGAAAGATTGGTATATCATCAAATCCTTTTCGAATGATGAATTTATGTATTGCAATGACGGTTTCGAATGGGCGAAGGAAATGCAAGGACAATTATGGCAAGCCTACAGGAAGGAGCGAGAAAATGTACAGTCTTGACCAAGTCATCTATTTCTTAGAGCAAAGACAACAGACAGAAGACTGGAATATCAGAGATGCGGCAATCGCATATTTGAAAGGATATCGGGAAATTCTGCCTGAATATGCTCAAATGAAATTGGATGCCGTGAATGACCCTCTAAGCTGGAATGAACTCAAGAGCATGGAAGGTTTTCCCGTGTGGGTGGAGTACGGTACGTTTAGCGATAGCGGCTGGGCTTTGATTTCCGAAATTAGCGAACAAGGATGTATTGAATTTCTACTTCCATGGGGATTGAGGCTTGTGATGCACAAAGATGCAATCGGCAAGACATGGCAAGCCTATCGGAAGGAGCGGTGATGAGCCTACTGTCGAAATATTTGCAAGAGCATCCGATAATTCAGGCAGAACCGAATTGGCTCATCAGGGGAATAACCGAACAGGCAATAATAGAAATGTCTGCGGCAATTGAAGAAGAATGCCGAGAGAAAGGTATCGGCGAAGTGGATATTGCGCTTTATTGTTACATCGGCGGCGAATGTAAATTTGTGAATGGAAAACGGGTCGCATTACCATGGAAGGAGCGGAAATGAACAGCACATCTGATGCTTTGATGACGCTTGATGAGTACAAGCAGAGCTTGCTTACCTCGATCCATATCGGGATCACAGCAACCAATAATGATGATGCGTATTCTGTGGGACTTCGGAACGGGCTAAGAATCTGTAAAGCCTACATTGACGGGCAGGAACCAGAATATGAGGAAGTGAAAAATGATCCGCTGACATGGGACGAGTTAAAAGCCATGGAGGGTAAACCTGTGTGGGTTGAAGCTGATTCCGGTATTGCAAGTTGGTGGCTTGTTGACAGATTTTTTGATTTAGAAAATGACATTTTAATAGGGTTCGTGTCACGGTACGGATATATCGAAAGGTCAAAAAATTTGCAAGATGTTGTTTGGCAAGCCTACAGGAAGGAGAGATGCTAATGGGCGTGTATCTGACTGCAAAATACCCGGATGCTCCGCAGTGGTTTATGGGATATCTCACTTTTGGACGGTTGCGGATGGACATTGCAAAACAGATCTCACCGGAATTCGGAGAATTATATGCCAGAGGCTACACAAGTGTTGAAGATGATAAAAAGCAATATTTGTTGGAAATGGAAATGTTGGGGAAGCTGAAACCTAAGAAATGGGCAGTGGAATTCCTTTACCTGTCAGATTGCTTCGGGAAATATTCGCCTTACAAATGTAAGACATTACTGGAAGCTATCCAGAACATGGATGACACTGTCCTATATGGATACGGTGGTTGGGAAAAGGAAAGACAGATGACCGGGGCGGATTTCAAAGCGTTACTGGCTGAATGCTACAGCAGACGGTGTTACATGATATGGAGTTGAAAATGAAGATTACGTGTACAGAAAAAGAAAAGTACGAGCTGATAAATTACGGTGCGACTTTATGCGCATTTATTCAAAAAACAAGCATTGTAATGAAAATAATGGCTGTTCTCAATGCAAAGAGGAACATAATGACAGGTTCTATGGGAAAGAGGTGAATTGATGAAAAACTTGAAAATATTCACAGACAATATTGAGCAAACGGCTCTTGACCAGATTGATTTACTGCTTGCTCAACCAGCGTTTGCGGATTGCAAGATTAGAATCATGCCGGATGTCCATGCTGGGGCTGGATGTGTTATTGGATTCACTGCCGATCTTGGCGATAAAGTCATCCCGAATATTGTCGGTGTTGACATCGGATGTGGAATGTTGATATCTGAGCTTGGCGATATCCAAATCGATTATGGAAAGCTTGATGAAAAAATTCGTGAATATGTTCCTTCTGGGCGAAATGTTCACGAGGGGAGAATAAAAAGATTTGATTTGACACGGTTGCTTTGCTACAGAGAGCTTCGTGATACAAGACGGTTAGAACGATCGCTCGGTACGCTTGGGGGTGGTAATCACTTCATTGAGATAGATATCGACGAAGCGACAGGAAACAAGTATTTGGTGATTCATACTGGATCTCGAAATCTCGGCAAACAGGTTTGTGAATATTATCAGAATTTGGCTGTTCAGACGATCAATGGAAATATCAATGTCAAAGCCATGAAGCAAGCACTGATTGCGGAATACAAAGCAACCGGGCGTAAAGATGAAATTCAGAAAGGACTGAAGGCCATTGATGCTGAGTATAAGCCTGTTGAGCGAATGCCGAAAGACCTTTGCTATCTGGAGGGACAAGACCGATTGGACTATCTGCATGATATGGCAATCTGTCAGGAATTCGCGGTGCTGAATAGGGATATTATTTCATCCATTATATGTGATGTTATGGGGTGGTATCCGCAAAATTCCTTTGAATCAATCCACAATTATATTGACCATGAAAATAACATGGTCAGAAAAGGTGCGATTGCGGCGTATAAAGGACAGAGAGTGTTGATACCGCTGAATATGCGAGACGGATGCATTATTGGTGTTGGAAAAGGAAATGAGGATTGGAACTGCTCTGCGCCTCATGGTGCCGGACGGATGTTGTCGCGTTCAAAAGCAAAGGAAATGATTAGCATGGATGCCTACAAGAATTCCATGGCCGGGATTTTTACAACATCGGTCAGTGAGGATACAGTTGATGAGTCACCAATGGCTTATAAGCCTTCTGAGGAGATCATTAAATTGGTACAGGACACGGTTGATATCGAAAGAATTATTACGCCTGTATATAACTTCAAAGCAAGCGAATGAGGTGAAATAATGGAAAGTGAAAAAGTCGGTTGGGTCGACATAAAGAAAAGAGTGCCGGAAGACCATCAGGCGGTGATTATACATTGGGGGTGGATTTATCCAAATTTTGAAAACGTCAAAGTGGCTTGGTACGAAAAAAGCCAACACCTGTTTTATACGGATTCGCCGAGAATTGATGAAATACACAGAGGATTCATTTCACAGGGAATCGTGGACATGTGGATGCCGATACCGATGCTGTTAGCGGAATGGAGAGAGGGATGAATTTAGATAGAGATAAAAAAATACCAGTTAATTACCATGAAGACCAGAGGGATAGCTATTACGAGTGTCCCGTTTGTCACGAAATAGTGAAAGTGTGCCAGAAATACTGTGGAAATTGCGGACAGCGGCTTGGTTGGGACTTGGAAGAAATGGGAAGGTGTTAAATGACAGGAAGTGAATATCAAAGATTGGCGATGCGTACAAATGATGAGATGGCTACATCCCGTTTGGAGTTTCATGTCGATGCAAATCGTGGGCTTAAGGACATCGGTGGCTTGCTGAATGGTTGTTTGGGCCTTGCAGGAGAGTCCGGCGAATTGCTCGATATGTTTAAAAAGTGGATATTCCATAATAAGATACTGGACAGGGAGCATGCAAAGAAGGAACTTGGGGATGTAATGTGGTATGTGGCAATGATTAGCTATTCCATGGGTTGGGATTTGGATGAAATAATGCAGATGAACGTGGATAAGCTGAAGGCGCGTTACCCTGAAGGATTTTCGACAGAGCTATCCAACAACAGGAAGGAAGGTGATATCTAATGTACGTCCCATCTGGATTTAGAGAATTGAAAGAAGAAAAGGAAAGAAAAATGGAACAGGAAAAGATTGATAAGTTGTTTCAGATGCTAAGTGACACGGATATTGAACGTATAAAATATCTTCATGAAATTATAGAACTGGAAGAAACAATCAAGAGCAAACAGGAAATTGTAGAGTTGAAGAAACAAAATGTGAACGAAATTGCTCTAATCGAAGAAGGGATAAAGAGGGCTATTGAAGCACTTGATTTGCTTGATGAATACGAAGAATGGGAGAAGAACGATAAATGACTTACGGTGCGACGGCAGACCAGATGATGTTCCTTTCGACTGTTCTGAATGAACTGAAGAATGATGAAGAGGACTTCAGACTTCTTTCGAAGTACGGTACGTTCTTCTTCGTCAGTGAAGACGACCAGTGTTTAACAGTGGAATGGCAGTTCAAGTACATATATATTGCTTTTGACATCGAAACGGAAGTGATTAATTCCTGTTGGACGTTATCGTCAACAAGGGAAGCTGGAAATTACAGTATTGGAGGATTTTTCCATAACGACGGGATTAACAAAGTTGTCGACAGGATTTATTCAATAATTCGGGAATATAGAGATAAGTTGGTATGGAATGAATAAGAGGTGAAAGATGGGAAAGAAAACGAAAATTGACTGGACGGACTCGACTTGGTCTCCGCTATCAGGGTGCTATCATGGGTGTGGATACTGCTACGCCCGTCGGATAGCAGAACGCTTTTCCGGGTTTGACGTAAATGACCTGTATTATGGTGAGACATGGGAAAATGTCGGTACAGCTGAACGACCTTTGTATGAGGTGAAGGAATCACAAACCAGAACAACGAAAAGAGGGGATATTGTTACAGCTCCCTATCCATTCGGCTTCATACCGACGCTACATTCATACAGGTTGGGCGAACCACAGACATGGAAAGAACACAAAGATATATTTGTGTGTTCGATGGCAGACCTGTTTGCCGATTATATACCTAATGAATGGATTATGAGGGTATTTGAAGCATGTGAAAAGGCTCCGCAGCACCGTTATTTTTTCCTGACAAAGAACCCGCAGCGATACGCCGATTTATGTAACAGGCAAAAATTACAGGGTCATGATAACTGGTGGTTCGGCTCAACGATCACAAACGCTAATCAAACCTATTTCAGCGCTTTTGGAATCAATAGCTTTTTATCCATAGAACCAATACAAGGGTATCTTGATGCTGGAATCGGGAGCTTTGGTAGTGTGAAATGGATAATTGTCGGAGCGGAAACGGGAAACCATGTCGGGAAGGTGGAACCGCAAAGGGAATGGATTGATAACATTGTGGAAACCGCACAACTTACACAGGCAAAGGTTTTCATGAAAGAGAGCTTGCGTGTCCTGATGGGAAACGATTTTATTCAGGAGAGACCATGACGGAAGAATATAAAGACGGTAATTTAGAGTACAGTGTTATCGAAGCCCTGATTGAGGAAATCGTGGATAAATACAACCTGAAGGTTTATGTTTATATGGAGTGCGACAGATACGATAATGCGCTGTCTACAACCATCCTGCCTGACGAAGCGCCTGAAGTGGATCGTGACGATGTTCAGCTGGATGCATTGACGTACCTTGTTGCCGATGTCATCAAAGATAAACCGATAGATGAGAGAAATACTGCAATCGCCTCTATTGTTGACGCTGTGTATGACGGAATCCATATTGATGATGAGCCTGAAGTGGATGACGACGAAGATGACGATGAGGACGAGGAAGAATAAATGAAGATGTATTTCAAAAGTAAGGATGGTGAATTAAAAAGAATCAAAAGGATAATAATCGGTGACAAGAGCTACACACCTGATGAAATTCGTGAAATACGCGAAAACGGTACTGTAATAACAATGAAAGACGGTACGGTGTATAGGATCGGCAGTGACATGGATTATTACTAAAAAAGAAACAAATAAATAACGGTATAATAAAAATATAAGGACTCTAAGAAAGCGCATCAAAATGATGCGCTTTTTCATTTAAAGAAATGGAGGGGAAAATATGGAACTTGTAAATAAATTGTTACAGACGCTTTTGGAAGTTGCGCTCCCGATCCTTGTGACTGCACTGGCAACATGGATGGTCGGGAAAGTCGTGGAACTGTTTAAGAGGATTGCACAGAAAAGCCCGGATGCAGCTGCGTACTTGATGGAAATCTGCAATACGGCGGTCAGGGCGGCGGAACAGATTTTCGGTGGTGAAAAAGGGAAAGAAAAGAAGGCTTATGCGATTAAGCTCGTACAGGCGTATCTTGCGCAGATTGGAATCAAGCTCGACCTTGAAACAATCGATGCAGCGATTGAAGCCGCTGTGCTTGATATGAACTGGGAATATGCGCTGCGGTTTGACACGAACGCTGAAAAGGCTGAAGAAAAACCGACTGTGGAAAGCGAGGATTGATGGACACCTTGATTAACATTCCGCCGACCGTCCTTTTAGCGATTGGGGCTTCGGTCGTCGCTGTTGTGGTCTGGCTCGTTAAAAGGAACGTAGGGAACGCTTTGGACGAGCAGTTTGACAGAATCAAACGGGAGAACATGGAGGGCAGAAAAGAACGGGAATACGATAATTACCTACTTTTAAAGGGAATGCAAGTCGTGACAGACATGGAACATGAGTTAGTCCATTGTGTTATGACAGGTTCGCATAATGGTGGTTTAGAAAAGGCAAATCAAGAGCTTGAAGAATTCCGTCGGATGTCAAATGAGAACCTTGTGAAAAAAGCTGCACGATGGAACTTGAAGATAGACAGGTGAAAGAATGATGCAGTTAAGACAACCGTTTAGCGGTGATTACCCTATAACGTTGGATTTCCATGAAAAATGGCTCCCGAACTATGACAATGTTACAAAATTTCATACGGGGATTGATTACGGATGTCCAGAGGAGACTCCGATACTTGCAGCGGCAGATGGCTGGGTGCTTACCGTAGGCTATGAGCCGAACGGATACGGAAATTACGTCATAATCCTTCATCAGGACAATTCAGGAACGGTTTACGCACACCTTCACAGCGTGGCGACGTACCTGAATGCAAGAGTACAGAAAGGGGACAGGATTGCTTATTCCGGTAATACAGGAAATTCATCCGGGCCTCACCTTCATTTTGAATACAGGGAAACAGCAAGCAAACTCAGCACAGCCGTAGACCCGAAACCTTATATGCAGAATGTCTTGGATTACATTCCGCAACCCGCACAAACATCCTCAATCACCGAAACAGGAACCAGTACAGTAACGAACTACCCGCAGCGCATTGATGGCGGTCTGTGCGAAGTCATTTGCGATCAAGCGAATGTTCGGGATGCTGATTCCTTCATGGTGAAAGGGGTGCTGTACATGGGCGCAAAGGTCGTAGTCAGCCCAGATATCGTGCGTTTTAATGACCTTCCGTATCATAAAATCAATGACGATTATATGCTGATTGCCGAATATGATAAGTATGGCACGGAGATATTAAAAAGGATTGAATAAATAATTTCCCTGAGAAAAAAACTCAGGGATTTATTTTGTAATAATTTTGCAAGAAATTGTATAAATAGCTTGACATATAAATAAATCCGTGTATAATGTATATTGTAAGTTGAAAACAAACATAAACACAGCCACAAGGAGGGCACCATGACTAACATCATCAATATTATCATCGACATCATTAAAGGAGCACAATACTGCGGTGCGCGGAGCCTTGTACTTTTAGCGGTGTTCATCGGCTTCGTGGCAGTCGTTGAAATGTTTCGTCACTAACAGGAGGTAATCATGAATCAGGTTTCAGTTTTCGGTAAGGTTTTCAGCAAGGTCGAATTCTTTGACCTCGTATTCGATACCTTCCATGAGGCAGATTATGCCCAGACGGAAGAGCTGGAACAGCGTTATACGGCTGAATACCACATTCAGCTCGGGATTCTCCGGTCACTTGGCTGGTTGGCTGAATATCGCCAGTGGGTCGCAAACGGTTGCAACTAAGGAGGTTGACAATGGAAAGCACTATCAATTTTGAAAAACTCTCTGAGAACTGCGAAATTATCGCAACACGGGACATTCGCTTTAACGGTTATCTGTGGAAGCCTTGGCGCTATCTGTATGTGGCCATGAGAGCCTTTGACGGTCAGGACGCTGTGGAATCCATCGCTCTGGAATGTCAAATCATTATTGATGGTCAGGCGATAGACGGAATCGTTCGGATGCATCGTGATGGGCGTGTATATCCCATGTCACGGGAAGCCTATGACACTATCATGGAAATTCAAGGAGGTTTAGCATGACCGAAAAGGCAAAACTTTGGTTGTTTCAGGGCATGGAAAAAGCTCGTTGTGACATGCATGAGGCTCGTCAGGGGTACGAATGGCGGAAAGCATCGGAAAAATACGGGTATTACTGCGAAATCGTCGCAGAGCTTGGGCTGATGGATGAATACTGGAAGGGAGAATGGAATGAAGAAAGGTGATTATGTGAATGTTCCACGCTTTGGGCGTGTCCAGATATCTGTGGTTTTTGAATCACGGTTGGAGGCGCTGATGAACGGGTACAGGGAACCGACTCATTACGATGATGGCGAATATGGCGTTTACGGAAAGCATGTGGATACCGATGATCGCGGATGGGTGCGGTTCGAATTTGGAGCTTTCAAACTGTAAATAGGTAAAGACTTCTAACAATTGGAAGGGCAAGTCGCAGGATTGGAAGACTTGGCGACTGCCACCATATTAGACGTTCAAGTTTATTAGATAAAGAGGTTAATATGAGAAAACATTACTATATTGTGAACGGGCTACAGCCTTGGACAAAAGCCGATGAAAAGAAACTTGACTGTTTAATCAAAGGGAATTACATCGGTAACGTAACTGAAAAGCTCATTCAAAAGGGATATGTATTTGATGAGGAAAAAAAGATGTTGTTTGCGCCAGATGGTGCGCCGATTTTGTGATGCCCTGAAGTAGGAGTTAAAGATGAAAACCGAAGGAATTAAAAGAACAAGTGATTACAGTATTTTTCGCAGGATGAACGGAAACCGTGGTGTGGATGAAAAGCGTGTGCGCGGTTTAGTGAAGTCCATCCAAAAAATCGGTTGGATTAGCAACCCGATTATCGTCAATGAAAAGATGGAAATCATTGACGGACAAGGACGCTTTGAAGCACTGCGTCGTTTAGGAATGCCTGTTGAATATCGGATACTGAAAAATACTGGGCTGGAAGTCTGTCAGGTAATGAACAGTCATAACACTGCATGGAAAACGAGCGATTTTGTGGACAGCTACGCTGATACTGGTAACGAGAATTACCAGAGGCTCAGACAGTTATCTCACATGTATAAAGCCCCTTTGGAAACAATTCTGTGGGCGGCCGGGTATGCCTGTAATGGAAAAACGTATGACTATTTGAAAAACGGCGGATTGGAGTTGACGAAAGCCCAATATGATGCTGTTATCAAAAAGATGGATATTTATGAAAAATATTACCCTGCTTTCGCAAAAATCGGAGGACAGCGCAGAACGAAAGAAAAAGTAATCTTTTTCCTGATTGATTATGGTGAGAAGCACAGCGATTTTGACCATGGTAAGATGATTGCGACGATTGCAGCAGCCGATCCGCATGCAATGAACACGCACAACTTTGACAGGCTTCTGGAATCTGTACAGGAAGCATGGAACTTCAACAGACGGAAATTCAAACTGTATTTTTATGAAGAGTACAGGATTGACCAGAAAATCGGGTAACAGAAGAACAGAAGACCGGGCGAAAAACCCGGTCAAATTTTTTTTGCAATTGAATTGTAATAAAATAAATAAATTACTTGACAATATAATAAAAATGAGTACAATATAAATATAAGTTGAAAATAAACAAACAACGGAGGCTGACAATGAAAGTAAAGCACGGTACAACCAATTTCAAGGCTCTGGAACCTTTTCTGAAGGTCGTTGAAGAGAATGACGGGTATGCAAAATTCACCGCTGAAGGGTACATGGATTTGGTGATCGAGAAGACATGGGAAACTGACCATGACGGAAACCCTATTTACAGCATTTGCCATTACGGGGTGCTGAACGGTGACCTGATGCGTGACCCTGAAATGACTTTCAGTGTGGATTGGAATGCGAAAACCGTTCTTCCTCTGTCTTTCATGAATGATTACATGGGATTCCAATCCACACTGAAAGACATTTCAGG
>Ga0310697_10007111_pt1 | contig 10582 bp, 10 predicted proteins | sample 172DNAGHGlowgp2_FD_203883 | JGI IMG/M metagenome (GOLD analysis project Ga0310697, IMG submission 203883) | Sheep rumen microbial communities from Palmerston North, Manawatu-Wanganui, New Zealand - 1728 DNA GHGlow gp2 (v2) (version 2) | ecosystem: Host-associated > Mammals > Digestive system >...
TCAATCGATAACACCTGACCGCGGACGCGAATTTCAACTTCACGGCAACGTAACGGTGGCATTGGGCGTTGAGTTTTACTTTCCACCGCCGCATCAACCGTGGAAACGAGGCACCAATGAGAACACCAACTGCTTGCTTCGCGAGTATTTCCCTAAAGGCTACGACTTCAGTAAGCTCAGCAATAAAGATTTGCAAGCTGTGGTTGACCAACTAAATCACCGTCCCAGAAAATGTTTGGGTTATAGAACACCTGCAGAAGTATATTTTTCTACTATGTTGCACTTGGCTTGACTATTCAAAACGCCCAAAGAGAAAGTTACAAAGAGAAAGGGCGTATCAACCGCCGATAAAAACATCACGTTTTTAACGGCGGCGACCGCACGTCCTGTGCGGTCGGGCTTTCATTCACCGCTATTTTTATTACGCATTCCTAATTATTTTACCAACAGCCTCTAAAAAAAATCGCCCGAAGGCGCGAAAAATTTTTTCAACGGATTATTTTTGTCCCGACACAAATTTTGCAACAGCTTCGGGGTTTTGTGGTGCCCAATACATTTTGCCATCGGAACCTTTGATCGCGTCGCAAGTAACTTCAAGCGTCATTTCTTCATTGAGCGGGAATTCGTTAATGTATTTGTCGATTGATTCAAGCGCGAACTGTTGGAAGTCTTCGCTAGCTTTAAGTTCTTCATCAGTCAAGCCCTGCGCTTTAAGTTCGCCGTAAGCATTGCCGAGCGCAACTAAATCTGCGTTTTCTTCAGCGACTTTTGCCGCGCCCTCTTGATTGATTGTGGTTGCTTTAAGCTCAACAACGGGGTGCTCCTTGTCTTCGGTCTTAACGGTTGCTTTAATATCCATAGCCGCATGAAGTTTTCCGACGTATTGCGTCGTCATTTCCTCAACGCTTTTATCGCTGAGCGGGTACATTTTAAAAGCCTCGACAATGGGCGCAAGGACTTGATCTTGAACTTTTTCTATATCGGCTTGTTGCATACCCGCCGCCGCTTGATTTTCGTCTTCAATGATACCGTAAGCGTAAAGTTGCGCGTAGGCAAGAACAGCTTTATCAGGAGTTCCCTCGACTGTTACCGCTTCGGTTTTTTGCTCGGCGGGCGCGTCCGTTTTAGCGGCGTCGTCCTTCTTTGCTCCGCAACCGACCAAACTTAGCGCGAGTAAAACTGTCAACGCGCCGAATAAAATCTTTCTTAACATAAAAATTTCCTCCCGTATATTTTTTAATTCCTTAGGTCGTTCCGCGAATAAAATTCTTGAAAACTTTTAAATCTTTAGGAACCCAAAGCATTTTGCCATCGGAACCTTTAACCGCCTCGCAAACTACGTCCAAAGTTTTTTCGGGCTGAAGCGGAACATTATCGATATATTTTTCAATGGCAACGACGGCTAAATTTTGAACTTCGGCATTAGTTAAAAGTTGCTCATCAGTTGCGCCGTCAGATTTGAGCTGTCCGACCATGCCGATTAAAGCGATTAACTCATCATTAGCGACTGCCGCCCTGTTCGCGCCAATTTGATCGGGCGGCGTGGTTTTCAGTTCGACGACAGGATTTTTGGCGTCATCTTTTTTGAGCGTCACTTGGAATTTTATTTCGTCCTTGAATCTCGCGTAAAACTTTTTGGAAATTTGCTTCATGCTCTCATCGTTTAAAGGCGCAATATCTTTGAAAGATTCGGCGAAAGCTTCCGCCATTTGTCCGCGAATATTTTCCTTGTAAGCTTCAGAAAAGCCAGCCTCTGTCAAGTGTTGGCTGTCGCCCTTCATGAATATTTCCGCATAAGCTAAAATCGCTTTATCGGGCGTGCCTTCGACCTTTTCTTCGCCGCCACAACCCGTCATAAAAATCATCAGCAACATTACTGCGCAGATTAAAATTTTCCTTAACATAATTTCCCTCCTTCCCAACTTGCCCGCATTATATCAGAAAATATCCCGCTTGCAATAAGAAATTGAACAACCTGCGCGGCTCTGATATAATTCAAAAAATATTTCGCGGGAGGGAACGTCTTTGAATTTTACGCATTTACATGTTCACACCGAATATAGCTTGCTTGACGGCGCGGCAAGGATTAACGACCTTCTGGACGCGGCGAAAAATTTTGGCATGACTTCCCTTGCGATAACCGATCATGGCACAATGTACGGCGTCATAGATTTTTACAAGGCGGCGAAGAAGCGCGGCATTAAACCGATTATCGGTTGCGAAGTTTACGTTGCGCCCGCCTCGCGCTTTGACCGCGAAAAGACTGACGGCGCAAAATATTTTCATTTGATTTTGCTTGCCGAAAACAACACGGGCTATAAAAATCTGGTAAAGCTGGCGTCGCTGGCGGGCACTGAAGGTTTTTATTATCGTCCACGTGTCGACAAAGAAATTTTGCGCAAATATCATTCGGGACTTATCGCCTTGAGCGCGTGCGTTGCCGGAGAAATTCCCCGCGCAATTCTTAAAGAAAATTTTTCTCGTGCAAGGGAATTGATTCAAGAGTACATTGATATTTTCGGGCAGGAGAATTTTTTTTTGGAAATACAAAATCACGGGCTTGAAAAGGAAGAAAAAGTTCGTGACGAGCTTAAAAAATTTTCCGTCGAGTTTAATATCCCGCTTGTCGCAACTAACGATTCGCATTACGTGCGCCGCGAGGACAGCGCGTTTCATGATTTGTTGCTGTGCATTCAGACGGGCAAGACGATTCACGATAAGCAGCGATTGAAATTTTTTTCGGACAATTACTATTTAAAATCTGCGCGGGAAATGCGCGAACTTTTTCAAGACACGCCCGAAGCTTGCGATAACACGTTAAAAATTGCGGAGCGTTGCAACGTTGAGATTGAGTTTGGAAAATTTCAAATGCCCGCCTTCCCTTTGCCAGAAAATTATTCCGCCGCCGATTATCTGCGCGACCTGTGCTATAAAAAAATTCCCGCCCGTTATAAAAATTTGACGGACGAGATTAAAGCGCGGCTCGATTATGAACTTAAAATTATTCATGATATGGGTTACGACGGCTATTTTCTGATTGTTTGGGACTTCATAAATTTTGCGCGGCAGAAAAAAATTCCCGTAGGACCCGGACGCGGCTCGGCGGCTGGAAGTTTAGTTGCTTATCTTTTGGAAATTACAGAGCTTGACCCGCTGAAATATAATTTGCTGTTTGAACGCTTTTTGAATCCCGAACGCGTCACGTTGCCAGATATTGACGTTGATTTATGTTACATGCGCCGCGACGAGGTTATTGAGTACGTGCGCAACCGTTACGGCGTCGAACACGTTTCGCAAATCGCGACCTTCGGGACGTTGCAAGCTAAAGCGGCGATCCGTGACGTTACGCGCGTTTTGGAAATTTCTTACGAGGAAAGTACGCGGCTCGTCAAAATGATTCCCAACATTTTAAACATTTCGCTTGATGACGCGCTGAAAAAATCTAAGGAACTGCGCGGCGAATACGAAAACAATCCCGACGTAAAAAAAATTATCGACTTCGCCAAAAAGTTGGAAGGCTTGCCGCGTCATTTATCGGTTCATGCGGCGGGCGTCGTCATTTCAAAATTACCGCTCGATGAAATTGTTCCGTTGCAACTTTCAAACGGCGTCCTCGTCACGCAATACGACAAAGACAAAATCGAGGAACTCGGACTTTTGAAAATGGACTTTCTCGGCTTGCGAACGCTAACGATAATTGCGGAGGCTTTGGACAACATAAAAAAATCGCGTGGCGTAGAAATAGAAATGTCGCAAATCCCGCTGAAAGACGCGGCAACGGCTCGCATGTTATCGGCGGGCAAAACGGGCGCAGTATTTCAAATGGAATCGGCTGGCACGACGGCTTTGGTTAAAGAGCTTGCGCCCAAAAGCTTTGAAGATTTAATCCCAACCGTCGCGCTGTATCGACCAGGACCATTAGGGTCGGGCATGGTTGAAGATTTTATCGCGGGCAGACACGGACGCAAAGTCAAAAATTATCTGCACCCGAAGTTGGAGCCGATACTCAAAGAAACTTTCGGCGTGATTTTGTATCAAGAACAGGTAATGCAAATCGTCCAGACTTTGGCGGGCTTCACGCTGGGACAAGCGGATTTATTGCGGCGGGCAATGAGCAAAAAGAAGGCAGAAATTTTATTAGCGCAAAAAGAAAATTTCCTGCGCGGTTGCGAATCAAACGGCGTGGAAAAAAATTTGGCGGAAAAAATATTTGAACTGCTTACACATTTTGCGGACTATGGATTTAATAAATCACACTCGGCGGCTTATGGATTATTGGCGTGGCAGACGGCGTACCTTAAGGCGCATTATCCTGCGGAATTTATGGCGGCGATGATGTCGGGCACTCAAGACATTGACAAGGTAACGGCTTACATTGAACTTGCGCGGCACATGGGAATAAAAATTTTGCCGCCCGATATAAATCAAAGCACGGGGCATTTCACGGTTGACAACGGCGCGATTCGCTTTGGCTTGTCGGCGATAAAGACGGTAAGTTTCGCCGCAACGGAAAATGTTATCCTCGACCGTGAATTGAACGGAAAATTTAAATCGCTTACGGATTTTTGCGGGCGAACGGATTCAAAAAATTTTACGCGGCGCGGGCTGGAAAATCTGATAAAGAGCGGCGCATTTGATAGCATTGACAAGCGGCGAACGGCTTTGCTTAAATATCTGGAAAAGGCGATAGCGGCTGGCGCGAAGATTCGCAAGGAGCAGATTAACGGCGTGATGAATCTTTTTGGCGATGAAATTACCGCGTCCGTTGAAAAAATTCCTGACGTTCCCGAAAGCCCGAAAAGTACAATCCTCGCGTGGGAAAAGGAAACGCTTGGCTTTTACATTTCCGGACAGCCGTTAGAAGATTTTCGCGATAAACTTTCAAATTTGCGTAGCAGTAAAGACCTCGACAAATTTATAAATAAGCGCGTCAAGGTCGGTGGGCTGATAACAAACGTGCGGCGGTTTACGACTAAGCGCGGCGAAGCAATGTCTTATCTTAAGCTGGAGGATTTTGACGGCGTGATTGACGTTACGATTTTCCCAAAAATTTTTTATAATGCGGAAAGCGTCGCCTTGCCGGATAAAATTGTTGTGGTGGAAGGGCGCGTTGATAACGCGAACGATACGATTCAAATTTTTGCGGACGCCGTTTTTAGCGTAGAAGAATACGCGCCGGATTTTTGGTTGACGATACCCGCGCAGTTTGATAATCAGACGACGCTTGACATCTTGAAAAAAATTTTTGCTGAACACGCAGGCGACAGCAAAATTTTTTTGAACAGGGGCGGCGTATGGAAAAAAATCGCGCCGAAAATTTCTAGCAACCCTGCGCTTTGCAAGGAGCTAAAATTTTTTCTCGGCGCGGAAAATGTTCGCTTGTATTAGCCGTTATAAAATTTTGGACAGAAATAATTTTGTGCGTTCTTCTTTTGGATTCTCAAATACATCTTTAGGCTTGCCTTCCTCGACGATATAACCGCCGTCAACAAACAAAAGGCGCGTGCCAACCTCGCGGGCAAAGCCCATTTCATGCGTAACGATTATCATAGTCATACCGCTTTCTGCAAGGCGTTGCATAACGTCCAAAACTTCGCCGACCATTTCGGGATCTAATGCGCTTGTCGGCTCGTCGAAAAGCATAACTTTAGGATTCATTGCTAAGGCGCGGGCGATTGCAACGCGCTGTTGTTGTCCGCCGCTTAATTGATTCGGGTAAGCGTCCGCCTTGTCGCCCAAGCCTACGCGGTCTAACAAATCCTGTGCAGTTTGTTCTGCGCGGGATTTATTTATTTTGCGAACTTTCATAGGCGCAAGCGTGATATTTTGCAAAACCGTCATATGCGGGAAGAGATTAAAGCGTTGAAAAACCATTCCGACCTCTTCGCGCACTTTATTAATATTTGCGTCGCTGTCAAGCGGAATTCCGTCAACGGTGATTGTGCCGCTTGTCGGTTCCTCCAAAAAATTTATACAGCGCAACAAAGTAGACTTGCCCGAACCGCTCGGACCGATTATAACGACAACTTCGCGCTCGTCAATGTGCAAGTCAATGCCCTTCAAAACGTGCAAGTCATCAAAAGATTTCTTTAAACCTTTTATTTCTATCATAATAATTTCTCCACTAAAATCATTGATTTAACAATAATATTTTTAAAACCGTCTGCAAGTTGTCTGCACTGACTATTTTGTCTGCAGATTTTTGTTAAAAATAGCCGCAGTTTCTTCTTGTAATTTCAACATATTATGTGTATAAAGATTTTGAGTGATAGTAGCGTCAGCATGTCCTAAGCGTGCCGCAACGCCTTTTGCGTTTGCTCCGCTCTCTATCAGTTGCGTTGCATGAGTATGACGAAATGAATGTGCGTTTATTCCTTCGGAGCTAAGCCGCCGAATAAATTATTCCTTCAACGTTAAGCTCCCGTTTTCATGAGTACAAACTACAGATACTTTTTCGGCGTCGCACTGTAAACCTTTTGATTGCTTGATTATATGCCCATCATTTTCACGGTAAATGTAACTGTCACCGAACAGCTTTTCGTTTTCAGTTTGCTGAACTTGCCAACGTTTTAATTCACTCAAAAGGAAATCATCAATCAGAATATATCGCTTGCTTGATTCTGTTTTCAATGACGTTAGGAAATATCCACGTTTAGTAGGGGTTGTTGGTAAATTAAAAGTGAATAACAGAAGTAGCAAGTAAAACGAAATTTTTAAAACAACCAGCTAATTTGTCAAAGCGAGTAGCGATGTGGCGAAAGTTCTTAATTCGCTGAAAAAATCTCTCGATTTTGTTTCGTTGTTTGTAGAGTTTAGCGTTAAAATTGTGTTTTGTCTTGAAGGTTGATTTATCCGGAATACAGACGACTGCTCCTCGTTGTTCGAGATAATCACGAATGGCTTGGCAAGAACAAGCTTTGTCGGCAAGCACTTTTTTACCCTTAATGTCAACGTTGTCAAAAAGTTCAATAGCGGGTTGAGAATCGTGAATATTCCCGCCGGTCAGAATTACATTCAAAAGTTGCATTCTGTCGTTGATAAGGACGTGGACTTTAGTGTTCTTTCTGCCACGCGACACTCCTATTGCTTGATTCTTCAGCGCACAACATGCACTCTGATGAACTTTGCAAAAGGACGAATCAATTTCAAGAAAAGTTGAGTGAGCAGCATCTGCATTGACCAAGTGCAATAACAGTTCAAACAAGCCGCTCTCACACCATTGCCGAAACTTTTGATAAATGCTGTTCCAGTTGCCATAACGAGTCGGTAAATCATGCCAACGTGCTCCGCTTTTGAGGATCCACAATATGCCGTTAAAAACTTTACGAGAATTGAGCGGCGGGCGTCCTATTTTTTTCGTGTCATAAAACAAAAATTTTATTTTGTTTCACTGAGCGTTGGTTATTCCCTCGTGATAAAATAAATTTAACATAAGCAGTCCTTTCGAGCTTTTTCAAATTTATTTTATCAAAGAATTGCTTGTGTTTTTCTTTACTGACTTTACCAACACCTCCTAATATGTTGCACTTGGCTTGACTATTCAAAACAGCTAAAAAGAAATTTTATCTTGTTTAAACTTCGCTAAAAAATTTTTTGAACTCTTTGAAGGTCGCATAAGAATTTTGCGTGCCTTTTTTCGTTACGCTCAAGGTTGCGTAAAGTGAAGCGCGTTTCATTGACTCAAGGACATCGCCGCTTTTGCTGTAATGTTCGACAAAGCAACCGATAAAAGAATCACCCGCGCCGGTTGAATCAACTGCCTGAACTTTTCGAGCAGAAATAAATTCTTCGCGTTCATTTGAAAGCCACAACGCACCTTGACTGCCCATCGTCACGATAATATTTTTCAAACCCTTAGCTAAGAGCGATTGCGCCGCCGCTTTAATTTCCTCCCGCGATGTTACGGGCATATCTGTTAAAATGCTAAGCTCCGTTTCATTTGAGACGAAGAAATCACACTTGCAAGCCATTTCGATTGATAATTCTTTGACAGCGGGCGCGGGATTGAGTAGCACGGGAATTTTATTTTCATTTGCGAAGTTAATCGCGGCGTAAACCGTTTCGAGTGGAATTTCTAATTGCAGGACGATTAGAGCGCATTTTTTTAAATCGTCAGCTGCTTGCGCTAGCAATTCGGGCGTAAGTTTATCGTTTGCGCCCTTGTAAAGCAAAATTCTATTTTGTCCCGAAGTCTCAACGATAATCGTTGCTTCGCCAGTTGCAACGCCTTCGATAACGCTAACTTGCCTTGTGTCGATTTTATTTTGCTTAAAATTTTCTAACGCGCCTTTGCCGAATAAATCATTGCCGACAGCCGACACCATTAAAACATCTGCGCCCAATTTCGCCGCCGCGACAGCTTGATTAGCACCTTTGCCGCCGTGCGCAGTATGGAAGTTTTGAGCGGCGCGAGTTTCGCCGCCCGCCGGAATTTTATCGATATACGAAACGACATCAATATTTGTGGAACCGATAACTGCAATTTTCATTTTAAGACCTCCCGAAAAAATAACCGCCGGAAATTTTTCTTCGACGGTTATTTTTTTTTAAATACAACGCCCGCCCGCAAAATTACGTTCGGATAAGGGCTAAATTCTCCTGTACGAATTGCAAACTTCACGCCCGCCGAAAATTTTTTCAATTCGTCGTGCGGCATGAATTCGGGCTTTAGCTCCGGCAGAGATTTTTTTATGTACTCGTAAAGCGTCGGATTGTGTTTGATAATTTCTTCCGCCAAAATGTAGCCTTCAATCGCCGCCTCATCAAGTACCGCGTCTAATGTCTGCTTAAACGTCGGAACGCCCGCCGTTAAAATTAAATCGACAATCGGGACGCCTTTTGGAATTGGCATTCCCGCATCTCCTATCATGAATAAATCTTTGTGTCCAAGTGCCGCGATATAACCCGCGAGCTGTGCATTTAAAATTCCGTGTTTCTTCATGTGCTAACCTCATTTCGATTCATTGCGAGCTTGCAGAGCCATCTTTGCTTCCATATTGCGCTGGAATTGGTCAATGATAACCGCGAGGATAATAACGAGACCTTTGATAACCATTTGCCAGAATTCCGAGACGCCGCACATAACCATACCGTCAGAGATAACGCCGATAACGAACGCGCCGATAATCGTGCCGCCGATTGTGCCGATACCGCCCGCCATAGACGTACCGCCCAAGACCGCCGCCGCGATTGCGTTCATTTCCCAAGTTTCACCGCTTGCAGGGTGCGCCGCTTCAAGTTGTGCCGTCGTGATAAGTCCGACGATTGTCGCGCATATTGCCGAAAAGATATAAACTAAAATTTTAATGTTGTCGGTTTTGACGCCGGAAAGTTTCGCAGCCTTCTCATTGCCGCCTATAGCGAAGATATGCCAGCCGAAAACTGTACGCTTAAGTAAAATCGCCGCAATGATTGCAATTACCGCAAGAATAATCGCGCCAACCGGGATTCCCGCAATTCTTCCGCCAAAAAATGTAAAGCCGACGTTGCCCAGCGCGTCATGACCCAAAATATTTGAATAAGTCGCGCCGCTTGAGTGGAGCATTGCAAAGCCGCGAGCGATATACATTGTGCCGAGCGTCGCGATAAACGGAGCCACGCCAAATTTCGTTATAATCGCGCCGTTAATCAAACCGACTGCCGCGCCGCAAATGATTGTTATCAAAACGACAAGCGAAATACTGAAATACAACGTCACGCCCATTGACTCAATCGTTACGCCGTTTTGAATCATGCCGCCGGCGATAATGCCCGCAAGTCCTACGACCGCGCCGACTGATAAATCAATGCCGCCTGTAATTATAACGTAAGTCATACCGATTGCAAGTATTCCGTAAAGAGCGACGTGCTTAGCGAGCAAAAGCATTGTGTTCGCCGATAAAAAGTTTGGTGTTGCCAGACTGAAGAATGATTCATAATTTCAAAGACATCAGTTTTTGCGCCAATGTCAATGCCGCGACTGGGTTCATCGAGTAGCATAATTTTGAGCTTAGTCAAAAGACCTTTGCCGATAACGCATTTTTGTTGATTGCCGCCGGAAAGCGACAGAATCGGCAAACGCTTATCAGCAACCTTGATATGAATATCGCTTATATTTTGGTCAATGGCGGCTTCTTCCTTGTTCGATTGCAGGAAAAGACCTTTGGCGTAGGTTTTGAGGCTTGCGAGCGAAATATTTTTGCCAATGTCGAGCGTTTGAACGAGCCCTTCGCGCTGTCTGTCTTCGGGCACCCATGCAAAGCCGTTATCAATTTGCGCGGAAACGTCTTTAATATCAATCTTTTGTCCGTTTAACAAAATTTCACCGGTGTGTTCGGGACGCAAGCCCATAATGCATTCAAAAACCTCTGTCCGTCCCGCGCCCATTAAGCCGTAAATCCCTAAAATTTCGCTGCGCCTAAGTTCAAAATTGACGTGATTTAAAAGCCAACCGCCGCCCTTTTTCGGCAAGCATAAATCTTTGACTTCTAGGGTGTGTTGAAAAAGTAAAACCATGGGAAATCTGCTAAGATAAGTTTGCTAAAAAACTCTAAGGAGATTCTCATGGCAAACAAATCTTATCACGAATTAACTGACAAAGAAT
>Ga0310697_10007113_pt1 | contig 10579 bp, 11 predicted proteins | sample 172DNAGHGlowgp2_FD_203883 | JGI IMG/M metagenome (GOLD analysis project Ga0310697, IMG submission 203883) | Sheep rumen microbial communities from Palmerston North, Manawatu-Wanganui, New Zealand - 1728 DNA GHGlow gp2 (v2) (version 2) | ecosystem: Host-associated > Mammals > Digestive system >...
CACGGCGGGCTGCGCCTCCTCTTCCACAGAGGGCTGCGCCTCCTCTTCCACAGAGGGCTGCGCCTCCTCTTCCACAGCGGGCTGCGCCTCCTCTTCCACAGCGGGCTGCGCCTCCTCTTCCACAGCGGGCTGCGCCGAAAAAATCCGCGGAGGGCTACGGCCGCAGGAGGCAGCTGACGCTGCCTGGCTCGCGCACGCGCGAGCCGCGTCGGCTAAAGCCGCCGCCCTGCGGCCTGCGCACGGCAATACCGTGATGGCTGCGCCTCCAACATCCGCGGAGGGCTACGGCCGCAGGAGGCAGCTGACGCTGCCTGGCTCGCGCACGCGCGAGCCGCGTCGGCTAAAGCCGCCGCCCTGCGGCCTGCGCGCGGCAATACCGTGATGGCTGCGCCTCCAACATCCGCACCGCGAAAAAAGTTATTCATTATCGCACACGATAATAACTTTTTTCGATGGCTCGTACCTCCGCGGCCGGGCCCCCCTCCCGTCCCCCCGTAGGGGGGAAGCCCCGCCCGCGGGTCGCGGCTTAGCCGCGCCCCGCTCCCACCCCAAAAATTTATGAATGTATTTTTAATCATCCTGCTCCTACGGTTCCATCTGCCATGCCGTCGCAAGGCGGAAGAAAAAAAAGTGCGGCATTACGGCCGCACTTTTTTTTTTACTTCTTAGGCTGTTGGTTCCTGCTCATGTCTGCCCTGATTAGTTCGTTGATGTAGCGACCTTTATTAGGGTATTTCTCAAGGTGCTCCAGCAGTTCATTATCAACTCTAAACGTCATCATCTTTTGTGTGCGCGTTCCTGCCGTCGCGCGAGGCTTGCGAGTGCTCTTTTTATCTTCTGTCGTTGTCATAATAATATGCACTTAGTCCGTGTCGTGCGCAACTTTTGATTTAAGATTTGTAGGTATTTAACTCTATGTAGAAATATATGTAGCATAATGAAGTGCGGTTCAGATTCCTTACATACTTTATGGCTGCTTCCTTCGATTCATAAATGTATAATGGTGATAGTGCTGTTACGTATGTTATTTCTTTCCAGTTTACTATGCCAAATGTTTTCTTACAGCTATTTACAGATTCTTTTAATTCATCCTTTAAGATACTGTATATCACATATTGTGTCATAACTTTATACACTTACTCCGTGTCGTGCGCAACTTCTATCGTTAACTGAATTGAATGTACTGTTGCTTAATGTTAGTGCCGGCTGTGTTGATATACCGCTGTGCCGTGTCCAGCTTTTCATGGCCAAGCAGCGTGCTGATAGTCGTTGTCGGTGCTCCGTGTGCTGCCAGCTGGGTGGCGAACGTGTGCCGGATGGCGTGCGGGCTCAACTGTGCAGCATGACAGTAGTGCCGTAGCGTCTCATATATGCACCAACGTACCTGCCGCTGGCTGATGCCCTCGAATGGCTTATAGCCGCGTCCCGTCATGTATGCACGGACTTCCTCTAGTTCCTCCTTCTTCATGAAGGCGTAACGCTGCTTGTTTCCCTTGCCGTTGATACGGATGCGGTCTGCCTCCAGGTCTGTCTGACAGAGTTCTAACATTTCCTGAAGACGCATCCCAGTCCGTGCGAGTAACAGCAACATGATTCTTACCGTTCCCCTGCTTCCGCTGATGGCTCTCTCCAGTTCGGTAGGGTCTATTATGTTCGGCATGTTCTTCTCCTGCGTCTGATACTGCATGTACCTCAGCGGATTCGTCTTCAACATGCCCTGCACGACGCAGTAGTTTAGTAACGCCTTGACGCTGCTCAGCCGTCTGTTGATGGTCGTGGCCTTTAGTCCCTGCGCCGTCAGTACTGCGGCGTATTGTTCCATCGTCTGTGTTGTGATGGTGCTCCAGCGTGCTGTGCTGCTCATTGACTTGGCCCAGGTAACGAAGTTAACCAGGTCGTTACCGTAAGCCTCTACCGTGTTCTGGCTGTACCGCTTGGTAGTTGCCAGGTAGTTCTTAAATTCCTTAATCATGACGCTCAGTTTTAATAGTATTACTAACTTAATTTCTATACTACAAAGGTACAAAAAAGTATTGACATATGCAAATTATTATGTATTAAATGTTAATACATATTAGTTAATAAATGTTAATACATAATACCGAGAAAACAATTCCGTCGCCGCGAAGGGGACGAAAGTGGTATCGTCGTCTCTACGATGTAGTGAGGTCCGTGCTTTCGTCCCCTTCGCGTCGACGTTTGCGGGGCTGCGCCAATAGCACTTCCATTGGCCGTGTTCCATCTGTGATGGGGATGTCCCTACGGTTGGTTTGAGCGTCTTACGGAGAGCTATCTTATTAAGTACTCACTGCTCATTGCAACGGCCGCGGCAGTCTTCCCAAATGTCATTGGCCGTGATTTTTATTCCGTCGCCGCGAAGGGGACGAAAGTGGTATCGTCGTATCTACGATGTAGTGAGGTCCGTGCTTTCGTCCCCTTCGCGTCGACGTTTGCGGGGCTGCGCCAATAGCGGTTCCATTGGCCGTGTTCCATCTGTGATGGGGATGTCCCTACGGTTGGTTTGAGCGTCTTACGGAGAGCTATCTTATTAAGTACTCACTGCTCATTGAAACGGCAGCGGCGGAAAAAAAAATTGCGGCCTTGCGGCCGCAATATCAAAGTCTGCTCAGCGGTACCGCCGCGTCCACGCTCCCAGCGCGACACCGACCACAAAAAGCCCTATGAAGAATATAACCGTCATAATAATATATAACGCGCGTTAAATAATCTTATTGCCCAACCCCTCACTTTTTGTTAAATTGTAAACATATTTTGTCTGAATCCCCTCCCCCGCCCCCTCATCGCTACTTCCCCTCTGCTTCTTGCCTAGTTCAAAACTTATTTGTATATTTGCAGACGGTTCGGAGCGTGGACGGGCCTGCAGGCTCTGATGGTAGCTGCGCCATCACCCCGGTGCCTTGCTCGTCCATCATCCTCCGGCCTTCAGCTACTTTTCATTTTTCATCATCTAAAAACTTACAATTATGGCAACACAAACTTCAACACTCACCATTAAAGGAAAGCTGGGTAACGTGGTTGGTTACAAGAACCGCGGCAAGAACATCGCGCGCATCCGCGTCGAGAGCATCAAGAATCCCAACACGACTGGCCAGGCCATTCAGCGCATGATTACGGCCACCAATGCGCGTGCGTACTCGCGGCTGAAGAAAATCTGTGACCACTCATTCGAGGGCGTTTCCTACGGCCAAAAGTCGATGGACTTTTTCCTCAAAAAGAACGCGAAGACTTTGCGCGAGTGGGTCGCCTCGACGTGGCCGGAGTTCCCACAGGACATGGACGTTAACAGCTGGGTCGGCCTCACAGGTGTCGAGAATCTCTACGCCACGGGTGTCGGTCTGCTGATTTCTAAGGGCTCGCTGCCCGAGATTGTGGCCGACCGTACTGGCGACAACAGCGACCTGGCAGGTTTCGGAGATGTGCTGCCCCAGAACGCAACCGTTCTGCAGTTCATGCAGGCACTTGGCGCTCAGAAGGGTGACCAGATCTCTGTCGTTTTCCTCGACGCGCCGGAAGATGCGTCGGTGAAACTGGCTCGTTACGTCACCGATGCTAATGCGTCCGACGAGCTCTACAACGCGGCTTTCACCGATGCTGCTCTGCGCGCCGTCTGTCTGCCGTCGTCCATCTACAATGCCGACATTGTGCTGCGTAACGTCAACAACCGTGTCTTGCCGACGAACGCTTCGGGAGAGACCGATATGCCAACGGGCGTCGCTATGATTCTGTCGCGCAAGCAGGCGGACGGCACGTTCCTGCGCTCAACACAGCGTCTCATCTGGGGCCTTGACTACGACACAGCTGAGTTGGGTGAGCCACAACTTACCATTCCCGAGTGGGAAGCCGGAAAGACCGTCATCGACACCGAATCTCCTTACTTCCTCAACCAGCCGAGAACTACTACGGAAAACCCTCAGTAGCCCCCGTTCAGGTCGAGCCAATGACCGTGCGCACCCTCAGCGGTGCAACGGTCACGCTCGTTGGGCGAGGGGCAAACTACTTCGACGGTGACAAAATCATCCCGTCGTTCGTCGATGCCAACGGCACGCAGTATTTCATCATCAAAGACCCGGATGACTGGACGGCTGTTCCCGCCATCGTTGACGGTCTCTTGACGGTCGGCGCTGCCGCTGTTCCGCCGCGTCAAGTTCAACTTACTGCGGCTAACACCATTCTCGTCAATGACCCAACGACCGTCGAGAACTCAACGTCGGCGCTCGTCTTTGCTAAGCGTTGCGGCATTGACGTGTCGTTAGAGGGGCTTACGATTTATTATGAGGATAATTATATATATTTGTCGAATCAGCCCTTAACTTGTATAGATGGTGTTGTTCAATTGACAAGTCAATCTGATGGAACTAGGGCGCTTTTTGTTCGTGAAGGTTGGGTTGATGGCTCTGAAGGTTACGTTGATTGTTCTTATCAGCCTTTGAGTGATTATGAAGGAGATTATGTTCAAGGAGTATACCTTGATCTACTTTGGGACCAGAATATTTCTGGTCGTCGGCATTCACATAACGCTTGGATTTTCGTCCTCGCAGGCGTTCCCGAGTCTGTCTTTGCTGTTGAGTAACAAATGCCACGCGACAACTACAAAATCTCTCGATACACAGTTGCGGTGCTGCTGATTGTCAGCAGCATCGCCATTGTGGTTTACCAGGTCGTTGACATACGCGGAGTGGCCAGCGGCGTATTGTTCTACATCGCCCAGGCTTTCCTCCTGGCTGGTTCCATTTTTGGCCTCGATGAATATGTTAAACGCCTTAATTTACCTAACCATTTTACACACAAATGACCAAACCCACGACCACGGCGGCGCGTCCTCAGCGCAATCTTCCGCGCGGAATCAGAAACAACAATCCGCTCAATATCCGCATCGGAAACGTTTGGCTTGGCGAAGTCGCTGAGCCAACCGACCCCGACTTTGAGCAATTTGTCTCCATGGTCTACGGCCTCCGTGCCGCAATGGTCCTGATGCGGCGTTATTATTTCCATTACAAGCGGCGCACCATTGCCGCCATCGTCTCCGCGTGGGCGCCGCCGGCCGAGAACAACACACAGGCCTACATTGACAAGGTCTGCGCCCAAACTGGCTTTAGCCCGGGTGAGCAGCTCATCTACGAAAAGTCCGTCATCACGCGCCTCGTCGCGGCCATGGTCGTCGTCGAGTGTGGCGCGCGTTACACCGTCACCGATGCTCTGTTAGACAAAGCCTTTGATATGGCATGAATAATGATTCCATCCAATTTTCATTTCGTAGTTTTGTTTGTCACGTCGTGAGACGTTGCGGCATGTCTTTACATCTATGTTTTAATAGTATTACTTTTATCTGAATTGTTTTCAGGCGTTTTTGGCTAGTCAGCGGACTAGCCTTTTTACTTCATTTTGTTGCCGTTTGCGTCGTTGTTCCTTTTGTCGGTTTGTTGTTCTCTTCTTCGCCAATTTTAAAAATTCTTGCCGTTTCGTTTGGACATTAAGAATTTTTTTTCTTATCTTTGCCTCGCACTTAGGATAACGGGCAACGCTGAGGAGCGACCCGCGAACGTAAAGTGCCGACGCTCAGCACAGAGTAAAGCGCACGTGAACATCCTCGTTCGCGTGCGCTTTTGTTTATCATAACACGGCCGCGGCCGTCGCTTCTGATTAACGTAATGCGTATTCTCTGTTGTTCGTCTCTACATCGTTTAAAAACCGACTAAAATATTAACGCTTGAAACTCGATTTTATTATGCAGACAAAACTCGTTTTTAACGCCAAAACTCGTCAAGTCGTTCGCCTGCACCTTGACGGCGGACTCGACAACTACGCTGAGCCAATAACATCGGCCTGCGGTATTCTTCAATGTCCTTATTCGTCACTGACATGTAATATATGCTTCCTCAAAAGATGACACACATTTATGTTTACATCCAGGCCAATGGCCGTGAGCTCTCATCTGCCTCAATGGTTTATTTCGTCGAGGTTGGTTCCTCAAAATGTTCTGACCGCGACCTGCTGGCCCTCATCGCGCATGCTGCTGAACATGACGATTTCTTCTCTGTCCGTGACAAGGCGACGGCCGACTTTGTCTACCGCGTCATCGAAACTTATGCGCTCGGTGCCGCGCAGATCCGTCTCTGTTCCGCTCGCCAGCTTGTCCGCGCTTTCAAGTCCGGAACGGCTGTTCCTCTTTCTACCGGCGCGCTGCAAAATTTTCACCAGACGCGCCAATTCCTCGATGCGAATTATCTGTTTTCATGCAAATCTAACTCAAAATCTCGGTGCTAACAGACTTCGACCTGCTAGCAGAGACACGTAAAAAACCTAATGTCTATGGCAACTACATCGAAATTATTTGTGTTCGCTTCCGTCGTTTGGACGATAACCTGGACGCTTTATTTCTTTTGGCTTTTATTTCTATAATTAGTTTTTAACCCCTAAAATTTATTCATTATGTTAATGGTATTTCTTATCGGAAACGTCGGCGGTGATGCCCAGTTGCAATCTAAAGATGGCCGCAAGTTTACGACATTTCGTGTTGCTCACAATGACCGCTGGACTGACCAGGACGGTAACGTGCACGATTCCACGATGTGGGTTGACTGCATCGTCAATGACCACCCAAAGGTCGCTGAGTATCTGAAAGCGGGTGCCACGGTCTGCATCATTGGCCGTGCCTCGACGCGCCTTTATTCGTCCGCTAAAGACCGATGCATGAAAGCGGGCTTGACAATCAACGTTGAGCGCATCGAGCTCGTTGGCGGCAAGGCTGACCCGGTGCCGGGTGTGCTCTACGATTCCAATGGCGTTGAGCATCGCGTATTTAAATATTACTTCACCGACGTTGCGTCGGCGCAACTCTTCTCACGTTCCAATAGAGCGTTCCAAACCGACCCTTCGGGCTGGGTTTCGCCGGTTGTTACGGGCGGTCAGCCCAATGGCGAAGATACTCAGCGAGATAATCCTACAGCTTAATTATTAATGACAAAATCTGCTTATCAATCAAATGCTGTCGTCCAAGAGCGTATACAGTCGCTCTTGGATGACGGCTATTTCGTTGTCTTTATCGCTGACATGATGGATAAAAAGGTCACTAAGTTACGTCATCGGCGTAACCGAAACGTCATCAACTTAACTTACTATCCCAAAAACTCTTTACTCACACAAACAACGAATGGCGTTGAGGTCTTCCGCGCCTTTGTCTGATGCCTAAGCGCTGCATAAATATCGACTGGCTGGAGGTTCATTGCTTTGAACCTGCCAACGACCCGAGGGACGCTCAATTCTTCCGTTCCGTTGGCCTGCTGGTCGATGAGCGTCCATACGGCACGCGCGTTTATCGTGAGATGTTCACGGTCTGTGATGCCGCGGACAATCCTTTTATCGAGGTACGCCGCAATCCTGCGTCACAAGGTCTTCACGGCATTCACGATGCCAGCGAGTGTCACCTGCGCCTCGTGAACGCTGCTTGTTACTACGACAACCCGATTGCGCTTCTTCAGTCGTTCATCGATACTTACGGCTACACTTTCAACCGTATATCACGCATCGACATTTGCCTCGACTTCGAATACTTTGATTCTGGCGACGACCCCGCGCGGTTCCTGCGCCGTTACCTCAAAGGCGTTTATGCCAAGATAAACCAGGCTAACATTCACGCCCACGGCTCAGACCGTTGGGATGGCCAGACATGGAACTCAATTTCATGGGGTTCGCCGACATCGCCAATTGGTACAAAGTTCTACAACAAGACTCTTGAACTCCACGACCCGAAGACCGACACCTACGCAAAGCCTCACGTCCGTTATTCATGGCTGCTTTGCGGCCTTGTCGATGACTTCCACCGTTGCACTAGGACGCGCGCCGACGGAACCGTTTACAAGCCTCAGATTTGGCGTATTGAATTCTCCATTCGCTCTGCTGTCAAGCGTTGGGTACGCATCGAACTCAATGGTAAGAGCAAAAACTTTCAGTCGCTGCCGAACACACTCGAGCGTTACGATTCGAAAGAAAAACTGCTCATTACCTTTGCTGCACTTTGCCAGCATTACTTCCACTTCAAATACCTCGTCAAGCATTATGATTTCTACAAGACTGGCTCAACTGAGGGGAAGGCCGTCCGAAAAGACCGTTGCCCTGATAAGATTCTCTTTAACTTCGACGGACCTCAAATCGTCTATAAAGTCGACAAAAACATTTCGAAGCTTCTCGGTGAGGGTCGTTCATCCGTGCGCCCAATTGATTCGCTGATTGCTAAAATTCGTGCCTACAGAGATTCACATCACATGCCGGATATTGTCGAAGCCTGCCAGGTGCTTATTCGGGCCATGGAAGGAGATATTCTTCGCTCTGACATGCGCAACCCATGGAATTATGAAGAGCTCAAGGCGCTGCAGCTGGCTCTGTCAAACAAGGTAGCTGGTGATTCGCGCGACGTGACGGTGCTACTGCGCGAACTTAAAGAACTCTTGAAAATGAACGACCAAACCGCCGTTTTCCTTTAATATTAATTACCGAATAATAAGCTAACTTTACCGTATTTATGACTAATTTATCTGTCTCCGATAGTCGCGGGCAGACCGCGGAAAAACGTGGTACAGTAGTACCACGGTCGGATTTCCAATCCGTAACGACCAAATGTAATGATAATCAGCGCATTGCCGCGGTTTCTCTCGCGGACACGCCCGCACACGCCTGCGCGGGCCTGCGTGCGGGCGAGAACAATGGCGTTAACGTCCTCATCGCCTGCGAAGAATCGCAAGCGGAATGTATCGCGTTCCGTGAGCGTGGGTTCAATGCGTTCTCATGCGACATTCAGCCATGCCGCAAAAAAGGCTTCCCGCAATGGCACATCGAGGCTGATGTTACGCCATATCTTCAAGGTTGCACGTCATTCACTACAGCTGATGGAGCCGAACACCACCTTTCCAAATGGCACTTAATCATCGCTCATCCTCCATGCACATACTTAAGCAAAGTGGGTAGTACTTGGTTATATGTTAATCCCGATACCTACGTTTCACGCAATATCTTCTCTGGTGGTCCCGCTGCCTATATATCACGAAATGTCTTTTTTACTGATTCCGCTGCCGGACGATTGCTATTTATCAATGGAGACCGTTTCAACAAACTGAAAAAAGCACGTGAATTCTTCTTCCGTTGTCTCAATGCTAAAGCGGATTTCGTTGCTGTTGAAAATCCGCAACCGATGCGACTGGCTGGTTTGCCAATGCCATCAACATACGCCTGCCCTTCGTGGTTCGGCGTGAAATACAGCAAAAAGACGCTCTATTGGCTACGGAATCTCCCACCATTAATGGCTGAAATTGATTACCCACTCCCAAAGTGTTTCGTAAAGTTATCGCGCGGCAAATATCGCTCACGAACCTTTCCCCAGCTCGCACAAGCCATCGCCCACCAGTGGGGTGATTATATCCTATCTAATTTATCTAAATTATAAACATATGGAGAATTTTGAAAAGAAAGTTTTATTGTCGATTAAGCCAGAATTCGTAGAAAAGATATTTGCAGGAACAAAGAAATATGAGTTCCGCAAGTCGTTATTCAAGAAAAGCGGAATAAAATACGTCATTATTTATGCTTCTACTCCAATTCAACGTGTGGTTGGAGAATTCGAAATAGATGAAATATTAACGGATGAAGTTGAAATTATCTGGAATAAAACCAAAGAATACTCGGGTATTACTGAGGAATTTTATAAATCATATTTTCATAATAAAAAGAAAGCAAATGCCATAAAAATTGGTCGTATAAATAAATACGAAAAAGCAAAGACTTTATCAGAATACAATATCCGGCTGGCTCCACAATCATTTTGTTATGTAACCGAATAAGCTGAGACCGCAAGAGAGGCAGTAGAAAGAAAGAGGGAATGACGTTGTACCACCGTCATTCCCTCTTTCTTTCTTTCTTTCTACTGCCACTCTTGCGGTCAAAAAGCGCTATCCGGCACTCCTACGGAGAGCCGGGCTTATTTGTCGGCTGGCGCTTACCAATGCTCGGGTGGGCTGCGCGATAACAACTCCGCTGAGACCGCAAGAGAGGCAGTAGAAAGAAAGAGAAAATGACGTTGTACCACCGTCATTCCCTCTTTCTTTCTACTGCCACTCTTGCGGTCAAAAAGCGGTGTCCGGCACTCCTACGGAGAGCCGGGCTTATTTGTCGGCTGGCGCTTACCAATGCTCGGGTGGGCTGCGCAATGACAACTCCGCGGAGGGCTACGGCCGCAGGAGGCAGCTGGCGCTGCCTGGCTCGCGCACGCGCGAGCCACGTCGGCTAAAGCCGCCGCCCTGCGGCCTACGCGCGGCAATACCGTGAGGGCTGCGCCTCCTCTTCCACAGCGGGCTGCGCCACCTCTTCCACAGCGGGCTGCGCCTCCTCTTCCACAGCGGGCTGCGCCTCCTCTTCCACAGAGGGCTGCGCCTCCTCTTCCACAGCGGGCTGCGCCTCCTCTTCCACAGCGGGCTGCGCCACCTCTTCCACAGCGGGCTGCGCCTCCTCTTCCACAGCGGGCTGCGCCTCCTCTTCCACAGCGGGCTGCGCCTCCTCTTCCACAGCGGGC
>Ga0310697_10007114_pt1 | contig 10577 bp, 9 predicted proteins | sample 172DNAGHGlowgp2_FD_203883 | JGI IMG/M metagenome (GOLD analysis project Ga0310697, IMG submission 203883) | Sheep rumen microbial communities from Palmerston North, Manawatu-Wanganui, New Zealand - 1728 DNA GHGlow gp2 (v2) (version 2) | ecosystem: Host-associated > Mammals > Digestive system >...
TTTAAGGGCGGCAAGTAACAATCCCCACGCAGTTGGCAGATCGTATTACACGTTTGACGTGTCTGCGAGGAACAAAGGGCTATGCCCGCATGTGAAAAACCGCCCGCTAGGCGGGCGGATGATTATTGTTGGATGAATCAGGGGCGGCTCGAATCATGTACGAAAGCCGCATAGGCGGCTTTCGTCAAGCAGTGCAAACACTGCTTGACACCTATATTCTCGCCATCCCACGCATGGCGAGAATGCAAGCGAGTCCGCCACTCTCCACCAAGCCCTGGAATCCATGCGATTCCAGGGCTTTTTTATTCATTTACACCATATACCCGAATCGATCGCCGGCGGAGTTATGGCACAAAGAAGAATCTCAAAGAAAAGTGTGGAAAAAAGAAAACAGACATGCTATACTAAATTGTTTCCATTCGCATTCCTGTATGATTTCAGATAGAAAGACCGGTTCTTCCCTATGAAAACCACTCATCGTACCATATTAACCGTAGTTTTGACGCTGTTCGCGGTGATCGTCCTCTGTGCTGTGGGCTATGCCTGGTACTACAGCCAGGACTGGGTCACCGTGCACTACCTGACGCCTGATGACGAGATCACCGTCAGAGTTCGCACCGGCAGGGAACACAGCATCCACGAGCCGGTGGAGATCGACGGCTATACCTTCCTCCATTGGCGGGACGAGCAGGGCAACACCGAAAGGCGGGAGACCATCACCGTTTACGAGGACGTCTGGTATGCGGCGGATTACGCCATCGCCCTGATGACGGATGAGCACCCGGTATACCTCTTCCCGGATGCGGACGGCTATTACCGCCCCCAGGATCCCATGCTCCGCTCTGATGCTGTGACCATGCTGCACATCCTGCTGGGCAAGCCCTCCGGCAGCGGCAGCTTCCTGGATGTGCCGAAGAAGGCTTCCTATGCCAAAGCGGCGGCGGCACTGCGTGAGCTGGGCATCCTCAGCGGCAGCAGGCTGCACCCGGATGAGGCCATCACCCGCGGCGAGCTTTTTGAGATGCTCTCTGCTCTCCTGCCGGAGGCAAAGGAGGACTATGTCTTTGCCGATCTGGTGAAGGGCCAGCCCTTCTACGACGCCTGCTGCGTCGCGGCAGAGCGCGGCTGGATCGAAAGCGGGGAGAAGGTCAAGGCCGGGGCGGACACTGTACTGACCCGGGCGGAGACCGCGGGCATCATGAACCGCATCACGGGCCGGTCTGAGCGCCCGGGCGCCCGTCTGCTGCAGGTGGGGTCCCCGGTGGATCTGTATCCCACGGAAGAGGGATACTGGGACATGATCGAGGCCTGCATTCCCCACAGCTTTACGACGGTCATCGGCAAAGAGATCTGGACGGACAGCACCCCTGCGAAAAAGCTGCCCGAGGGCGCGCGGCAGATCGGCTGGCGTCTCAGCTGGATCGGGCCGGACGGCCGCATCCTGCGGAATGCGGATGTGGGCAATCTGCACTTTGACAAGAACGGCTGGTATACCTCCGGCAGCGCCGAGCTGGACACGCTGGTGGCCGATACCCTGGATCAGGTGCTGGTGGAGGGCATGGATCAGGAGGAACAGCTTCTGACGCTCTACCGCTATGTGCGCGACAATTTCAAGTATGTGCGCCGCTCCCCCTATGAGGCCGGCGACACCTCCTGGCTCCTGGACGAGGCGACCGATATGCTGGCTACCGGCAAGGGCAACTGCTACAGCTACGCCTCGGCCTACTGCATGCTGGTGCGGGCCATCGGCGTGGACGCGATCGTGATCTCCGGCCATGTGGGCGCAAACTTTGCTCCCCACGGCTGGGTGGAGATCGAGCGCAACGGCGAGCCGCATATCTTCGATACGGAGCTCTCCATGGCCCACCCGGGCATGGGGGATCTGTACTACTATGACAAGAGCTATAAGGCCATTGCCAACTGGTCCTATGTGAAGCGCTGAGGAGGATGGCTATGGAAAAGATTTCGAGACGGCAGTTTCTGCGCGGCGGCGCGGCCATGGCGCTGGGTCTGGCGGCCTCAGGCCTTGCGCCGATGCTGTCTGGCTGCGGCACGGAGCAGCAGCCGGCCGCCGTGGTGCCCAGCACCCCGCCCACGCCGGAGATGACGCCGGTGCCCACCTTCGCGCCGGACGCGGTGCTGTATGAGACTACTGTGGGCATGACGAACTGCTACTCCGCACCGGAGGAGACGGCGGACGGCTTCCTGGGCGTGATTCCCGACGGGGTCCAGGCCGAGTTCCTGGCGGAAAAAGGGGAGTACACCAAGCTTGCCCTGCCCGGCGGCATGGAGGTCTGGGTCAGCTCCTGGATGGTGGACCCTGTGGACGCGGAGAAACGCAGCAAGCGCGACGCCGCCTATCTGCGGGAGCGCACGGAGCGGCCTCACTTCCTGGAGCTGGAGCAGCGCCCTCTGTTCACCTGTGCGGCCCAGCAGCTGGAGTGCCGCAGCTATCCGGAGGACGATGCGCATCTGGTCTATATGCTAACCGCCGGCACCCAGGTGACGGTTTACGGCAGGGAAGGGGACTACTACCTCTGCAAGCTGCCCATCGGCCGCTTTGTCTATGCCCCGGTGCGCTACCTCTGCTGCGACAGCAGCTACCGCACGGTGCAGAACGGCGTGGATCTGCGCGTGTTCCTGCCTGAGGCGGAGTTTGACATCCTCTTTGCCAGCCGCAACAACATCACCGGCGAGAGCCTGTATCCCCCGATCCCGATGATGGAGGAGCAGACGGCGCAGCACCTCAAGGTCGCCTACGAGCGCTTCCGCGCCGACGGCTATACCATCAAGGTCTACGACGCCTACCGGCCCAAATCCGCCCAGTTCAAGCTCTATGACGCGGTGCAGAACGGCTGGTTCATCGCTAACCCCTACAACGGCAACTCCTGGCATCAGCTGGGCCGGGCCATCGACATGAGCCTTATTGACCTGAAAACCGGCAAGGAGCTCGTGATGCCGACGCCCATGCACACCTTCTCCAACGACGCGGCCCGCTTCAACAGCAAGCAGTGGTCGGACGTGGTGCGGGAGAACATGGAGTATATGACCAACGTCATGCTGGAGAGCGGCTTTACGCTGCTGAGCACCGAATGGTGGCACTTCCAGTATGAGGGCGCGGGCGCGTCCCTGGAGATCGACATGGACCTGGACGGCCTGCCGTCCCACCCGGTCTGGGAATATAATTTCGACGAAGCATAAAGACAAAGTAAAAAAGATGTGGCGAAAGTCACATCTTTTTTATGTCCTGTGCTATTCTTTCACTTCATAGCCGCAGGAGAGGATCGCCGCGCGGGCAAGCTCCGCCGTGGGATCGAGGAAGGGACCCTCCAGTTCCAATGTGCTCGCCACGATCGGCAGCTCCGTACAGCCGAGGATGAAGCAGTCCGCGCCCCGCCGCCGCATCCCGTCCAGCACCTCCTGCCAGAGATGTTTTTCCGGGTGCAGGGGAAGGGAGGCTTTTACCAGGTCGTAGATCAGGTGCATCAGCTTGCGCTGCGCATCCTCGTCCGGGACCAGATAGTTGACGCCCTCGTCCTCCAGCGCCTCCTGGTAAAGCCCGGTGGCCAGCGCCCCGGTGGTGGCCAGGATCGCGGCGGTTTTCCCGGGAAAGAGCTCCCTGCAGCGCGCGGCGGTCACGGTCAGCACGTTGAGAAAGGGGACTGCAGTCTCCCGCTGCAGATGGGGCAGATAGTAGTGGGCCGTGTTGCAGGGCATCAGCAGGCAGTCCGCCCCGCATTTTTCCAGGTTCCGCAGGGCCGAGAGCATCTCCGGCACCGGGTCCGGTCCGCCGTGCAGGATGGCGGCCGTGCGGTCCGGAATGGCAGAATTGTCATCCACATAGACGCGGATATGCTCGTTGTCACAGTCTGCCTTGGTCATGGTCACGATCTTGATCAGAAGATCCGCCGTGGCCAGCGGACCCATCCCGCCCAGGATCCCAATCGTTTTTTTCACAGCGCGCCGCCTTTCTCATTATCCGTCAATACAATTTCCTTTTTCTGCCATATCATTATCCATATTATACCAGAGGGGAAAAGAAAGGAAAAGGGGGAACGGAAAAACTTCCGGCGGAATATTGATGGATCAGGCGGAATGTGTTATGATGAAAGTGAATAAAAAACCTGAGAGATGGATATTGCGCCGGGAAAGGAAGAGGAAGATGAAAACATATGCAGAACGGAGCAGGGCGGAACTGCTGACGGAGCGTGAGCGGGTACAGAGGGAGTATGAGGCGCTGAAGAGTCGCGGCATGAACCTGAACATTGCCCGCGGCAAGCCTGGCACGGAGCAGCTGGATCTGGTGCGGCCCATGATGGATCTGCTGCGCGCGGACAGCGATTATATGAGCGACGGGATCGACGTGCGCAATTACGGCACGCTGGAGGGCGTGCCCGCCTGCAGGCGCTTTTTTGCGGACCTGCTGGGCGTGAAGCCGGAGAATGTTTTTGTCGGCGGCAACTCTTCGCTGCAGCTGATGTATGACGTGATCGGAAAGGCCTATATCTATGGCCGCGGCCCGGGCAAAATGCCCTGGATGCAGGAGGGGAAGGTGCGCTGGCTCTGCCCCGCGCCGGGCTATGACCGGCACTTCCGCATCTCCGAAAACTTTGGCATGGAGATGATCCCCATCCCCATGAAGGAGGACGGCCCGGACATGGACCTGGTGGAGGAGCTGGTCAAGGATCCTTCCGTCAAGGGCATGTGGTGCGTGGCCAAGTACTCGAACCCGGACGGAATCGTGTACAGCGAGGAGACGGTGCGGCGCATCGCCTCCATGGAGACTGCGGCGGAGGACTTCCTGCTCATGTGGGATGAGGCTTACTGCGTCCATGAGTTTGCCGTGCCCTTCCAGCCCTTCCCCGAGATCCTCTCCCTATGCGCGGCCTACGGTCACCCGGACCGGGTCTACGCCTTTGCCTCCACCTCCAAAATCACCTTCCCGGGCGCAGGCGTCTCCTGTTTTGCCTGCAGCGAGGACAACATGGCCTGGATGTCGAAGCTTCTGGGCGTGCAGATCATCTCCTTCGATAAGATCAATCAGCTGCGCCATGCCCTGTTTTTGAAAGACAGGGAGACTGTGCTGGCCCTGATGGCGAAGCATGCCGAGATCCTGCGGCCGAAGTTTGCCTGCGTGCTGTATGCGCTGGAAAAGGAGATCGCGCCGCTGGGCATCGCCCGCTGGGCAAAGCCCGTGGGCGGCTATTTTGTGAGCGTGAACTGCATGCCCGGCACCGCCATGGAGACCTGGCGGCTCTGTAAGGAGGCTGGCCTGACTCTGACCAAGGCCGGCGCCACCTGGCCTTACGGCAAGGACCCGGAGGACAGCAACATCCGCATCGCGCCGACGTTGCCGCCCGTGGAGCAGCTGCAGAGCGCGATGGAGATCTTCTGCACCAGCTTGAAACTCGCGGTGCTGAACAAAATGATCGAAGCATAAGAAACATCCAAAAGAAAAAGCAGAGTCGGAATACTCCCGGCTCTGCTTTTGTATGCGGCGGATTGCCGCTAATTATTTGTGTACGCTTTTTCCGGCGCGGCGCATGGCCTCATGCTCCTGCCGCAGCTCACCGCAGAGGGCGGCGGAGGACCAGCTCACATTGTGCTCGGTGGCCACGGCCTTGAGGTCGACCGGTACGCGATTGCGGCGCAGCGCGTCCAGAAAGCCGGAGAACTGCGGGGAACTGAGCTGATGCATCACCAGCATCTCCTCGCTGAAGTCCTCCACAGGTGCTTCGGCGGGAGAGAAGCCCTCCAGCCCCAGCAGCCAGCCCAGCGGATGGGAGTACTCTTCCGGCGCGACGCTGCGCACGGTAATCCCCAGCTTCCAGGCGGCAAAGCCGATCTTCTGCCGCTTTTCCTCGGAAATGTTATAGAGCAGTACCAGCGCCATCGCCATGCCTCCCGATGTGTCGAATCCATGTCCCCGGGTACGGGGCAATGTCAGTATATCCGATGCCGGGAAAAATGGCAACAAAAAAACGCCCCACCCCGGGACGCTGAAAAATGGCATAAAAAAAGAACTAAGCCCTGACCGCGACTCACACAAATTTCTCACACGATCAGGGCTTAGCTCTCCGAATTCTTAGTATCTAACATCCTGGTTACCTCTCTTTCTTCAGATTTTTCGCTGACCTGTCATTATCGGGACACCGTCATGGCACTTAAGGAGGATCCATCGATCCAATCTCATACGCGAGATAAGCTGGTTGCCGTCGTTCCCGCTGCTTGATCCCGATCAGCTCACCTTTGCCCTTGTTAGATTAGGGCCGGTCTTATATGTACATCGGGTTCTCACCCTTTCTGGCTATAATATAGCAAACCGGGCGGCCAATTGCAAGTGGTAAACTGTACAAACTTGACGAAAGAATCTTGTGCCGCCTGCCGAAAATTCGCACGAATCCGTCAAAATGACGGATAAGGACTTGACAGAAAGAGAAGAGTCATTATATAGTTAATACGTTGGGGCCAAAAGAACACAAACCCGTCTGCCGAGAGGCAGGCGGGTTTTGGCGTTTTATGCATCGGGCAGCAGCCGGGGAAGATTGCGCTCCACGATCTCCAGGATCACGGTATCGTATTCCGTGTCCTCAAAACGGGAGAGATCATAATCGGCAGCGCGGGAGAAGGTTGCCGTACCGAAGGCGTCGGCCAGGTACGGGTAGAGCGCGATGCCGAAGGAGTCGCGCCAGCAGAGCAGCTTGCCGCTGCCCGCGGCCGATTCCGTGCGGATCGTAATGGCGTTGCCGCCGTTGACCTCGTTGAGCGTGGTGAAGGATAGGCCGGTCAGATCCGCGACTTCCGCTTCGCGTCCGGCGAAGGTGGGATAGAGCATCTCATACAGATCGCCCTTGTGCAGTCCGGATTCCCCAAAGTCATGCGCGGCGTAGGCGCTGTCGCGGCCCAGCGCGGTGAGCAGGGTATCCGCCCCGATGGCCGCCCCTCTGGCGGTCCAGTGGGTGTCGGTATGGTAATAGAGAAGCTCCGCCGAGAGCGGCGTGAAGAGGTCGGCATAGTGCACACCGCAGGCCTCCAGATGGGGGAGCAGCCGCACGGCGTTGCTGTTTTCGTGCCGGTTTTCGATGTTTGCGGGCATCCACGCCGGGTAGAGGCTGTTCTTGTTCGGCGCGATGGTGAACACAAACTGCTTCCCCTCGGCCTCCAGCGCCAGCTGCAGGGCGGCGAGCCGTTCGGCGATCTGCCGCAGCTCGTCGTCGGACAGGGAGACGCCGGTATAGTCGTCCAGCGTGTCGCTGAAATAGAGAAAGCCGTCTTGCCCCAGGATCACCTGCTTTTCAGCGGAAGTATGCAGCAGCTTCTCGTTGAGCCAGGACCACAGCGAAATGCAGTGCTGCCGCAGGGCGAAGCGATCCGCCAAATAGCTTGCTGTCTCGTTGAGCATCGTCGGGCCGAACCTGGGCGTTGGGGCGAGGATCTCATTGGCCCCGGCCGCGCTCTCAAAGCCCAGCAGCAGCCCCGCGAAGGGCGTGAGGCAGAGCACGAGAAACAGCGATATGAAGATTTGTGAGCTTCGTTTCATGACTTTGCCTCAGAACTGGAAGTAGATGAAGGGATGGAAGCCGCCCTTGGCAAGGCAGAGGATGCACAGGCAGAGGAGCAGCAGGCTCAGTCCGTCCGCGAGGAGTTCCGGCAGTTTCACGCGCTCCCGCAGCATCGGGACAAGATTGCCCGCGAGCAGGAAGGCGAGAAGAAGCGTAATCACGGCGGCGGGGGAGAGGAGCCGCACGAGCAGCAGGCTGCCCTCGGCCGTGAAGGAACCCGTGAAGAGGGCGCCGATCAGCCGGAAGCCGTCAGACAGGGAGTCAGCCCGGAAAATGGCGAAGAGCAGCATCACGCAGAGCATGGTGTACACGCGGCAGAGAACTTTGCCCCAGGCTGTTTTCTCCAGCTTTTTGACCGGGATCAGCCCCCAGTCCTCCGCGCTGGACAGGAGCCCGTGGGCCAGGCCCCAGAAGATAAAGGTCCAGTTGGCGCCGTGCCAGATGCCGGTGCAGAGAAAGACAAGAAAGCGGTTCAGCGCCGCCCGGGCGCGGCCCTTCCGGTTGCCGCCCAGTGGGATGTAGAGGTATTCCTTGAACCAGGTGGAAAGACTCACATGCCACTTGCGCCAGAACTCCTTGATGGAGCCGGAACCGTAGGGGAACAGAAAGTTTTCCCGGATGGTGAAGCCGAACATGTGGCCCATGCCGATGGCCATATCGCTGTAGCCGCTGAAATCGTAGTAGATCTGCAGCGTGTAGCAGATGCCGCCGAGCCACATGAGCCGCGTGTCCGGTGTGCCGGAGATCGTGGCATAGGCCGCGTCCACGATGAAGCCCGCGGTGTCGGCGATCAGCAGCTTCTTGGCAAGGCCGCGGATGAAGCGGCGGATGCCCGCGGCGCTCTCCTCCGGCGTCATGGCGCGCGCGTCGATCTGCGCGGCAATGTCGTGATACTTGACGATGGGGCCGGCGATCAGCTGGGGGAAAAAGGCGATGTAGAGCAGCAGCTTCAGAAAGTCCCGCGTCCCGTCTTCCGGCTCCCGATAGGTGTCGATCACATAGCTCAGGCCCTGGAAGGTGAAAAAGCTGATGCCGATGGGCAGCACGATCCCGGTCATGGGGAGCGCCGTCCCCAAAGCGGCGTTCAGGTTGGAGAGCAGGAAATCCGTGTATTTGAAGACGCCCAGCACGGCCAGATTCAGTACCACGGCTGCGGCGAGTACCGCTTTGTTTCGCGCAAAGCGGCCGGAGAGCAGGAACCCCGCGAAGTAGTTGACCACGACCGAGGCGAGAAACAGCGGCAGGTACTGCAGCTGCCCGAAGGCGTAAAACACCAGGCTCGCCAGCGCCAGCAGCAGATTCTGCACCCGCAGGTTCTTCGTCAGCCTCGTCAGCAGAAAGACGAGGGGAAGAAACGCGAAAAGAAAGATCGCCGAACTGAAGACCATGCGTTTCCCTCCCTCCGGTCACAGATTCGACTTGGCATCCATCATGGAGCGCTTTATCGCACACTATATCACGTTTTTCGATGCTTGACAACAAGCTTCTCCGCAGCGAAAGGCGTACTGCGGGAAGAAAAACTATGTCATCGGACGCAAATACTATTTGACGAACGGGAAAACTGTGCTATAATCAAATCAAGTAGACATAATATGGTTGCAATAAAGGAGCGTGCTGATATGAAAACAATGCGGAATCTCGTGGCTGTCGTGCTGTGCATGATCCTTTGCCTGTCTCTGCTGCCGACTACGGTGTTTGCCGAGGGCGAGATCACGGTCCCGGGGCAGACGGTCAGCGTCAGCGACACGGCGGCCAATCAGAACTGGTACGGCGGCTGGCAGAAGCGGGACGGAAAATGGTATTTCATCGATGCCGCGGGCAACAAGGCCACCGGCCTCTGCAAGGACGACAAGGGCGTGACCTATTACTTTGACGCAAACGGCGTCATGCAGACCGGCTGGCAGAAAATCGGCGGCGGCTGGTACTATTTTGACGGCAGCGGCGCGATGCAGACCGGCTGGGTCAAGACCAATGGCAAGTGGTATTATCTCAGCAGCAGCGGCGTGATGCAGACCGGCTGGGTCAAGGTCGGCGGCGTGTGGTACTATCTCAACACCAGCGGCGCCATGCAGACCGGTTGGGTCAAGGTCGGCGGCGTGTGGTATTACATGAACGCCAACGGCGCCATGCAGACCGGCTGGCTGTATCTGGACGGGAAGTGGTACTTCCTGGACGGCAGCGGCGCCATGCGCACCGGCTGGGTCAAGGCCAGCGGCAAGTGGTACTATCTCGGCGAGAGCGGCGCGATGCTGACCCGCACGGTCATCCACACCGACAGCGGGATCTACGCGGTCGGGGACGACGGCGCCATGCTCACAAACACCACCGTGCAGACCACGGACGGGACGCACTATCATTTCGGTGCGGACGGCCGCTGCGACAATCGGTATTGAACAGAGCAAATAACAGACAGCAAGCAGCCCGGTCAGCAGACCGGGCTGCTTGATTTTGCAGACAAAGCCCAATAAGGCAAACCTCTTTGGTTATGCCGACCCACAAAAAGATTCCCCCTGTGCAGTGCACAGGGGGATGATGCGGGGTGGGAAGAAGAGGGAAAAGAATGGAAGATCAGTGGGCAGGGGCGTCCAGCCAGGCGGCAACGCGGTTCTCGTCCACGCCGAGGCCCTGGGCGATGAACGCGACTGACTCGTTCAGATTCATACTGCGCAGACGCTTATAGTTGCTGGTTTTCGGAGTGAAGACCTCCGGCCCCATGTTGCGGCCCTCGATATAGCCGCACTCATAGCACATGTAAAGATCGATTTTTCTGTGACCGTCCAGGGTCATCTCGTGTCCGCAGCGAGGGCATTTCATACGCTATTCCTCCAGAAACGGCAAGACCGTTAAGATATCGTTTGTAAGATTTACAGATTGTTCGAAAAGCGGCAATAGATCTGCAGAGAGAAAACCGGGAAAAAAGAACGCTTTTCTTTGCTTTCCAGGCAAAATATACCATGTTGTTTGTTAAATGTCAATCAGCGTTTGACACAAAAATGACAAAGGCAGACGCACAAT
>Ga0310697_10007117_pt1 | contig 10573 bp, 12 predicted proteins | sample 172DNAGHGlowgp2_FD_203883 | JGI IMG/M metagenome (GOLD analysis project Ga0310697, IMG submission 203883) | Sheep rumen microbial communities from Palmerston North, Manawatu-Wanganui, New Zealand - 1728 DNA GHGlow gp2 (v2) (version 2) | ecosystem: Host-associated > Mammals > Digestive system >...
AAAAGGGCATCGACAGCGGCTGCGGCGTGGACGCCCCCGGCAGTTTCATCGCCTGGCTCTCCGGCGTCACCCCCGTCCATGCCTGGCCCATGCCCGGCCGCCGCTACGACATCGGCAACCTCGCCTCGTATGAGGAAGTCCAAAGAACCTATCAAGGCATAAGAGAATGAAAATCGCAGTTGCAGGCACCGGCTACGTCGGCCTTTCCATCGCCACCCTCCTGTCCCAGAAGAACGAGGTCGTGGCCGTGGACGTCATCCCCGAGAAGGTGGAGAAAATCAACCGTCGGGAGAGTCCCATCCAGGATGAATACATCGAGAAGTACCTGAAGGAGAAACCGTTGAACCTGACGGCCACCCTCGACGGCCGGGCCGCTTACGCCGGCGCCGACTTCGTCGTCATCGCCGCCCCCACGAACTACGACCCCAAGAAGAACTTCTTCGACACCTCCCATGTGGAGGAGGTCATCGACCTGGTCCTTCAGGTCAATCCCGACGCGGTCATGGTCATCAAGTCCACGGTCCCCGTGGGCTACACCCGCGCCGTCCGGGAAAAGTTCTCCTACCGCGAGCGCCTCGCCGACGGCTCCTTCCGCGTCGTCGTCCCGAAGATCCTCTTCGCCCCGGAATTCCTCCGCGAATCCAAGGCCCTCTATGACAACCTGTACCCCTCGCGGATCATCGTCGGTTACGACGAAGGCCCCGATAACCTTCGCGGACTAAAACTTTTTTTCCCGAAAAAGGTCGAAAAAGTTTTGTCCGACTCCGGTTGGGGCCCGTTGGCATCATCGGCTTTCCAGTTTGCTTCATTGCTTGCCGAAGGAGCCCTCAAGGAGGACATCCCCGTGCTGTTCATGGGCACGACCGAGGCGGAGGCGGTGAAACTCTTTGCCAATACCTACCTGGCGCTCCGGGTGAGTTACTTCAACGAACTGGATACGTATGCGGAGATGAAAGGGCTTGACACGCAGGCGATTATCGACGGCGTGTGCCTGGATCCCCGCATCGGCGCACACTACAACAACCCCAGTTTCGGGTACGGCGGCTACTGCCTCCCGAAGGACACGAAGCAGTTGCTGGCGAACTTCAACGACGTGCCCGAGAACCTCATCAAGGCCATCGTGGACAGCAACCGCACCCGCAAGGACTACATTGCCGACCGCGTCCTCGAGCGCGCCGGCTACTACAGCGCGAACAGCGCCTATGACACGGCGAAGGAGCGGGAGGTGACCGTGGGCGTGTATCGGCTCACCATGAAGACCGGCTCCGACAACTTCCGTCAGAGCGCCATCCAGGGCATCATGAAACGTATCAAGGCCAAGGGCGCCCGCGTCATCGTCTTCGAGCCCACCCTCCCGGACGGCACCACCTTCTTCGGCTCCCGCGTCGTCAACGACCTCGCCGCCTTCAAGTCCCAGGCCGACGCCATCATCGCCAACCGCTACGATTCCGCCCTCGACGACGTCCGCGACAAAGTCTACACCCGCGATATCTTCAAGCGGGATTAAGGGGGCAAGAGAGGCGTCCGTGGTCCCACAAACGGGACCACCTGCTTTGGGACAAATCGCAATGTGTTCTCAATCAACCGGTTGCAGTTCTTGCGAAAAAATGTGTTTTCAGCCGGCGAACTAGACGACCAGGGACAAATGGTGAGAGTTACTCCACCGCGTGAAAGATTGGTAACCAGTCGCCCCCGTTGATGACGACGACGGGGGTGCCTCCCTTGGTGTCTTTTCCACCTTTACCGCCTTTCTTGTCATCCTTCTTGTCGGAGGCACCGAAGGCCACGGAAGGGAGCAGCAGCATGCATGCGAGAATAGTCATGAACTTTTTCATAGTCCAAGCAGTTGATTAATTTAGATGAATAGTTAAAGTTGTGCATGCAAGATACGTAATTCTCCGAACAATTCCAACCTTGACGCCATATTGTTCCTTCGGCAGGCTCGGTGACCGGCTTTGGGAAGGGTTGGTTGGAGGGCGAGAAATTGGATATAAAGTCGTATATTTGTAAAGCCCGTAAAGGGGCGTAAGTACCACGCTTTTAAGTTCGTTGGCATGAGCATCGAATATACCGTATCAAACCATGGAGCGGAATTGCAGAGCATCCGCTTCGAGGGACGCGAGTACCTTTGGCAGGGCGATCCTGCCTATTGGGGACGACGCGCTCCGATTCTTTTTCCTATCGTCGGCAAGGTGGCCGGAGACCTTCTCAGGGTCGATGGGCAGTCGTACCCGATGAAGCAGCACGGCTTCGCCCGCGACGCAGATTTCGTCCCGATCCCTGAAGTGGTCGCCGGACCGGTCCCTGAGCCTGTCGAAGGGCCGGCCGACGACAATCGATTCGTGATGGCGGGCGACGGCAGCCGCGAGAACTATCCGTTCAAGTACGGACTCTCGGTGCGCTACCACGTGGAAGGGAAGCGCCTCTATTGCGCCTGGGCGGTGGAAAACCGCGACGGACGCGACCTGCACTTCCAGATCGGCGCGCATCCCGCGTTCAACCTTCCCGACTACGACCCATCCGACCCTGTCCACGGCTACATCGAGTGCCATGATGCCGATGGCCGGCTCGTGGATCCGGTGCTGCGGCACTACCTGGTCGATGGGCTCCGGGTGCCGTTTGACGAACCGGTCCGGATGCTTCGACAGGCTCAGCAACCGGATGACCGGTCCCTGACCCCGTTGAGCGGCCGGTTGGCCCTTACCAACGACACCTTCGCCGCCGACGCATTCCTCATCGAGGGATCGCAGGTCGCATCGGCCACGCTGATCGACAAGTCCGGCCGGCCCGTGCTTACCGTCGGCTGCCCCCAGGCCCAGGCCTTCGGCCTTTGGGCCCCCTCCAAGCCCGGCTGCCCCTTCGTCTGCCTCGAACCCTGGTGCGGCATCACCGACCCAGCGGGCTTCAGCGGCGACATCTCCGGGCGGGAACTGATTCACCGGCTGGCCCCGGGGGAGAGGTACGAATTTACGTATTGGATCGAGGTAGCGGGCTAGCCGGTAATTATAAACGAAATTAATCGTATCTTTGTAGTCTGTTTCGGACAGTGCCATTGCAGTTTCGAAACAGCAGAATAAACATATTACGCAATGATCAACGTTGGTATTATCGGATGCGGCTTCGTGGGCGGAGCATTGAAAGACTGGTTGGAACATAACAACCCGGAGTGCAAACTGTTCATCAGCGACCCTCCTAAGGGCTACCATGATGACCTGAGCAATATCGACATTGCGTTTCTCCAGATCCACGTTCCCACCGAAGACGACGGCACGCAGGACCTCACGCTGATGAAGGAACTCATCACCAACCTGCCCGATGTCCCCGTGTTAGTGCGCACGACCATACTGCCCGGCACCAGCGAGATGCTCTCCCGCGAGACCGGCCACCAGGTGTGCTATATGCCCGAATTCCTCACCGAGCGCACCTTCCTCGAGGACTTCCGCAAGCAGACGATGGTGTTCACCGGCGCACAGGAACTGCTCACCAGGATCTTCGTGGGCAAGAAGTTCACCGTGATGACCCCGCTGGAGGCCGAATTGACCAAGTACATGCACAACGTGTTCGGCGCTTACAAGGTGACCTACTTCAACGCCTGCCGCGAATATTGCGAGCAGATGGGTGCCGATTGGCGCAAGGTCCATACCGGCATCCTCCTCTCCGGCTACATCAACGACACGCACACCTACGTCCCCGGCCCCGACGGCAAATTCGGCTATGGCGGCAAGTGCTTCCCCAAGGATGTCAATGCCTTCGCCAAGATGACCGAAGGCACGCCCCTCGGAACCCTGCTGGAGCACCTGCATGAACTGAATGTCCATTTCAGGGGCGTGGAAGAGCATATCTAGATATGCCGGTAGTTTTGAAACCACAAAACAGAACATCGATATGAACCTGAAAGGAACCAAGACCGAAAAGAACCTCCTAGAAGCATTCGCCGGGGAGTCTATGGCCCGTAACAAGTACACCTTCTACGCCTCCAAGGCCAAGAAAGACGGCTACGTCCAGATCTCCAAGATCTTCGAAGAGACCGCTGCCAATGAAAAAGAACACGCTGAAATCTGGTTCAAGTACCTGCACGGCGGCGTCCCCGCCACGACCGAGAACCTGAAGGACGCTGCCGACGGCGAGAACTTCGAATGGACCGACATGTACGACCGCATGGCCGCCGAGGCCGATGCCGAGGGCTTCCCCGAAATCGCCGCCAAGTTCCGCATGGTGGGCGCCATCGAAAAGGAGCACGAAGAGCGCTACCGCAAACTCCTCGCCAACATCGAAGGCGGCCTCGTCTTCTCCCGCGACGGCGACTGCATCTGGCAGTGCTCCAACTGCGGCCACATCGTCATCGGCCCCTCCGCGCCGGACGTGTGCCCCGTCTGCGACCATCCGAAGAGTTATTTCCAACTGAAGCCGGAGAATTATTGAGGCGGGGCGGATGCTGAGCTTGTCGAAGCATCCGGAAGTGCTTGTGGAGGCTGGAAATTCCTACGCAAAGTGACCCCTTTATTCCTGTGGGAAAGTGACCCCCGATTCCTGTCGAAAGTGACCCCCGCGGCCTAAAGTAGGAAGCCTAAATAGAATGCAGGCTGGAGCGGTTTTTCATCTCATCAGCCTGCATCTTGTTTTTTGATGAAAAGAAGAATAATGGGGGTCAATTAAGTGTGGAATGAGGGGGTCAGTTTCGAGAGGATTCTCCAGTAGGCCAAGTGTCGGTCGAAAATATGTGGTCCCCGAAACTGGGGGACATATTGGGTACTATTCGATAACTAATTGATATTCAATTAATAATAGCTCTGCGCAAAATACCTGTTTCGCAGCAGGAGTACTTTTGCCGGTGCCGTCAACAGAAAAACAATGAGCATCATTGATGAACACACCCTCGACGCCTTGACCGCCCAGGCCAAGGCATCCCCGCGTCTCCGGATGAACCTGGACCTGCGGAATTCGCCGGAGGATCAGTCCCAGCGCATGCTGAATGCGATTGAACCGGGAACGGTGCTTCCCATCCATCGGCACCGGACAACTTCCGAGACGGTGGTCTGCCTCCGCGGGCATTTTGAGGAATACTTCTATGACGAGGAGGGCCGGCTGACCGATACCATCGACATGGTCCCCGGCGGGACTCTCATCAATATCCCAGCGGGTCAGTGGCACAGCCTGAAAAGCCTGGAGAGTGGCACGGTGCTGCTGGAGTGCAAGGACGGGCTTTGGGAACCGTTGGGAGAGGAAGACATCTTGAATTAGCATATCGTTTCCTATGGATTTCAATACCGTTATTCAGAACCGGTATTCCTGCCGTGCCTTTGCGGCACAGGAAGTTGAGCCGGGGAAGGTCGAAAGGATCCTGGAAGCCGGTCGGATTGCGCCGACGGCGGTGAACAAGCAGCCGGTTCATATCTGGGCGCTTACCCATCCAGATACGCTGGAGGCCGTCAAGGGTGTTACCCGCTCGAACTACGGGGCGCCACTGATCCTGGTGGTCGGTTACCGCCCCGCCGATGCCTGGGTCCGCCGCTACGACGGCAAGAACGGCGCCGAGGTCGATGCCTCCATCGTCGCCACCTACCTGATGCTCGCCGCCGAGAATGAAGGTCTGTCCACCCTCTGGGTCGGCTCCTTTGACCCTGCCCTGCTGAAAGGACTCCTTCCCGAAACGGATGGATATGAACTGGTTGCCATGATCAACGTGGGTTACCCCGCTCCGGACAGCAAGCCTTCGGCCATGCACAGTGAGAGAAAGCCGATAAGGGAGTTGGTGACGATTGTCTCCAGTAAGTATAGGCACCCCAAAAACCCCTCCTTAACAAGCAACAACAACAATTCATCCTATGATTTACGACCACATCAAAAACATCAACCTTTACAAAGGCCTCACGCCGGCCATCGACCTGGCGCTGGATTATATTGCGACCGTCTCGCCGGACGTGGAGGTTGGAACGCATCAGTTGGACCTGGGCGTCAAGGCGGTGGTGAGCGAGTACACGACCAGCCTGGTGAACGCGAAGGGGTATGAGGCCCATCAGCGGTACATCGACGTCCAGCTCGCCCTGAAGGGGACGGAACTCATTCGCTGCAAGCCGCTTCCGCAGGTTGTCGAGACCATCCCGTACGACGGGGCGAAGGACGCGGCCCGCTATGCCGACTGCCCGGGCATGGACACCGTCATCGGCGACGGCTATTTCCTCCTGGTCTTCCCGGAGGATGCCCACGAGCCCTGCCTCGCCCCCGGCGGCGTCTGCGCCCCGGTGAAGAAAGTGGTGATGAAGGTGCCGGTGGAATAAGATAGCGAGTTGGTATCGTGCTGAAAATAGGTGTTTTGCCGCAGTGTAATGCGGTGCCCTTAACGGGAAATTGCCCGTGCCCTTCATCGACATAGTTATGCACATTGACGAGCTTACATCCCTTTCAGATTCCCAGGTGGCGGACCTCCTGGCGCTGATGCGTGAACTGGATCCGGAGATCACCGTAACGGCTGAGATGGTTCGTGCGGCGGCGAAGGCGCCCGGAACGCATCTGTTTGTCGCGAGGGAGGAGGCCGGGAGCATCATCGGCTGTGCCTCCCTTTGCGTCTTCGAGTCTCCGACGGGCCGGAAGGCGAGTATCGAGGATGTCGTGGTGGGGGAGGCCTACCGGGGACGGGGGATAGGACGGGCGCTGGTCGAACAGGTTGTCGACTATGCGGGAAGGGAACTGGCGCCGGTGGATTTGCACCTGACTTCCCGGCCGGCGCGGGTGGCGGCGAACGGGCTGTACCGGAAGTTGGGATTCGTGAAAAGGGAAACGAACGTATATAGAATGCATTTGCCAGAATGAAACGCTACTGCCAAACCCTTGAACTCCGGGATGATCCGGAGATGGTGAAAAAATATGTGGAGGCCCACGCCCATGTGTGGCCGGAGGTGCAGGCCGGGATCCGCGAGGTCGGAATCCTGGACATGCAGATTTACCGGTTGGGGACGCGGCTGTTCATGATCATGGACACGGTGGACGACTTTGACTTCGAGGCCGACAACGCGCGTCTCGCGACGCTGCCGCGCCAGGCGGAATGGGAGGCCTATGTCGCTCAGTTCCAGGGCTGCGATCCCGCGGCGCCTTCTACGGCCAAATGGCACCTGATGGAAAGGATTTTTGCGCTGGAGTCTCGATAATTATTGCTATCTTTGGCTTCAAATGGAAAAACCTGAAAAACCTAATTGGCTGACTACCCTTACCAAATGGTATTTCGGCCGGAATGCGTTGCCCTATTGGTGCGTGGTCCTGGCGGACACGGTGATCGTGTTCGTCTCTTGCCTTTTCGTGTACTGGGCCTTCCACCGGACGGGCGTGGCGTATGAGCACCGTTTCGCGATGCTGTACACGGCGCTGCTCTTCTCGTTCCTGAGCTGGGTGGGTTCCCGGGCGTTCCGGACGTATTCGGGCGTGGTACGGTATTCGGGGTTCGTGGACCTGCTGAAGGTTTGTTATGCGAACACGCTCACCCTCATCCTGGCCATTGCGTCGTATTACCTTTTCAAGAAACTGGGTGTCTTTTCTTTGACGGCAATGGAGCCGCTGCAGATCTTTGCGGCCTTCGTACTGTCCACGATGCTCATGCTCGTGATGCGGATGTTGGTGAAGACGCTCTACGAAGTGATGCACACCGGCGCGCAGGCGATGCGGGTGCTCATCTACGGGGCTATGACGGGCGGCGTGGCGGTGGCGAAGAGCATCCGGGCGCAGACGCCGACGCGGTTTGAGCTGCGGGGCTTCATCACGCATGACGGCAGCCTCAAGGGGATGCGGATGATGGGCGTGCCGGTATACTCGCTGGACGAGGACCTCGCGGCCATCGTGAAGAAGGAGCACATCCAGGCGGTGCTGGTGAGCCCGCTGCGTGTGGATGAGTTCCGGGAGAACCAGGCGGTGCAGGATGTCCTGATCGGCGCGGGGTGCAAGATCTACATGTCGCAGCAGGCGAAGGAGGCGAGTGTCAAGAACGGTGTCCTGAGCGACGAGGAGATGGAGAACATGCAACTTCGGGAGGTGAGTGTGGAGGACCTGCTGCCGCGTCAGGAGATCAAGGTGGACCTGAAGTCCGTGGGCGAGATGCTTCACGGGAAGCGGGTCCTCATCACGGGCTCGGCCGGTTCCATCGGCGCGGAAATCGTGCGCCAGGTGGCGGCCTTCGGCCCTTCGAAGATGATGCTCATCGACCAGGCGGAGACGCCGCAGCACGATATCCGCGAGATGATGAAGCGGGACTTCCCGGAGGTTCACGCGGAAACGGTGGTGACGAGCATCGACCGCCGGACGCGGATGGAGTACATCTTCCAGTCCTTCCGTCCGGAATACGTGTTCCACGCCGCGGCCTACAAGCATGTGCCGATGATGGAGGACAACCCCTCCGAGGCGGTCCTGAACAACATCGCCGGCACGAAGATCATTGCCGACATGAGCGTGAAATACGGGGTGGACAAGTTCGTCATGGTCTCCACCGACAAGGCAGTGAACCCGACGAACGTGATGGGTTGCTCCAAGCGTATCTGCGAGATCTACGTGCAGAGTCTGAACGCGAAACTCCGGAAGGAAGCGAATGGCGGCGACTATACACAATTTGTGACGACCCGTTTCGGTAACGTGTTGGGATCCAACGGTTCCGTGATTCCGCTGTTCCGCGAGCAGATCAAGCGCGGCGGCCCGGTGACGGTGACCGACGAGCGGATCGTGCGGTTCTTCATGCTCATTCCCGAGGCCTGCAAACTGGTCCTGGAGGCGGGCACGAAGGGCAATGGCGGCGAGATCTTCGTCTTCGACATGGGCAAGCCCGTGAAGATCGCGGACCTGGCGAAGCGGATGATTGCGCTCTCCAACGCGAAGGGCGTCGAAATCAAATACACCGGCCTCCGCGAGGGCGAGAAACTCTACGAAGAGGTCTTAAACGAGATGGAGGGCACGAAGCCTACCTTCCACGAGAAGATCCGCATCGCCCAGGTGCGCGAGTACGACTACGACGAAGTGGCCAAGGAAATCGACGAACTGGTGGACATCGCCAAGCAGTTCGACAACATGGCCACCGTCCGGAAGATGAAAGAAATCGTGCCGGAGTACAAGAGTAACAACTCGGTATACGAGGTGTTGGATAAGGCATAGGTTTCGAGTGTTTTACCGATAACATGGCCAAGAAGGTTTTCGTATCCGGTTGCTACGACCTGCTGCACAGCGGGCATGTGGAGTTTTTCCGCCAGGCGGCGCAGTATGGCGACCTGTATGTGGGCATCGGCTCCGATGCCACGATCCTGGATTACAAGCACCATAAGACGGTATATACCGAGCAGGAGCGTCTGTTCATGGTGAAGAGCATCCGCTATGTGAAGGATGCGTATATCAATGCCGGGCACGGCATCATGGACTTCATCCCTACGGTGGACATCGTGAAGCCGGACATCCTCGTCGTGAACAGCGACGGCGGCAACGAGGACAAGCGCCGCTTCTGCGAGGAGCGGGGGATCGAATATGTGGTCCTCCAGAGAGACCCGCACGAAGGCCTGAAGGCCCGTTCAAGCACCGACCTCAAGAAGACGGAAAGCCAGATTCCCACGCGGCTGGACCTGGCCGGCACCTGGATCGACCAGCCGTACGTGAGTGAGCATGCGCCGGGTTGGGCCATCACCATCTCCCTGGAACCCACCTTCGAGATCCGCGACCGGTGCGGCCTTTCCACGTCCACCCGGAACATGATTAAGAAGATCTGGCCGTACCAACTCCCGAACATGGACCCGGAGATGCTGGCGAAACTCGTGTTCTGCTTCGAGAACGATCCGGAGCGTACGGACGGCATCGTTTCCGGGGCGCAGGACAGCATTGGCATCTGCATGCCCGGTCTGTGCCGGCATTGGTACAACGGCCGTTTCTGGCCGGAGAAGATCGAAACGTGCCAGGATGAGGACATCCTGAAGTGGCTGGAAAGCCACCTGTGCCTGATTCCCATGTTCCCGCGTCGCCCGGACTGCTCCGTGCTGGAAGGGAAAGATATCACGCCGGCCAAGGTCCGCGCGCTCGCCGCTGCGGCCGACGATTGCTGGAAGTCTATCATGGACCGTGATTTGCAGGGATTCGCCAAGGCCTATCGGGCCTCCTTCGAGGCCCAGGTCGCCATGTTCCCCGCCATGATCCAGCCGGGGGTGCAGGAGTACATCGACCAGTATTCCGCAATGCCCGGTGTCCTGGCCTGGAAGATGCCCGGCGCCGGTGGCGGCGGCTACCTCGCCCTCGTCTGCGACGGCCCCTTCCCGGAAGGCGCCATCCCTCTCACCATCCGTCGCGCAGGGATGTGATGCCCCGTGCAATCTCGTTGAAAATGCTTATCTTTGACTAGTAAAAACTTACAGGTATGGCAACACGTGTTTTCAAATTGACCGCCGCATCGGCCAAGTATCTGGGAGCCCTTCCGAAGGAGGACGCCATCCTCGTTGTCAAATCCGAACACAAGGTCCGGAAGATGTTCATCGATGTCCTGGAGCAGGCGCTCTGGCAGCGGGCGGATACCCGCGAGGCCTTTGCCGCCATCGGGGACTATTTCAAGTCCATGGTGCCGGAC
>Ga0310697_10007119_pt1 | contig 10569 bp, 6 predicted proteins | sample 172DNAGHGlowgp2_FD_203883 | JGI IMG/M metagenome (GOLD analysis project Ga0310697, IMG submission 203883) | Sheep rumen microbial communities from Palmerston North, Manawatu-Wanganui, New Zealand - 1728 DNA GHGlow gp2 (v2) (version 2) | ecosystem: Host-associated > Mammals > Digestive system >...
TGTCGTTTTCATTTGTCAGATTGTTATTGATTAATGGTTATTATTTCAAGATTGTATATTCTTCTTTAGCGTGAGCACATTCTTGCCGTCGACGCGCTCATAGTTGATGGTGTCCATCAGCTGCTGTACCAGCAGGATGCCCAGGCCTCCGATGGGCCGCTCCTCGGCATTGAGCGTGATGTCGGCATTGTTGCTTTGTGTCGGGTCAAATGCCTTGCCCTTATCGATAATGATGAATTTCAGCCATTTCTGTGTCGCTTTAGCATCCACTGTGATATCTCCCGTGCTGCCGATGGGGTAGGCATAGTTCATCACATTGACTACAGCCTCCTCAACCGCCAGCATCAGTTGAGACGAGACAGACGGCTCAAGGTTTAATCGGTGGGCCACTGATTTGACGAATTGGTTCAATTCGGGAACTTGTTTCACGTCGTTAGTCAGTGAGATGCTTTCTTCCATTGTCAGTGGCTCGTCTGGCCGGTGGTAGTGGATGGCCAGCATCGTCAAGTCGTCACTCTGTTGTGTGCCGTTAGCAAATCGCAGTGACGCCTCATATTGGCAAGCCATCATTTCTGCCGGTGTGGTCTTCCCCTGTTCCAGACTATCTTGAGCGGTGTCGATGATGCGCTGCAGTCCGAACAAGTTGTGTGCTGCATTGGCAGTCTCGGTCAAGCCGTCGGTGTACAACAGCAAGGTCGTTTCCTGAGGCAGCTGATATTCCTGCGAGGTAAAGCTGAAGTCATTGAACAAGCCTATTGGCAGATTGGCATTCACTTGCAGGAGAGACACGCCATGGTCGATGATCAGTGGAGCGTCATGGCCGGCATTGCAGTAGCGCAGGCGGCCCGTGGGCAGGTCAAGCACGCCGACGAAAAATGTGACGAACATATTGGTCTCGTTGCCTTCACATGCCATCTCGTTGATGCTCGACATGATGCGAGAGGGATTGCTCTCATGCTTGGCGATGCTGCGGAATTGGGAATGAACGACAGCCATCACCAGCGATGACGGCACGCCCTTGCCGCTCACGTCACCGATGCAGAAGTAAAGCTTCTCGTCGCGGATGAAGTAGTCATACAGGTCGCCGCCCACATCCAGCGCAGAGACTTGTTTGCCGCTCACGTCAATGTCGGGCCGCGTGATGTCGCTGTGGGGCAGCATCTCGCTCTGAATCTTCTGTGCGACGTGCAGTTCGCTGTCGGTGCGCTCCTTGTTCAACCTGGATTCATGCAAGCGTTTCACGTACTGGTGTACGCGGTACAGGATGAATCCTAACAGGGAGAAGGCTCCGAGCATGAGCAGCATCATTCTGCGACGCATGTCACTGAGTTTGCTGTAAACCTCTTTGTCATAGCACACCATCACCACCTGCCAGTGGGGATTGCCTTTTATAAAAGCATGGTAAGCATATCCCGTGCCCTTCTTTTTGTCTTTGAACGTGATGATTTTACTTCGCCCCGAACTGCTAGGCTCGCGTTCGCAGGTGCTGTCGTTAATCATTTTCACGACAGCCTCTACATCACTTTGCTTGGTATGGCTCGTGTCGGGTTTGGAGATGAGTCTCCCGTCCTCGGTGAGTAGCAGGTAAAAGGTGGAGGGATAATTATGTCTGGTGTTCAAGGTGTCGATGATGCCCTCGGTCGACAGGTCGATGCCGAGTGTGCCAACAGTTTTGCCGTTTTCATCGGTGAGGGGTATGGCATAGGTCGTGACGACCTTGCCGCATCCATCGACATCCAGATAGGGGTCGCTCCATGAGGGTGTATTGTTCAGGACAGCGTTCTGGTAATACTCGCGTTGAGTGTAGTCGTGCGACTCACTGGCAACTTGCTTGGTATAAATACTGTCACCTTGACGGATGGCCACTGGCTCAAACAGCCGTGAACGGTCGGGATAATAGTCAGGAGTAAATGCTGTAAAACAAGTCATCACGTCATCGTTGGACGAAACGAGTCGTTTGATGACTTTGGGAATAGCATCAGGATTCTTGAGTTGGTGCTGGACGGGCCATAGATAGTTGCGCACCATAGCCTCGTGGGACTTGAGTATACTCTTGACAAGCACCGCCTTTAAGGTCATCTCGTTCTCAGCGCGGTAATCCAGCCCCTCTTCAACCATGTTGTGGGCATAGTTGTATTGCGCTAGCGAAATGAGCTCGATAAGTGCACCCGCAAGCAGGATGAGTGCAATGGCCGATATGGAGTTGCGATAATGGCTCCTCTTGAATTTGTTAAACAGTTGCTTGAACGTCATAACTTGATTTGAATAGATATTCAACGTTGTGAGCAGTTATACATCGAATGTGCAAAGGTATAAAATTTTGATTAATTTTATAATGTGTTTTGGAACTAAAGATATGCATTGTAAATAAAAAAATAGGGTCGCCCAAATGAGCGACTCTATAAATATTTGTTTTAGGTGGGTTTGCTGAGTGTTAGTCCTCGTCCTGACCGTTGGCTTTGGCGATGCGCTTGCGCTCGAGTTCGTCGAGGATGATTTTGCGCATACGGATGTGGTTGGGAGTGATTTCCACATACTCGTCGGCCTTGATGTACTCGAGAGCTTCCTCGAGGCTGAACACGATGGGAGGCACGATCTTCACCTTGTCATCGGCACCGCTGGCACGCATGTTGGTGAGCTTCTTGGACTTGGTGACGTTGATGACCAGGTCTTTCTCCTTGGTGTGCTCACCGACGACCTGACCGCCATAGACATCCTCCTGGGGGAAGATGAAGAAACGGCCGCGGTCCTGCAGCTTGTCGATGGCGTAGGCATAGGCAGTGCCGCCTTCCATGGCGACAAGCGAACCGTTGGTGCGGCGTGCGATGTCACCCTTCCAGGGCTCGTAGGCCAGGAAGCGGTGCGACATGATGGCCTCGCCAGCGCTTGCGGTCAAGACATTGGTCCTCAAGCCGATGATGCCGCGTGACGGAATCTTGAACTGGAGGTGGATACGGTCATTCTGGGTATCCATCATGGTCATCTCGCCCTTGCGGCGGGTGACCAGGTCAATCATCTTGCTGGAGTATTCCTCGGGCACATTGATGCTCAGTTCCTCGATAGGCTCACATTTCACGCCGTCGATGGTCTTGATGATGACCTGCGGCTGACCCACTTGGAGCTCGTAGCCCTCGCGGCGCATCTCCTCGATGAGCACTGACAGGTGCAGCACGCCACGGCCATAGACGTTCCAGGCATCCTCACCCTCGGTGCGCTCGACACGCAGGGCGAGGTTCTTGTCCAACTCACGCTGCAGGCGGTCCCAGATGTGGCGCGAGGTCACATACTTACCGTCCTTGCCGAAGAAGGGGGAGTCGTTGATGCAGAAACGCATTGACATTGTGGGTTCGTCGATTGCGATGCGGGGCAGCGGCTCGGGGTTGGTGGGCAGGGTGACGGTGTCACCGATCTCGAAGCCCTCCAGGCCGATGATGGCGCAGATGTCGCCACTGCTGACGCTCTCGACGTGTTTCTGTCCCATGCCTTCGAAGGTGCGCAGTTCTTTGATCTTCTGTTTCACTACCTCACCGTCCTTCTTGCACAGTGCTACCTCCATGCCGTCCTTGAGTGTGCCGCGGTGCACTCGGCCCACAGCGATACGGCCGACGTAGCTGCTGTAGTCCAGCGACGTGATGAGCATCTGGGCATCACCCTCGAGCATCTCGGGCTCGGGGATGTACTTGATGATGGCGTCAAGGACTGCTGTGATGTTGTCGGTGGGTTGTTGCCAGTCTTCGCTCATCCAGCCTTCCTTAGCCGAGCCGAAGATGGTGGGGAAGTCCAGCTGCTCCTCGGTAGCATCGAGGTTGCACATCAGGTCGAAGACCATCTCCTGCACCTCGTCGGGGCGGCAGTTGGGCTTATCGACCTTATTGATGACCACGATGGGCTTGAGGCCAAGTTGCAGGGCTTTCTGCAGAACAAAGCGAGTCTGTGGCATGGGCCCCTCAAAGGCATCCACGAGCAGCAGGCAGCCGTCGGCCATGTTGAGCACGCGCTCCACCTCGCCGCCGAAGTCGCTATGCCCCGGAGTGTCGATAATGTTGATCTTGTAGCCGTTATAGGAGATTGACACGTTCTTGGACAGGATGGTGATGCCGCGCTCACGCTCCAGATCGTTGCTATCCAGGATCTGAGTGCCCATCTGTTGGTTATCGCGGAACAGGTTACCTGCCGCTAACATCTTGTCTACCAATGTTGTCTTGCCATGATCGACGTGCGCGATGATGGCCACGTTGCGAATATTCTGCATAATGCCTTATCAAATTTGGGTGCAAAGTTAGTGCAATGAGCGCAAAATGCCAAATTTAATTTGTTGATATAAGGAAAATGTGTAAATTTGCAATCCCCAAATGTGAAAAACCTAATTATTTGTGAAATCGATACTGTTAAATAAGTATCTGTTGGTGTTCTGCATGGTGGCAATGATGACGTTGCCGCTCGTTGGCGCTGGGGTGAAAAAGAAGCCGGCACCGTTGCCTGACCTGGAATTTTCCTATTATGACCAGACGTTGAGCCTGCCCTCACTGAGGCCTGTCAAGCTGAAATCTATTTATCAGAGTGACGTGTCCACTGCGTGGCGCGACTATCAGAAGCGTGATGTCGCTCCTGTCTTGTCATCGGTGCAGACCTTGTCCGAGAAAATGGGTTTGAACGACTGGTTCGTGTTTCGGCTGGTGAGGGAATATGCAGGCGGGTTGTTGCGTGACGCATCGCCGATGGACAGGGTGTTGCTGGAGCATTTCCTGCTGGTGAAATTGGGCTATGATGTGCGGCTTGCACGAACCGAGACCCAGTTGCTGCTGATGGTGCCCTTTGAGCAGGAGGTATATGAGCATTTTTTCATCAGGCTGGATGGCAAGGAATACTACCTTTTCTTTGACGAGTTGGAGGGTGATGTGAACGAGCTCTCGGTGATTTTGCCTTGTGACCCCGACAAGAAGTATATCGGCGTGGGAAGGGTTTTCAACTTGTCGTTTGATGACAAGACATTGGCATTCTCGTCAGGAGACAACAACTTGCGTGACTTTGACGACGGCTTGATTCATGTCTCTTGTTCGGTTGATCCGGCTGTCATCAGGATGTTAAGGGATTATCCGCTCTTGAACATGCAGTGCTATGCCGCCTCGGTGGTGCTGCCGCAGTTCCATGACGAGATATTGGGGCAGTTGTCGCCGCAGCTGGCCGACATGAGCCAGTGTGACGCTGCCGACGCGTTGCTGCATTTTGTGCAGCATGTGTTTGGCTACGAGGAAGACGGGGAGCAGTATGGCGAGGAAAAAGTCAACTTTGTCGAGGAGAGTTTCTACTATGACAAGAACGACTGTGAGGACCGCTCCATCCTGTATGCGTTTCTGGTACAGTCATTGCTTGGGTTGGATGTGCAGTTCGTGGAATACCCTGGGCATGAGTGTACGGCAGTGCGATTTACCGATTGCTCGCCATACGGCAACGGCTACTATTATGGACAGGATTATTACTTGATTTGTGACCCTTCGTTTGTGGGTGGAACCATCGGCAGGTGCATGCCCCAATATCGTGGGATGCGACCCGCCGTCAAGACGATGACCACAGTGCTGGCAAGTTCCAAAGACAAATCCCTGCTGCAGCCGCAACTGGATAAGCACATCATCCCGCCCAAAATCTCTGTCGAGATTATCGAAGCCCCCAAGCAGGACACCGTGCCCACTTTCAACAACATCATCATTCCGTCGGGGTTTGTCTTCTGACACTCTTTCTTATTAAAATGATTTTTTAACCTACAATACTATCAATGACAAGACAATGAACAAGATTGCTTTAGTGACTGGCGCGACAAGCGGCATCGGTGAGGCCTGCGCGCGCAAACTGGCCATGATTGGCTACAACATGATTATTACGGGCCGCAAGGCCGACCGCCTGGATGCCCTTGCCAGGGAATTGTCAGCCTTGGGCGTCGGGGTGATAACGCTAGAATTTGACGTGCGTGACCGCGAGGCAGCTACCACTGCCATCCAGAGCCTGCCCGAAGAGTGGCAAGAAATCGATGTGCTCGTCAACAACGCCGGTGGCGCCTGGGGTCTCGAGCCCGAGTACGAGGGCAACTACGAGGATTGGGACACGATGATCGACACCAATATCAAGGGTCTGCTGACGATGACCCGCCTCATCGTGCCCGGTATGGTGAAGCGTGACCGTGGCCATGTGGTGAACATCGGCAGCGTGGCTGGCGATGCGGCTTACGGCGGCGGTAACGTGTATTGCGCCACCAAGTCGGCAGTGAAAGCCCTGAGCGACGGCCTGCGCATCGATGTGGCTCATACAAGTGTGCGAGTGACCAACATCAAGCCTGGCCTGGTCGAGACCAACTTCTCGGTCATCCGTTTCCACGGTGACAAGGAGAGGGCAGATAACGTCTATAAGGGCATCCAGCCGTTGACGGGTCAGGATATTGCCGAGTGTGTCGCTTTTGCCGTGAGTGCTCCGCCTCATGTCCAGGTTGCTGAGTTGCTCGTCCTCGCCACCCACCAGGCCAGCGGCAGTGTCATCCACCGCCAGTAATCAAGGGGCGTCAATCTCTACTGGCTGGATTTAATTAACACGAATGACCATGAATATTATTCGTGGCCATTTATGGGACGGGGTGCAAGCCAACGGCTTGCAATACTTGGACAGCCCGTTAAACGGAACGGGGCTGGAGACGATGAAATGAGCTGTAAAACAGAATGGTTGCCAGGGCAGACCTGGCAACCATTCTGTTTTACTTGATCTTTATTCTTGGATTTACTTCTTCATGGCCTTGACAACCTTGCCGATGTAGAGGGTGTGGTAACCGGCGCTGAACCCGTCGTAGAACTCGCGGGGGACGTCGTCGCTGAAGTTGTCGGGGTCAAACTCCTGGGTGTACATCTTCTTACACTCGATGACGCACTCGGCTTCCTCGTAGTAGGGGGTACCGTTCTCGGTGAATGCCACGTGCAGGCCCAGTGCAGCAGCCTTATCGCCGTCGCGTCCGCTCTTGGTGCCCATGTAGCGCAGTACGTTCATGTCCTTGAAGGTCATGATGGTGAAATAATCGCTGCTCTCCATGAACTCGCGGGTGTAGCGCTTCTCGGCGACATATACGGTGACCGTGTTGGTACCATGTCCCCAGAGGGTGCCCAGGGCGCCCCAACCGATAGTCATGGCGTTGCTCTTGTCGCGGTTGCCGGCACACACGAGCAGACCGCCAGGCTGGGAGAAATAGTTGAACGGATTGAGCATGAAGTCCTCGTTGACGTCAAACTCATGGAAGGCGGGCTCGGGGTCGTTGATGGCGGGTTTGGCACCGCCGTAGGTGTTGTAACTGATGTTGCCCTCATTCCACTTGTCCTTGGGTGCCTGGTAGTGCTCGGGATAGCCGATGACGATGGTGCAGAAGGGGATGATGTGCTCGGGCAGGTTGATGACCTTGGCGACTTTCTCGACACGGTCGGCTACGGGATAGGTGCCCGTCCAAACGGCTCCCAGGCCCATGCCCTGGGCGGCAAGGAGGATGTTCTCGGTAGCGGCGGCGACATCCTGTACCCAGTAGTCGGGAACACGGGTCAACGCCTTGGTCTTGTCACCGCACACGACGATAGCCAGCGGTGCGCGGGCAGCCATCCCGGCATTGGGGTTGGCCTCGGCGAGGCCTTGAAGTACTTGCTTGTCGGTTACCACGACAAAGTGCCAAGGGCGCTTATCGACTGCCGACGGTGCTGCCATGCCTGCGCGCAGCAATTTCTCGATTTTGTCTTGCTCCACCGGGCGGTCCTGATAGGAGCGGATGCTGGTACGAGCCAGGATGTTGTCAAGAACGATTTCTTCCATACCGATTGCGTTTTGTCTTTTGTTCTGTGCTGAAGTCTGCTGCCCGCCGGCAAGGAAAAACGCCAGCAACAAGGCAACGATGGTTAAATGTTGGAATCGCATACTTTTCTTTATCATTGATAATACTATTACTTGGCGTCTTAGTGCCTCGACGTGGTTATTCCTGCGGTGTGATGTTGGGTTGCTCCAGGCCGTAGTGGCGCTTGCGGTCCATCCACAGCAGCAGGCTGGAAGTGACGATGGCGCCCACGCCGATGATGGCGAAGATGATGAGCGAGTTGGTGTAATCGACCTGCTCACCGATGGTGTCGCGCTCCAGTACCTTGCCGATGAGCACGGGGATGAGCATCAGTCCGATGTTCTGGATGTAGTAAATGATGGAGTAGGAGGTGCCGAGTTGCTTCATCGGCACGATTTTGGGCACGGCAGGCCACAGGGCGGCAGGCAGCAGCGAGAAGGCGATACCCAGCACGCACATCAACGTCACGGCGAGCCAGCCGGCACTGCCCGGCATGGCAAACACGATGAGCACGACCGTGAGCATCACACTGCCAATGAGCATCATCGTGGCGCCGCGGCCTTTCTTGTCGCACCAGCCGCCAAAGAGCGGTGTCAGCACGATCGAGGTGAACGGCAGGATGGCGGGAATCAGACCAGCCAGATGGCTATCGACACCATACTTAGAAATCATCAGCTTGGTGGCAAAGTCCAGGAAGGGGTAGAGGGCCGAGTAATAGAACAGACACAGCAGGGTGATGAGCCAGAAGCCCGGATTCTTGATGGTGATCAGCATGTCCGAGAAGTGGAACTGCTCGTCGTCGCCTTGAGCCGTTTCTTGTTTGCCCTGTTCCTTGTCGAGGCGGCGGTCCATCGTGCAGTAATAGAGGTAGGCGATAAGGCCCACGCCGACACTGAACACGCCGATGAGGATGGGGCGGGACAGGCCCCACTTGAGGGCGATGATGGGACTGAAACCTAATGCCAGTGCGGTACCCAGGCGTGCCATTGCCACCTGCAGACCCATCGCCAGCGCCATCTCCTTGCCCGAGAACCAGCGCACGACGACCTTGGATACTGTGATGCCGCACATCTCATAGCCGATGCCGAAGAAGGCGAATCCCAGTGCAGCTAGCGCAACCTGGCGCTTGACGGTACCCAGGAGGGGCACGTTCCACATCGGGTCGGGCGAGGTGTAGGTGATGACACCATAGACGGCGGCTGCGCCCGCCAGCATCAGCACACATGAGAGAATGCCCGTGAAGCGCACACCCATCTTGTCGAGGATGACGCCGCCCACGAAGAGCATCAGCAGGAATACGTTGAAGAATCCGCGTGATCCGGCAAAGATACCGAATTCGCCACTTGTCCAGCCCATGCCACCGTCCTGGACGGCCTTCTCGAGCATGAACTGCAGCGGGGACATCTCCTTGGCGACGACGTAGCCCGCCATCATCGTGAACGACACAATCGCCAGCACGGTCCACCGTGCCCATGACTTGGTTGCGATTGTTTCTTTGATTTGATCTCTCATGGTGTTGTTTCCATTTTGATAAAACAATGGGAGCACTTGCGGCAACAAGTGCCCCCATTAATGTTATTGTTTAAAGGCTATGGCAAAGCCATAGCACAGAGAACCTGTTACTCAGGCTTGATGTTGGGATCCTCGAGGCCGAGGTTCTTCTGGCGGTTAACGACCTTGAGGTACAGACCGATGAGCAGTGCGGCAACACCCAGACCTGCCAGCATCACGAGCGGCCAGGTGTAGTTGTACTGGGTCGGGTCGGTGACACCGGGGTTGGATTTGTCAAGTACCTTGCCGATAGCCAGGGGGAAGAGCCACAGACCGATGTTCTGGATCCAGAAAATCAGTGCGTAGGCACTACCGATAATCTTGGAGTCCACCAGCTTGGGAACGCTGGGCCACAAGGCGGCGGGAACGAGCGAGAACGAAGCTCCCAGAACAAGGATGGTGATATAGGCAATGATGATGCCGCCAGTCGTGTTACCCTTGAACATGGGCAGGATGAAGGCAAAGGTCAAGTGGCAAATAATCAGCAGCAACGAGCCCAACACGAGCATCGATGCGGCTTTGCCCTTATAGTCGACATAGTTGCCCAGGATGGGGGTAATACCTACAGCCAGCAGGGGGAATACGGCGAATACGCTCTCGGCGCTCTGGCGCATGTAACCCATGTAGCAGTAGCAAATCAGTGCGATAACCGACACGCAGAGCAGGCCATACTTGGCACTCTTGTTCTTCTTCATGAAGTTGCTTATAAAAGCGGTGGCAGCTACGATGATCATGATGATGTATTGCCAGATGGCAACTGAGTCTCCAGCCCAGAAAGAACCCTCGGCAGGCTCAACGAGCGTGAGGTTGCACTGCAGCATGTTAACGGCATACTTCTGGAAGGGGAAGATGGCGCTGTAGTAGAGTACGCACAGCAGCGATACCAGCCAGAAACCCTTGTTGGTCAAGATCTTGCCAATGTCGCTTACCTTGAACGGATCGTCCTTCTCCTCGGCCTCACCGGTCTGCTTGTCGAGCTTGCTGTCCATGAAGAAGTAAACGATGAACATGATCAGGGCGATGCACATCAGTACAACACCGAAGGCAACGGCGCGGCTTACGCTGATATTGCCGCCCAACTTGGCGAAGTAGGGCGAGAAGATCATACAGGTGGCAACACCCAGACGGGCCAATGCCATCTCGCTACCCATAGCCAATGCCATCTCACG
>Ga0310697_10007122_pt1 | contig 10568 bp, 12 predicted proteins | sample 172DNAGHGlowgp2_FD_203883 | JGI IMG/M metagenome (GOLD analysis project Ga0310697, IMG submission 203883) | Sheep rumen microbial communities from Palmerston North, Manawatu-Wanganui, New Zealand - 1728 DNA GHGlow gp2 (v2) (version 2) | ecosystem: Host-associated > Mammals > Digestive system >...
CTTTTATTTGTCCGGTCTAGGTATAGTCAACAGTCATTTTCTCGATATTATTTGATGATTAAAAAATTAACCGGGCTTGATATTAAGCGGGACTGCGTTGACCGATTGCCGATAATGCGGGTTATGTTGAAATCTAAACGTACCCGCTTGATAGAAAATCTCCAATTCTCTGAAAATCTTCAAATGGTGTCTTGATTATGCATATCGAGACCATAGACCTTTTTTATCCACGGTCGATTATTATCAAACCGACTTATTTAATCAACCAACCAAAAAGGAAAAAACACCATGAAAACAAAAATTATCGTAATGACCGAACCGAACGCATGGAACATGACCGACCAGCAGACCGGGGAATTTCGTTCCGGAAATAGTGCTACCGCATTTATTCCGGAAGAAAGGACTATCCAGGATTTTTCCGACTTCCCAAAAGGTGTAGAGTTCGGGAAAGCCTACGAAGCCGATTTAGGCTTGAAGGCTGGCAAGGACGCAAACGGCAAGCGGATAAATAAGCTTGTCTTGCGTTCCATTGACTTGAATAGTGCCAAGATTATCGATTGGGATAAATTGATGAAGTAATTTTAACAACTTGCAGAAGTGGTATTTCAAGGGTTATTCTTTCGGGTCTCATGGATTCACTACAAACAGAAATAATGAACCAGGCATTTGTCATGGGCTTTGACTATGGCAAAACCTGGTTTATTTTGTATTTGGTTGTAGTCCTTGGAATTTTCATTTACCGTATTATAGGGAGATTGTAAAATGCTTAAGATTCGTTCTTTGCTTTTTGCTCTTGTCGCCTTGCTTGCTGGTGTCGAGACTGCTTCTGCAGCTGCTCTTGATACAAGTCAGCTTTCCGACATTACGGCTTCTCTCAATACTGCTTCTTCCTGGTTGTCCGGTCCGGTCACTCTCGCCATTGTTGGTGTGATTGTTGCGGCCATGATTATTGCAATCATCAAGTTTGCAGGCAAGAAAGCCAAACCGTAACTTCTAACCAGGCTTGCCCGGCCTTGCTGTTTCCTTTGTGATTTGCTTTCAGAAAAATTCCTAAATCTATTGGAAATGGCTAAACGGGCATTTTTTATGCTCTTGGTTGCTTCTATTTGGTTTGCTGTTGGCTTTGCTCCCTGGCTTGTCCTGGCTGTTCTTCTAGGTGGTCTTTGCTATGTTTAAAGACTTTTTTTTCCTGGTTGCCTTGCTCCTGTGCCTTTGTGTATCTTCATCGTGGGGTGAATGTCGGAAAGCTAACAATAGTTGGAAACCATGGGACAGTACACAGCGTTGTCGTAATATTCCTTCCGATTGTCGTTGCACTAGTTTTTCTTTTACATATCAAGGTTCTTTAAATTATACTTTATTCCTTGGTGGTTCGGGTGATCGCTATTGTGTTCCTTCTACGCCTGTTACAGATGGAAATTTTGGTACTTATATATCGGTGATAAGTTGTGACACCCAAGCCGAGGCGGATTCTGTGGCGTGTTTAAATTCCGGTAAAGTTTGGCTGGACGGTGTTTGTAAAGATGAGCAAGATATTTGTGAAGATTCCGGGGGTGTTTGGGAAGGTGATTCCTGCAAGATATGTGACGAAGCAAAGCCCATGCCTAATGAATGCCGGGAGCTTTGGAATACTGGCTATAATCTCCAGGGTTACTGGAGTGCGGTTATTTTCAAGGTCACATATAATGAGTGTGACGGAACTTACAGTTATGAAGAGTTGAGCAATGTTCCGGAATTAAAATGTTCGGACATTCAAGACACTACGGCCACTCCTGCCCGGTGTCTTGCGGTCATTGGCAGTGAATGTGTCATGCAAATGGGTAACGGTCAAACATACAACTGTCAATGTGATGGAAATTGCCAAACCGCATTGGCTTCAAGTGAATGTATGAACGCTGGTTTACCTTCTTCGGATTCTCAAAGTTCCGATTCTCAAAGTTCGGATTCTCAAAGCTCCGATTCCCAAAGTTCGGATTCCCAAAGCTCGCCTTCTTCAAGTCCTGAAGGTGGAAGCGGTTCGGGTGGATCTCCTGGCGATTCTTCCGGGGGGGATTGGGAATATAATTATTCCGGTGTCCTTGATTCTATCAAGTGGCAAGGAATTTACACAAATTCAAACTTGTTCAATATTGGCAACACTTTAGACCGTATCGATAGGAAGCTGGGCAACGGTTCCACCACCCCCGGAAGCTCTGCTTCCGGGGGAGTGGTGGATAGTTTGCACCGCTCCAACCAATTACTAGAAGGCATTGCCAATAATACATCAAGTTTGAATGATAGTTTACCCGATGACTATTTTGATGTTTCGGGCTTCCTGGCTTCTAGTGATTCTATCTTGGACAAGCTTCAAAATCCGGACACTACTTATTTAAGTGCCGATTCCATAGCTCCGGACACTTCGAATTTTAAGATCAAATATTCAAAGTTTTTTTTGTCAAACAATCTCACTAGAAATGGTTGCTATGAGTTCCGGGTAAGAAGTGTAGATGGCTGGAAAATTGGTGATGTATATATCAATTTTGGCAATCTTGCCGGCAAGTTTGATTTTTGTGCGATTGTCCGGGGTATTATCCGAATTTGTGGTGCTATTCTCTGTTTGATTATGACAATTAAGGCTTACCGTACGGCTTTTGCAAGTGGAGATGATTAAAAATGCCTTTACCGCTTCTTTTGGGTATTCCAGCCGGGATTATGACCGTTTTAACGGTTATTCAGGTCATTTTTACCATTATCGGAATTATCGCTTTCATTATCCAGGCGATAGCCGGGTTTGACTTTGCGATTTCATTTGCAACGGATATAAAAGGCCCTGCCGCTTCTCTTGTTGCCACGATGTATGACACTATAACTGGGCTTCTTCCTTTCACTCTTGACGATATTTTTACCGCTATCGATTCAGCAATAGGTCAAACCGATGTTTTTACACCGTCTCTTACATTTTCGGGTCTTTTGAACACTGTCGCTTTTAAGGAAACTTTTAATACCGTCATGATGTGTATGATAAATAGTCTTTTGTTTGTCCTGAATGTTCGCTTTTTAAGGTGGTCGATAAATCGCCTGGGATTACGGTTTAAGTCTTGATTTGGTTCGTTTACGGTGAGCCTAGGACTGGAAAAAGTCTCTTTGGCGGTCTTGTCGATGCTGTTCTTCCGGCACTTCGGAACCATAGGCATATTTACACAAATATTCCTTTGGTTCCGCTTGGTATATGTGCGGAAACTGGTATTTCTCTTTTTGAGTATAAACGTTATGTCCATAAGCTCGAGACTTTGCAAGATGTCTTGCAAATTTATGATTATGAGAATACCACTATTCAAAAAGAGTATCTTAACACCGTTTGGATTATTGATGAATTTCGAGCTATGAAAGGATTAACCGAAGCTTCGGAAATTCAGTTTACAAAGATTCTTAATGTTGCTGGAAAAAATGCAGTCGATTTTTATCTGATTGCCCAACTTCCCACATATTTCGATACTGAAACTAGAGATTTGGGCGAAGGCTGTTCCTATTTTGAAAGGGGAGACCGTAAAGGAAAAAAAAACCATTCTATCGAGTGGCTTTTTGATAAAAAAGCCGGAACACCTACACGCATTGGAAATAAGTGGGACACCGAACATTGGCGATATCGATATCGAGATCCAAAATATTTTACGATGTATCACTCTTATAGTGAAATGGCATTTATGGAGAGTAGGGGAGAGGACCATAAATATTTAAGGTTTTACCAAAGTCCTTATTTCAAGTATTATGTCCTTGTCGCTTTGTTTATGTTGGTTGGTCTCTTCTTCCTGGTATATCTTTTTTCAAATACAAAAAGCACTTTAAACAAATTGACTTCTGAAAAAGAATCTGTTTCATCTGGACTTGAAGAAATTCAAAAAATCAAAGTGGATAACTCCGACATAGTAAATGAAGATAATTGTTATCAATCGATGTGGGTAAATGACGGTGTAGTAACTTATAAATTGAGAAGTGGGAAATATGCGTATAATCCAAATTATCTTATTGAGCGTTGTTCTCGCTCTCTCACAAACTATCAAGACAAGAATCGATAGTTACAAATGGCAATTTGTCGGAAATTATGTTCTTGGTGATATTCTAGCGGATCTTTGCGCTCGTTCCGGCTGTTCTCTTGGTTTGTCCGGAGAAGTAGTCGATTTGCCTATTACCTTGTCTGTCCGGACGAATAGCCCTCAAGTTCTTTTATCTTCAATCCGTTCCAGCTTGGCGGCTTCCGGATATTATTTGTCCGGAACTATTACCGGACAAATAACGGTAAGCAAGGATTTAGCCCCGGAAATGGCCGCTTTTGTCGATTGTAGAAACCAAGTTCAATTAGTTCCGAAGCTTCAATTATGGGCATATAAGAAAGCGGATTCCTTGAATTGTATCGCTCCGGAAATTACCGTTTCCAGGCGTTGGCGTTTTGAATTCATGAGTGTTTCCAAGACTGTCTTTGATTCTTACGGCTTCCAGGTTTCGCACCCCCTGGCTTACGGTGAGTTTTCAGTTACAAATTTCACTCAAAAGCAACATCTAGCGGATTCCTGGAACCTCGATTACCTGGCGGAAAATGATTCTCTTTTTGAATATCGGGCTGTTTCTTTTGATTTGGATTCTTCTTCTGTTTTTTCCTGGGGAACTCAAAAACAAGTTATGTCCAGGACGATAATAAATAACGGAATACAAACCCATGACTATGAGTGGCGGCAATACGGTGTAGATGTTCAAATTTCCAGCTTTCCAAAGCTAGTAATGACATATACTTTGCGAAGTCCAGATGAAAGCACTATATCCGGCAAAACTGCTCTCGGTTCGGATTCTACAGCTTTTGTTGTGGCTCATTACGATTACAATTCCAGGGGGGAAAGCTGCTTTCTTCCATTTCTACCAATCTTTTGCAAACCAAGCTACACACAAGAAAATCGATACTTTGTCCTTCGTCTCTATCCGCTTCCGGAAATGTCTGTTTTGGGACGCTCGGGAACGGAGTGACCAGCACACGCAAGGCCAGCTTATTTCTTCCCCCCTATAAGTCTTTCTTTCCTGCAAACATTTATGCTTGTTTCGACTAATCGGGGAGCCTGGCACGCAGTAGCCAGGCGAGACCCGAGACTCGGAGCCACCACTTCCTAAATTAGACGGGGGCACGAAGTAGCCCCCCGATAAAGGCGACCCCGCAAGGGGTCAAGACCAAGGCCGCAAGGCCGCACTCCAAGCTCTTAAAGTGAAGGAGTACGGAGTACGACTGAATTTTTTAAGATGAAATCCCCGGGTGACCGAAGGGAAATTCCCGGGGAGCGATACTTGCGACATAGAGCGAAGCCTATTCCTAATGCGTTAGTGACCGTAAGGCCGTAAGGCTTCGAAAACCCCCGAGGGGTTTTTGAACGGAAAAAAAAGCTGTGCCCGTAGGGCATATATAGGCTTTTTTTATACCGCAACGGGACGTCCCGAAGGGGAACGCCCGAAAAAATCGATTTAGTAAACGAAAATTTACATAGAAGGCGAAATTTTGACATTTGTCATATAAGTAACACCGACAAGGCACAAAAAAAATATGTTAAAATATTGCACAACGCAAAAAAAATATATATTTAAGGTATGGAATTTTTTGACGAAGTCACTCCGGAAATCGATACTATTCGCCTTTACTTCTACTGTGAAAGGTTTATAGACTTAAAGAAATTTTTCAGTAAGGAATTTCAAAAGGCCATTTATACCGTTCAGCGTTCTGAAAGTGGAAAATATGTTCCTGGCTGGGAAAAGCTTCGAGCAGACCAGAGGAAAAGCTGGTTTGGAAAAATGCAAATTTTTGAAAAAGAATTAAATCAATTCCATCTTCGAGAATCTGTCCTTTGTGTAGAATTTTCTGTCGCTAAATGGTTTAATATTTCAAACGGTTTTAATATCGGAAGAATTGTTTTACCTGGTCAAATTCTTTGCATAGTATATGAGCAGCTTTTACGATTAAATTTTTTCGCATACTCCAATCGTCCTATTATTCCAACCATGAAGCTTTTGAATCGTTGTGTAGAAGTCCGTCGGCTTGATATGTCCTACAATTTCAAAGTAAATCAAGAAGTAAATGAAGTAATGCGTTCTTTGGCAACTTGCCGTCTAAATAATATGGATTCACGACTGAATACTGGTGTTTACGGAAATTTTGAAACGGTTTCTTTTGGTGGTACTGGTGGAAGTTCATACAAAGCAATGTTCTATGACAAGTATGCAGAGCAAAAGCACTTTTCTAACCTGGTCGATTATGATAATTCATGTGAACTTCTTGAAGAAAAACATTTTTTCTTTAAACGGAATCTTGAAAAGTTGAGAAATGTAATTAGATTTGAAGTGCAGTATAAGACTAAGTTTTTTAGATATCACATAGAAGATTATGGAAAAGGATTTAAAAGGACGGTAGACAATATGGAAAATATCATAATGTTTTCTAAAGAATACTGGAGAAAGATTTTACTTCAGTTTGACGAAGGTTTAAAGTGTTCAAATTCCGATATCGATAAGGAAATCGATATTTACTCAAAGGCTCTTTTCAAGCTTGAATGTTTGCGAAATGCTGGCGGCATTTCTGCAACGGTATACAACAATTTATCATCTATCATTCACGACAGTTTTTCAAAGGGTCTTTTATTTGTCCGGTCTAGGTATAGTCAACAGTCATTTTCTCGATATTATTTGATGATTAAAAAATTAACCGGGCTTGATATTAAGCGGGACTGCGTTGACCGATTGCCGATAATGCGGGTTATGTAAACTAAAATATAAAAAACGAAAGGAGGCCGTGTTTCACAATAAAACTTCTTTCCTTAATTTTTTGCCCAATATCCCCTTATTTCCTTTGGCACATAATTTGCTATCTTTGGGCGTGATTTTGGCTAGAAAATGTAAAACTGTAGCCCGTCAGGATAATTTTTAAAGGATTTATTGAAATGGCAGAAGATTTGAACGAACAGGAACCAACCGCAGAAGAAAAAGCAAAATTCGAAGCAGACGTGCTTAAGGCCGCCGAAGACGCGATGAATTTAGACGAGAGACGAGAGACGAGAGACGAGAGCGTCTCGGGCTCGGAGTGTCATCCTGAGGAGCAAGGCGACGAAGGATCCAGTCCGGATGCTGCCGCCGAGCAGCCCGCAGACGCCGCCTCTGAACAGCCTGCGGAACCCGCTGCCGAAGACCCGACTGCCGCCCTCAAGGCAGCCCTTGCCGATGCAAACGACCGGAACCTCCGCCTGATGGCCGAATTCGACAACTACCGCCGCCGTACCGCCAAGGAACAGCTGGAACTCATCGAAACCGCCAACGGCAAGCTCCTGGAAAAACTCTCCGAAGTCCAGGACAACTTCGAGCGTGCCTTCGCCAGCGAAAACAAGGCCCAGGATTTGGAAGCCTTCGAGAAGGGCATGCAGATGATCTACAACCAGTTCGCAAAGATTCTCACCGACGCGGGCCTCGAGCAAATCGACCCCACCGGCGCGGAATTCGACCCGAACATGCACGAAGCCCTGATGCAGCAGCCCAGCGAGACCGTGCCCGAAGGCCACGTGGTCACCGTGTTCCAGAAGGGCTACAAGCTCAAGAACAAGATACTCAAGACCGCGAAGGTCATCGTCTCCTCCGGAAAATAGGCCCGCACTAAACTATATTTGACTCATGCTGAAGATTAACGGACAGGACGTAGATGCCGCAGGCAAGACGCTGGAAAGCTACATTGCCGAAGCCGGATTCAACAAGGTGCGCATTGCCGTAGAACGGAACGGTGAAATCGTTCCCAAGTCCAAATACGGCGAGACCGTCCTTGCCGACGGCGACTGTGTCGAAGTCGTGAATTTCGTAGGTGGCGGCTGATGTCGGCTGGCGATACACCCCTCCCCTCCCGAGAGCAAATCCTGGCCGCCCTGGTCCAAAAGCAGGGGGCCGACGCCGTCGAGAAACTGCAAAAAGCAACTATCGCCGTGTGCGGTCTGGGAGGCCTCGGCTCCAATATCGCCATTTCCCTCGCCCGCGCTGGCGTCGGCAAGCTTATCCTAATCGATTTTGACAAGGTGGACATTACCAACTTGCACCGTCAACAGTACAAGATGAACCAGGTGGGCATCCCCAAGGCAGAAGCCCTCCTCGAGAACCTGAAAGAGATTGCCCCCTACGTCCATTACGAGGTCCATCAGGTCAAGGTCACCGCCGAAAACGCCGTTTCCCTTTTGCAGGAGGCCGACGTCATCTGCGAAGCCTTCGACAAGGCCGACGCCAAGGCCATGCTGGTGGATACGGTCCTGGAGCAACTTCCCCAAAAATATCTGGTCGCCGCCAGCGGAATGGCCAGCTACGACAGCGGAAACGCCATCCTCACCCGCCGCATTACGAACAAGTTCTACCTCTGTGGCGACGGCAAGAACGACGTGGACGAAGTCGTCGGGCTTGTAGCCCCCCGCGTCATGCTCTGCGCCGCCCACCAGGCCCTGACTGCCATCCGGCTCGTACTGGGATTGGATTAAGAATTCTGAAAACTACTTTATAGCCCTATAATATCTTAATTATTTTTGAGACAGCGGACAGACTTTCGATTACCTCTATATTCACCGTCATAGTAAAGAACGGAATCTGTAGAGAAAGAAAAACTCCAATAGTAAGCGCTGGTTGTACCATGGCTTTTATTGGACCAAAACTCCGCAAAAAAAGTTCCCAAGCAAACATTATCAAAAGCACAATTACCAGAAGGTTTCACAGAAAAACCGTAAGTGTCAAGTCCGTTACAACGGTCTCCTTTCAAATCATTTTCCCATCCACCGTCATTTTCCCATCCACTGGCGCTTTTCAACTTTCTTCCCGCAACCTCCTTGCCACCAACGAAATCCAGCATCAGATTCCACTCTTCATCTGTTGGCAAATGCCACCCCTCTGGGCATACTTCCTGCGCTTCGTACCAACTGTACAAACGCCCGAACTCAGTGCAGTTTTCATCAAGCCCGTCATAACAATAACTTCCAGCTGTCGCATAATTCAGATTTTCTGCCATCCATTCTTGATCACCCAAGAAAACAGTCTTATATGATTTTCCATCACGTGAATCTACGAAACTCCCTTGTTTTACATCAACTTTTTCATTGGATTTGTCGTCGGCACTAGAGCCTTTGTCGCTACCACAAGCAGAAAAAAACATTGTCAAAGCAGTGAATACAATAACTAACAGGGGTATTTTATTCATGAAAGAATCCTTATTTTAAATCAATTTAAAATAAATTTTTTTGGCAATATAACTTATTTTACGTTGGTTTATATGCGGTGTTCTCTGGAAGGGGTGTTAGGGGGTGTCCCCCTAGGCGAGGGGGTGGTGGAAGACTTGCCCTAGATCCTTCGACTACGAACCTAACTCAACTAAGGCAACAAGTTGCCTAGTTTCGTATATCGACTACGCCTGGATTCTATCGCTGCGCTCCAGAATGACAGGCTCTGCTCAGAATGACACCCGCGGTTTCCACGTGTATGACGATAGGGCAAGGCTGAAGGCAGGGGGATGCCTCCCCCACCCCTTTTCTATGGACCCTATCCCCTATCGCTGCGCTCCAGGGTGACAGAGAGATCCCCGCCTTCGCGGGGATGACATCCCGCGGCAACCGTTCCATTATGAAACATGGCGTTTTCAGCCTTTTCCAAGCCGTTTTCTTGTTTCAGAACGAAACAAAATGGCCGTTTTTTGCCAGTTATTAGCTTTTGGCACGGGTTTTGCTTATGTATGGGCGTAAAAAATCGCCCCGTTCAGATTGATTCGCGGGCGGCAAGAATTTAAAATAGGAGACTCATTATGAGCAAGATTATCGGTATTGACTTGGGAACGACCAACAGCTGCGTGTCCGTGATGGAAGGCGGCAAGCCGGTCGTGATCGCTAACGCGGAAGGTTTCCGCACCACCCCGTCCATTGTCGCTTTCGGCAAGAACGGCGAACGTTTGGTGGGCCACGTGGCAAAGCGCCAGGCCATCACCAACCCCGAAAAGACCATCTACTCCATCAAGCGTTTCATGGGCCGTACGGCTGGCGAATGCTCCGCTGCCGAAAAGAACATGCCCTACAAGCTGGTGGGCTCGGGTTCTGACCCGGTCCGCGTGCAGGTGGACGACAAGCAGTTTGCTCCTCCCGAGATTTCGGCCATGGTTCTCCAGACCATGAAGAAGATTGCCGAAGATTACCTGGGCCAGCCGGTAACGCAGGCCGTGATTACGGTGCCCGCCTACTTTAACGACTCCCAGCGTCAGGCTACGAAGGATGCCGGCAAGATTGCGGGCCTCGAAGTGCTCCGTATCGTGAACGAACCGACTGCAGCCGCCCTTGCCTACGGTCTTGACTCCAAGAAGAGCGAAAAGGTCGCCGTGTATGACCTCGGTGGCGGTACGTTCGATATCTCTATCCTTGAAATCGACGACGGCATGTTCAGCGTGAAGGCCACCAACGGCGATACGATGCTCGGCGGTGACAACTTCGACGAAGTGATTATTGACTGGATCAACGACGAATTCAAGAAGGACAATCCGGGCATCGACCTGAAGAAGGACAAGA
>Ga0310697_10007123_pt1 | contig 10568 bp, 10 predicted proteins | sample 172DNAGHGlowgp2_FD_203883 | JGI IMG/M metagenome (GOLD analysis project Ga0310697, IMG submission 203883) | Sheep rumen microbial communities from Palmerston North, Manawatu-Wanganui, New Zealand - 1728 DNA GHGlow gp2 (v2) (version 2) | ecosystem: Host-associated > Mammals > Digestive system >...
TTTCTGATAGTTTTCTATTTGTTATCCAACAATATCCTTCCTTTCTGCATAATGCTATGATTCGCTCAGCAATCAGTTTTTCTTCTGGTGTAAGTTGTTTTGTTTCATAGATATATTTTGGTACTACCGCATATATCATTAAGTAATCGTTTTCCATAATCTTTCTCCTTTTCTAAATTACTGAACTTCGGCCTCTGTTCACTTCCATTATCTAGGAGATTGATTATATAAACCATGCGAAAAAACTCTACAAATTGTCTTGTAGAGTTCTATATTTACTCCGAAAAAACTCCGAATTAATTTTCGATTGTTACAATGTTCTTACTAATGTATTTTTTTAGTTCTGATACTAAAATAGTATCCATTTTTATTTCATCCATAAGTCCTAATTGCAAAGCCATTTTTATATAAGCGCTTTTCTTTGATCTATAGTATTTATCTTTATGTATTTTAGTTTCAAATATTATTATTTCATCTGTTAGTGGTTTTTGTTTATCATATTCAAAGTTTTTGATAACATATTTTTCTATCTCATCTAAATTATAAAATGAATCTCTTACTCTCATTAATAAATGCTCACATAAGTCTATAGATTTTTTATAATCTTTTTTAGTAAATCTTTTAAAAGAGATTTCACTTCCTAGTTTAAGATTATTTTCATTGATATTTTTAATTTTCAATGAAGGATCTTCAACTATAACAAATTCCAAATCTTCTGTAATTGTATATTTTAAATATTCTTGGTACACTGCTTGTTCAAAAAAATTATCTTGTAATTGCACAAATATGTTGTGAATGTCTTTCATTACCTCTTTATGATCATATTCTTTTATTATTTCTTCTGATAATGGTCTTTGTACTTCTAATAAGGTTATATCTAATTTTCCTTCTTCATCTCTCGCAATCATCCAAAACCTCCTAACAAAAAAGAGAGAAAAAGACATTAAAGTCAATTTCTCTCATTGAATCCACTAATTAATAAATTAAATTGTTTTCGTGTATAAATTAAAAGTGCTTTATTTCTCATTAGACATCAGCTCCAATTAATTAATTGTCTTTTATAATAACACTTTTTTCTTAAAAATCAAGGCTTTTAGTCTTTAAAAGGGATTTCTTTTGTATCTGGTATATCTAAAGTATTAGTATAATCTTCAAATCTATCTACTGTATCAGTTTCCATTTTATCAGTTACTCTGACATATATGTTGTATGTAGTCATGATAGAAGAATGTCCTAATCTTTTTGAAACAGCTTTTATATCTGCTCCTTGTTCTATCAGTCTTGTTGCATGCGTATCTCTAAAGTCATGGAATCTGCATGGTATTTTTAATTCATAATTTATTACTTTAAAAGCATGTCTTGTAGTTTCGGTACCTCTATATTGTCCATTAGGCTTAACAAATATTAATTTTGCCTCTGGTAAATTTAGTTCTAGTTCTGCAGGTGCATCAACAATCTTAATTTCTTTCCTTTCTGTATGTGGATTAATTACTTCTTTTTCATAATGTTTTAAATAAGCATCCCCATAGAACTTTATATATTCTTCTTGTTCTTTTTTATATTCTTTTAATGCTTTAATTAGTGTATCTCCTATACCTATAGTTCTATTTGATTGAGGATTCTTACATGTTCCATAATACCATTCTTCTACTGAATGTCCTTTTGTTATTACATATTTTTTAGGTAATTGATGTTGATTCTTTTTTATAATATTTTTGTTTACTGTTAGTGTTTTCTTTTCAAAGTCTATATTATCCCATGTTAAAGCATAGCATTCTGATACTCGGAGTCCTGTATAATAAGCAGTTAAGAATGAATAATAGATATATGGTACATCTTTAAATCTTTCTAGTATTATTTCAAACTCTTCTTGAGTAAAAATATGTGCTGGATCTCCTGTAACCACATCATATTTAGGTATATGTACTCTTTCAGCTGGATTATCATTTATAAAATTAACTGTATAACAGGCATATTTAAGTGATCCTTTTATTAATTTTAGTATTCCTTTTAAATAATGTTTGGAATAATGCTTTTCTTTATATAGTTTATTAATATAGTTTTGTATTGTATAAGAATCCAGTTGAGTTAACTTATACATTCCTAATTCTGGTTTTAAATGATTTTTAATAATATTTAAATATGATGCAATCGTTGCATATTTAACATTAAAATAACAATAATTAGTCATCCAGTAGTCTAAATAGTCCTCATATGACATATCTTTAATTTTTTGTTTTCTTCCAGTTCTAAAATATTCATTATAAGCAATAGCTCCTGCTTCTTGAGCTTCTTTTCTTGATGAAAACCCACTTTTGTTAATATACCTTCTTACACCTCCTCTTGAAGCAATTTCAAATCGATATTGATAAACCTTTCCCCTTTTCATAATTCTAATCTCTGACATAATGTTCCCTGTCCTTTCTTATTGAACAAAGAAAAACTAGCAATTCATATGCTAGTTTCATTATTTCACTAAAATGTGCACATTATATAATCCCTTTATTTATAAGGTTTTAAAGAGATTATTTTGAATATTTTATACTTTTGTGTGCACAAAATGTGCACATTTGAGAAAATTGGTGCTTTTTTTGTGCACATAAATTTCCTCAAAGCCTTATTTTACGGCTATTTTCCATGACATTGTTTGTACTTCTTACCTGAGCCACATGGACATAAATCGTTACGACCTACTTTTTTGTCTTTTTTGATAGGTTGTCCTTTTTGTTTAATGTGAGTATCATGAACTATTTTATTTGATGTTTGTTCTTTTCTCTCAGTATTTTGTCTAACTTCTGCTTTTAATAAGTAAATAGAAATATTAGATGAAATTCCAGCCATTAAGTCATCAAATAATTCATATCCTTCTAAAGTATAAGCTTGTAATGGATTAGTTTGAGCATAACCTCTTAAGTAAATTCCTTCTCTTAAATGTTCCATAGCTCCGATATGATCTATCCAAGCTTCATCTATTACTCTAAGAGCGATAGCTTTTTCAAATTCATTTATTACTTCTTCTGGAATATCTTTTACTTTTTCATTGTAATCTTCTTTTACTTTTTCAGTTAAGTAATCTATTACTTCTCCTTCAGTTTTCATATCTATTATCTCTTTTACATCTAGTTTAGTTGTTTTAATTAAGTTTGTATTTAGATATTCAATAATTTCGCTTTTATCTTCTTCTGTTAAATATCCTTCTGGTTCAATATGACTATTAACTAAATAAGTAATATTTGTTTGGAATGTTTCTTGTGTTCTATCTTTAATAGATTCTTGATCTAGTATCTCATTACGTCTTGCATAGATTATTTCTCTTTGTTCATTCATTACATTATCATAATCTAGTAAAGATTTACGAGTATCATAGTTATTTCCTTCTACTTTTCTTTGTGCTTGTTCAATACTTTTTGTAAATGTTTTAGATCTGATAGCTTGTTCATCTGAGAATCCTACATTTATTAACATTTGTTTAATCTTATCAGTTCCAAATCTTCTCATTAAATCATCGTCAAAAGATACAAAGAATTGAGACATACCTGGATCTCCTTGACGACCTGAACGTCCACGTAACTGATTATCAATACGACGTGATTCATGTCTTTCTGTACCTATTACACATAAACCACCAAGTTCTTTAACGCCTTCACCTAATTTAATATCGGTACCACGGCCGGCCATGTTAGTAGCAATAGTAATTGCTCCTTTTTCACCAGCTTTAGCTATTATTTCAGCTTCTCTTTCGTGGTTTTTAGCATTTAATACTTCATGTTTTAATTTTTCCTTTTTAAGCATTTCGCTTAGTCTTTCGTTGTTTTCGACTGATATAGTACCAACTAGTATAGGTTGTCCAGTACTGTGGATTTCTTTAATTTTATTAACAATTGCTTTGAATTTTCCTTTTTCTGTAGCATATACTAAATCAGGATAGTCTTCTCTTATTACAGGTTTATTTGTTGGAATTTGAATAACATACATGTTGTAAATATCTCTAAATTCTTCTTCTTCTGTTTTAGCAGTTCCTGTCATACCTGACAATTTGTTATACATTCTGAATAAGTTTTGGAATGTAATAGTAGCCATAGTTTTAGTTTCTTCGTTGATTTTAACGCCTTCTTTAGCTTCGATAGCTTGGTGTAATCCATCGCTAAATTGTCTACCATGCATTAAACGTCCAGTAAATTGATCTACTATTATTACTTCCCCGTTTTCTACAACATAATCTACATCTAATTTAAAGCCATAGTTAGCTTTTAAAGACTGATTTAAGTGATGAACTAATACTGCATTTTCTAAATCAAATAGATTCTTTAAATGGAATATTTTTTCTATTTTTTCAACACCTGAATCTGTTAAAGAAACACTTTTAGTTTTCTCATCTATTGTATAATCTTCTTCTTCTAATCTTTTTACAGCACTATCGGCTGATTCATATAAATTTTTAGATTCAAATTTACCACCAGAAATAATTAATGGAGTACGTGCTTCATCAATAAGAATTGAGTCTACTTCATCGACAATACAAAAATTTAATGGTCTTTGTACTCTATCTTGTGCTCTAACAACCATGTTATCTCTTAAATAGTCGAATCCTATTTCATTATTGGTAGAATATAAAACATCACACTCATATGCTGCTCTTTTTTGGGCTGGAGACATTTCGCGCATATTTAATCCTACGGTTAATCCTAAAAATCTAAATATATTTCCCATCCATTCAGAGTCACGTTTAGCTAAGAATTCATTAACAGTTACGATATGAACACCTTTTCCTGTTAAAGCATTTAAATATGTAGGCATTGTTTCTGTTAAAGTTTTTCCTTCACCAGTTTTCATTTCAGCTATATTACCATAGTGAATAGCTAAACCACCAAGGATTTGAACAAAGTATGGTTTTTCTCCAATTACTCTATATGCAGCTTCTCTTACTACAGCAAATGCTGGAATAAGTATATCTTCTAGTGTTTTTCCTTCTTCTAATTCTTTTTTAAATTCATCTGTTTTAGCTGCTAACTCTTTGTCACTTAGTGCTGCCATTTCTTCACTTAAAGCATCTATTTGTTTTGCTTTTTTTTCAAATTTCTTTAATTCTTTATATTCTGAATCTATTAAAGATCTCAATAATCCCATAGTTCATCCTCCATGTCTATATTTATAAATAAGGGCATAAGTTCCCCTTTCTCTACGTATTCTATATTTTAATCTATATTGTCAATAAATTCAAGGTTATTATTGTTCTTTTTTTTATTTAGAATTAAAAAAAGATGGTTTCCCATCTATTTCATATTGATTATTCCGTAATTACCATCTTTTCTTACATATAGAACTGATACACATTCTTCATCAATATTTTTAAATACAAAGAAATCATGATTCAATAAATCTATTTGAAGAATAGCTTCTTCTTCATCCATTGGTTTCATTGATATATTTTTTCTTTTAACTATTTTAGAATCATTTTCTTCATTTACTTCTTCATCTTCGTAGTTAAAATTGAATTCTACATGTTCTGAATTCTTATATTTTCTTGATAATCTATCTTTATTCTTTCTTATTTGTCTTTCTAATTTGTTAACAACTAGATCTACTGCTGCATAAAAATCTTCATTTGATTCTTCAGCTCTAATAGTAAATCTTTTTGTGGGAACAGTTACTTCTATTGTTTGTTCCAATTCTTTCACTTTAACTAAGACAGTAGCTGTTATATCTCCTGGTTCTTCGAAGTATTTATCCATTTTAGATAATTTTTCTTCAATATAATTTTTCATTGCACCTGTAACAGTTATTTTGTCTCCTCTGATGTTATATTTCATATCATCATCCTCCTTGCAATAATTATAGCATTTTTTATGTAAAAAAAATATCTAACAATTAGTTTGTTAAAGTGGTATAATAATATTGTGGTGTGTTATTTTATTAACGAACTTACATTAAAGAAATCAGTAATAAAATTAGTTAATAAATAACCCATTATTAAACTTGTTATTATTACTAAGATACGAGCTTCTAAAGCTTTATTTTTTTTGATAAAATTATCAAAATTCACACCAGATAATGCATAAGCGCTTAATAAAACTGTTATTACATATAAGTAAGCTTTGTAATTCATCTAATTTTTCCTTCTTCGATATCTTTTATTTTTTGAACTCTTCTAAGATGTCTTTCTTCAGTACTATGTTCAGTATTCATAAACATATTAATCATAGGAATTATTTCTTTCATATCTTGTTTATAACTAAGACAAATAATATTAGCATCGTTATCTACTCTTGTTAATCTTGCTTGTTCTGTGTTAGAACAGTGTGCTGCTCTTATTCCTTTTACTTTATTTGCTGCTATACTCATTCCTATTCCTGTACCACACATTAATATTCCAAAATCTACTTCTTTATTATTAATTGCGTTTGCTACTTCTAAAGCAAAATCTGGATAATCATCTGTAGCGTAATTATTTGGACTTTTATCAATAAATTCATACTTTTCTTTTAAAGTTTCTATTATTATTTTTTTTTCATTTACACCATTATGATCAGTTGCTATTGCTATTTTCATTTTCTATTTCTCCTTCCATAGCTTTTTTAAATAAAGGCAACATACCTATGTTATTTGTTCTATGTGGTGGTAACTGATAAATATCATGTCCAGGGAATTCATTTCCTTCAATTAAGCAAGGTCCCTTTTCTCCTAAGCATACATCCCATCCTACATAACCCATTTCTGGAATTATTTTCGAGCATTCTTCTATATATTTTTTTACTTTATTCCATTTAGGAATTTGAAACCATACTATGGAGATATTGGTATCTGGATGTTTTTCATAAACATGATCGTGTTTATCTATTGCAGGATAATCTATAATACCTGTATCTATATTAATAGGTGCTACTACACCTCCGTGATTAAAATTATCAACTACATTTTCCCCTGTTCCGATACGCAAATAAGCAGCTACTAGATGATTATTTAATGTTACCATTCTAATAGTATTAATTGATTTAGGATGAAGTGAAGATATTTCTTGACATTGTTTAGCTACTTCTTCTACTAATATTCTTTTAGTTTTAAGAATATTATCATATGTTTTTTTAACATTTTTATCATTTACTTCAATTATTTCTATTCCTTTTCCACAGCTTTCATCTACTGGTTTAATAACTATTTCAGAATGTTTTTTAGTAAATTGTTTAAATTCATCATAATTATCCTCAGTTACTTCTAGCCAATCTCTATTTAAATATTTATTAAATTTTTTATTAAATTCAATTTTATCACTAAAATATTTTATATATTCTGGATTGTTATATTTAGTAACTATTTCATTATTAATTCCTCTTGTAATAAAAGTGTTTCTATTTTTTTCAGGTATTCTATACATTTCTAATAGTTTATAATCCATATATCCTGCCTGGTATTTTAAACCACAATGAATAATATCAAAAAATAATGATATTTTATTTTTTTTACTTTTTTTATGGACTTCATCTATAGTATCAAAGAATCCTTTATAATTCATTCCTTTTATTCTTTTGAATAGATAACCTATTTTCCCCATATATATCACCAACTTTAGTATAACACGTATAAAAAATAACTTAAAGTAAAGACATTTCTTATTTTACTAATACTAGATACTAGTATTAAAAAAGAAACTACTATTCAGCAGTTTCTTCAGTAATTCCATATTTACGGTTGAATTTTTCAATATTTCCAGTTTTCTTAGTTTTTCCTTGTTTTCCTGTATAGAATGGATGACATTCATTACAAACTTCTATAAATATTTCTTCTTTATTAGATTTTGTCATAAATGTTGCTCCACAACTACAAGTAACCTTACAATCTTTCATTTCTGGATGTATTCCTTTTTTCATTTACTACACTCCTTCCGCCATGTTAAATAATCTCAACATAGTATTTCTGCGTCTAATGTATTATATCATGTTTTTAATCTGTTGCAAGTATTAATAATAATTTTTTACGTTTTTTTTATAAAAAACGACATTGTTTTTCCTACATTATATACTATATTATCAGCTTTTTTAGTAGCTACTGTTTTAAATATTGCTTTTCCACCAACTGTTAAAGATGAAATAAGAGCTGTAATAACCGTTGTTACTATTACAATATTCCAATTAATATAACTAGCAATATTTATAGTAAGTACTGCTCCTAAACTTCCACTTACTATTCCACATACATCTCCAACAACATCATTACAAATAGAAGATACTTTTGGAGCATTTTTTATTAAATATATAGCTTCTTTAGCACCTCTTATTTTTTTTGAAGCTTTAGCATGTAGACTTGATTCATTACTAGTTAATACTGCTACACCAATCATATCAAAGATTATTCCAATAATTATTACTATTATAATTATTATTCCTAATATAATAGAATTAGCATAATTAGCAATAAATGATGATCCGCTACTAAATACTATAGCAAGAATAAAAGATAATAAAAAAACTTTATATATCCAGTTAACATTTTCTTTCATATTAACTCTCCTTATAAAGTGTTTAAATATTTTATGGTTATATCATAAATTAATTTTACGGCTTTGGTCGAGTTGAATTTCTCTATCTTCCACCACTCGATTACTCGTTGGCGATTTCTCTTTAAGGACGATAATCGAATGTTGCCATTGCGATTACTCGATTACCACTTAGTCCGCACTTCAAACTTTATAACACATACACTCTAGAGAATTTCTCAAACATAAATTGATTATCCTTATTCGCTTTTGCAACTAAAATTTCAAAAATATCCCTCTTAACCACTCACGACATGATTAGTAATAATTATTATGACTTGAAAGAAGGAAGAGAAATATATGCCATTATATTATTTCCTTAATTCTAAAATCATATATCCACCCGAATCTGGGCGAAACAAGCAGATATACAAAGTGTCTATTAATCAATTGATAGATTTTTAGCCCTATCTTCAGATAATGTTTATGACTAGAATAGTGCACCATAAGACTTATTCATTTTACCAAATATTTAAATTTGTGTCAAATAGTGTATAGAGCACAAAAAAAGTGAAACAATGATTATTCCACTTCTACAATCTTAATATCGGCACCAACGTTTTGTAATTTTTCTACTATATTTTCATAACCTCTTAGAATATGTTCTATATTGTTAATGGTTGTTGTTCCTTTAGCAACTAATCCAGCTAAGACCATCGCTGCTCCAGCTCTTAAATCTGTAGCTACGACTTCTTTTCCTTTTAAATGGGCTGGTCCAATTATAATAGCGGTTCTATCATTTACTCTTATATTTGCTCCCATTTTTTGAAGGTATTTTACATGTCCCATTCTATTTTCAAAGATTGTTTCTTCAAATATAGACATACCATCTGCTTGGGTTAATAAGACACTTACTGGTTGACCTAAATCTGTAACAAAGCCTGGAAAAACTAATGTTTTTATATTAATAGGTTTATATCTTTTAGGCTTGCTAATAACTATCGAATCTCCTGTGCTTTCAAGTTTAACACCCATTTCTTTAAGTTTAGAAAGTAAGGCTTCTACATGCTCTTCTATTATTCCTGTTATTTTTAATCTATTACCTACTAATGCTCCAGCTATAATATATGTACCTGCTTCTATTCGATCTGGAATTACATCAATAACTCCCGCACTTAGATGGTTAACACCTTCTATTTTTATTTCACTTGTACCAGCACCAGATATTTTAGCTCCCATACTGTTTAATAATGTTGCAACATTCACTATTTCTGGTTCTTTAGCAGCATTAGATATTGTTGTTTTTCCTTCTGCTTTTACAGCTGCTAACATTATGTTAATAGTGGCTCCAACTGATGCAAAATCTAGATATATATTTGCACCTTTTAGTTTTTTTGCTTTAAACGTATATTTGTTTCCGTCTATTGTTACTTCTGCTCCTAGTTTTTCAAATCCCTTTATATGGAAATCTATCGGTCTTGAGCCAATATTGCATCCACCTGGGAAATATATTTCTACTTGTTTAAATTTTGCTAGTAGAGCCCCCATAAAATAATATGATGCTCTTAATTTTTTTGCCAATTCTTCCTCTATTACTTTGTTTTTAATTTTTTTTGTGTTTATTTCTAAGGCTTCGTTATCATACTTATATTCACAGTTTAACAAATCTAAAATATCTAATAATGCTTTTGTATCAGATATATTAGGCACATTGTATAATGATACTTTATCATCTGATAAAATAGCTGCAGGAATTAATGCTACAATACTATTTTTAGCTCCACTAATTTTTATTTCTCCTTTTAATTCTTTATTTCCGTTAATTACAAGTTGTTTCATAACATCACACTCTTTTTCGTTTATAATTTAATATTATATTTTATATAATGCTTTGTCAAACAAATTGGAGCTATTTTACTATTAAAAAGTAAATAAAAAAGTAGCTTTTGCTACTTTTGAATTATAAAAATGAATCTATCTAATTTTCTTAAGTCCTTTGCTGCTATTATTGTTGCTGAAGGATAATAATTACTAGCTATATTAAGTATTTTTTCTTTTTGAGTTTCTCCTATTTCAAATGCTATTATAAACTTATCTT
>Ga0310697_10007124_pt1 | contig 10568 bp, 8 predicted proteins | sample 172DNAGHGlowgp2_FD_203883 | JGI IMG/M metagenome (GOLD analysis project Ga0310697, IMG submission 203883) | Sheep rumen microbial communities from Palmerston North, Manawatu-Wanganui, New Zealand - 1728 DNA GHGlow gp2 (v2) (version 2) | ecosystem: Host-associated > Mammals > Digestive system >...
ACACTGCTGCGCCTTCGTCACCTGCCCCATCCTCATGTAGAGGAGGTAGAGGTGGTATAGTGCGAGGTCCATCTGCGGGTAGTCGGCATACTGTGTGCGCAGCCTTGAGAACTGCTTTTCTGCCAGGCGCAGGTTGTCCATCTTGTCCTTGAAGATGATGCCGCTTTGCAGCAGTGCCTCCTTGATGATGTCGTTGCTGGCGGCCACCTGCTCCTCGGTGAAGGGTATCTGGGCGAGGTAGTATTCTCGTTGGTGGGGGTCGTTTTGTGCCGAGTCGAGCCTTTGTTTCTCGGCCTGGCTGATGCTGTCCTGCAGGGTTTCTTCCGCATCGTTGAGCGCCGGCAGGCTGTCGTTGGCCTCGGCGTTGTCCATTGCCGGGTTGTCGAGGTTGGCCAGCGAGCCGACGACGGTGCGGTTGCTGCGTTGCCAGTCGTCGGTGTTCTCGCGCTTTCCCCATTGCCGCTGGAAGGTCTGCTTGCCTTGGCTGACGGCCATTGGGTTGTAGAAGTACCACTCTCCGTTGCCCTGTCCCGGCACGGTTGGCTGCTGCACGTCGCGGTTGCGTGCCGCCCCCTGCGCTCCGCCCTTCTGCGCCTGCTTCTCCACTTCGGCCTCCTGCTGCTTGCGTTTCTCCTCCTTTTCCTTTCTGACGAGTTCCTCTATGACGCGGTCGATGGCAGCGAGTCGCTCCGCCTCCGGCATCTGTGCCAACTCTTGCAGCGAGTCTTGCAGGTGTATGGCGTCGGTGTGTGGCACGAGTTCGTCGAGTTTCTTCGATCGGTCGGCCAGTTGTTCGTAGTCGGGGCGCTCCTTGTCGAGCAGTCCGACGGCCTGTGCGTAGCATCGCTGAGCGTCGTTGTAGCGCTCCAGGGCCCAGTAGACGTCGCCCATGCGCAAGAGCAGCACGCCCTTCTCTATGCCTGTGCGCGTGGCTTTGGCCGCCCCCTTCTCGTAGGCTTCGAGGGCCTTGAGCGTGTCGGGAGCCGACATATAGATGTTGCCGATGGCGTAGTAGACCTGGTCGAGGTAGTCCTTGTTGTTGTCGCTGCGTGCCATGGAGCGCAGCCGTCTGACCATCTTTCGTGCCGAGGCCGTCAGTTGTCCGTTGCCTTGTCCCCTCCCCGCCAGCACCTCTGTCTGCGCGATGCGCGCGTTGAAGGCCAGTTCGTAGGGCGGCGACTGCCGTAGCGCCTTCTGGTAAGCCTTGTATGCCTCTCTCTCGTGCCCCAGCGCGGCTTCCACTTGGCCCAGGATGAAGCAGTGTCGCGCCTTGCGGTAGCCGTGGCGGTCGTTCCTGATGACCTTCTTCAGGTAGGGCACGGCCTCGGCCAACTGCCCGCTGCGCAGCAGATAGCTGGCCTGCGCCGCCTGCCAGTCGCGCACGGCCCTGTAGTGTATGCTGTCGCGGCTCTGCTTGCGCAACACGTCTTCGGCCTCGTAGAGCCAGTCCATCTCGACGTAGCAACGCGCCAGCCAGTCTTGTGCCCTCTGCCGGATGGCGGGCTGGCCTTGGTAGAGCTTGGACATATAGCTGAAGGTGGCTGCGGCCTCCTCAAACTCTCCTTTCTGAAACTGCGCCTGCCCCATCATGAGCCACGGTTTCCAGAGGAAGGGATTGTACTCGCGGCGCGAGAGCCACTCTCGATCTTTGTCGGTCTTGGGCCGCGACTTGTTCCACTTGGGCCGTGCCTTGATGCTGTGCATCTTGATGGTTTTCTCGCTTTTCTCGATGGCCCGGTCGTAGGAAGCCTTTCCCAAGGCGCGGCTCTGCTTGTTGCCCACCATGTAGAGGGGCAGCGTCTCGGTGTAGTTGTCCTTGTTGCCCTTCTCTTTCTGTTCGTTGCCGTCGATGAAGGCCTCGTGCCCGTTGTAGTAGGTGTTGTAGCGGGCGTTGAACGAGTGCCACCAGCGGCTGCGTGCGGTGTTCTTCTGGGCAGAACACGCCACGAGGGTTGCCACCATCGTGGCAACCCCCAACGCCTGCACCATGCGGGCCAGTGGCCCGTGGGTGTGTGTTCTGTGCCGGTTGGGGTCCATCGCGTCAGCAGAGGTCTAACGATATATAGAACCCGAAAACCCGCATTTTATTGCCTTTCGGCTCTCTTTTCTTTTCCTGCGAAGGGTCTGTTCTTGCCCCGCTGCGCCTTGCCCCAGTTGCCCTTTGCCCGCTTGGCGTAGCTGCGCATGGCCTTGCTTCGCTTGTTGTGCTTCCAGCCCTTCTTTTGCATCTTCATCAGTTGTTCATACTGTCGCTCGGTCAGCACGGTGCGCAGTTTCTTGTAGTATTTCTCCTGCACGTCCAGCATGGCGCGGCTGCGTGCGAAGTGGTTTTTGTGCATCTGCTCCAGTTCTTGGTCGGTCATGGCCTTCCGATGCCAGTCCTGCGGGCCTTTGCCTCCTCTGCGGGCCTGTGGGCGCTGGCCCTTGCTGTCCTGTTGGTCCTTCTTGTCCTTCAGTTCCTTCTTGTCCTTCGGCCCTTTGTTGCCGCCGGGTCTCATGGGATACTTCTCCATGACGCCCTTCAGTTCGTTGTGGTAGTCGGCATAGATGCCTGCAAACTTCTTGGCCTGCTCGTCGCTCAGCCCCATTTTGTGTGCGGCCTGCTGGCTGCGCATCTCCATGCGTTGCTCCTCTGTGAGTTGCGGACGCTGTTGCTGCTGTTGCGCTTGTGTGTCCTGTGCCGATGCGTTGGCGATGGCCAGCGTCATCATCATGCTTGCAAATAGTTTCTTCATGGCTTTGTGTTTTTGGGTTTTGTCTTGTTGGTTGTCCGTTCTATTCTTTAGAGGTCTTTGGGGGCGAAAGGTTTATTTGCAGACTTCTGAAATAACAACTTTTAACCAACAGGCGCATGACGGAATGACTGTTGCACAGTCGACGCGCAAAAGTCCCACAGTTGACGAGCAAAAGTCCCACACTTGAAAAACGCCTGACGGCGAAGCGGCTCCGGACGTGGATGCCATGCGCAAAAAAGCGGGCCTACAAGAATTCGTGTGGGTGAGAGTTCCCCATGAAAGTGTCGGAAATCCGTCCCCGAAACGAAGGATGAATGTCTCTGGAAAACTGTAAGAGTTTTCTCCCATTCTGGACATCAAGACGCCATTTTTGCCTGGCTTCGACGCCTAAAATCTGCCGCCGGGACCTGCGGTGGAACGCTTTTTCCCCTCGAAAGTGCCACTTTTCTCCAACAAAAGTCGCACAGGAGAGCGGCAAAAGTGCCACAGTCAGGACGCAAGTGTGGGACTTTTGACCTGCAAAAGTGCCACACTTGTAATTCAGAATTTATAATTCAGAATTATTCCAGCGCTAAAAGCGCTGGAACACAGCGACCTACGGAGAAAGCAAAAAAGAGGCGATTTTTTCGCCCGCGCGGCATTTTCTCCGCGCCGACGCGATTCTGGAGGTGGATACTTCTGTTAAAGTTTTCTAATTTGGGTTGGAGGCGTTGAGTTTTTGAGATATTGAGCCGTTATGTTTTCCTGTCTGACATCTGCCCATTAGGCGGCAGACTCACCCACACGAAATCTCGGAGAACCCAAAAAAGCGGTCCGAGAGGCCGGTTTTTCGGGAATAAATGCGTAACTTTGCGCCGCAACAAGCCAAAGGACAGCAGAGCCATGACCGACCAATACCTGACCGTGAGCAGCCAGCAGACAGGCGAGGGCTACTACACGGAGAAGCGCAGCAAGTTTCTCTCCTTCGCCCACCATGTGGAGAGCGCCGACGAGGTGAAGCAGTGGGTGGACACCTACCGCAAGCGCTACTACGACGCCCGCCACACGTGCTACGCCTACCGGCTGGGGCCGGAGGGCGCCGACAGCCGCGCCAACGACGACGGCGAGCCCTCGGGCACGGCGGGCAAGCCCATACAGGGGCAACTCGTGGCCCGCGCCCTGACCGACACGCTGGTCGTGGTGGTGCGCTACTACGGCGGCGTCAACCTCGGCACCGGCGGGCTCGTCGTGGCCTACCGCGAGGCGGCGGCGCTGGCCCTCGACAACGCCGCCACGGAGACGCGCCTGGTGGAAGAGCGGGTGGAGTATGAGTTCCCCTACGTGATGATGAACAGCGTCATGCGCGTCGTCAAGGAACTCGGCCCGCGCATCGTGGCGCAAGACTTCGACAACACTTGCCGCATCACGCTGGCCATACGCCGCTCAGAGGCGCAACGGCTCAGAGAACGGCTGCAGAAACTCTCCTTCGAATGACCACAAGGGCCTCGAACGCCTCCCCCCGCAAGGAGCAACGACGCTCCCGCCGCAGGGCGACGCCTGTCGAGGCGGGGAACGCGCAAAGCGGTCTCGCCGGGCGTCGCTCCAAAAAAAGTCAAGATTTTGCCCGCCAGACGCACCATTCTCGGATAATTTGCGTACCTTTGCGGCCTCAATGCAGACACACAGCATGGAAGACTTCGACATACGCCAACAGCAACAGTCCACCGACAAGGACTTTGAGAACGCGCTGCGACCGCTGCGCTTCGGCGACTTTGCCGGACAGCCCAAGGTGGTGCAAAACCTGGAGGTGTTCGTCGAGGCGGCCAAATATCGCGGCGAACCGCTCGACCACACCCTGCTGCACGGCCCGCCCGGACTGGGCAAGACCACGCTGTCGCAGATCATCGCGCAGGAACTGGGCGTGGGATTCAAGATCACCAGCGGCCCCGTGCTGGACAAGCCCGGCGACCTGGCTGGCATCCTGACATCGCTGGAGCCCCGCGACGTGCTGTTCATCGACGAGATCCACCGTCTGTCGCCCGTCGTCGAGGAATATCTCTACTCGGCCATGGAGGACTATCGCATCGACATCATGATCGACAAGGGGCCGTCGGCACGCTCCATACAGATAGACCTCAACCCCTTCACCCTCGTGGGCGCCACCACCCGCAGCGGACTGCTCACCGCACCCCTGCGCGCCCGATTTGGTATCAACCTGCACCTCGAGTACTACGACGCCAAGACCCTGGCCCGCATCATCGAGCGGTCGGCCTCGCTCATGCGCGTGCCCATCACCAACGACGCCGCACTGGAGATAGCGGGACGCTCGCGAGGAACGCCACGAGTGGCCAACGCGCTGCTAAGGCGCGTGCGAGACTTCGCACAGGTCAGGGGCACCGGAGGCATCGACACCGCCATCACCAAAGTGGCCCTCACCGCACTGAACATCGACCAGTATGGCCTGGACGAGATAGACAACAAACTGCTGCTGACCATCATCGACAAGTTTCGCGGCGGACCCGTCGGCGTGTCGACCATCGCCACCGCCATCGGCGAGGACGCGGGCACCGTGGAGGAGGTCTACGAGCCATTCCTCATCATGGAGGGATTCCTGAAACGAACGCCGCGAGGACGCATGGCCACCGAACTGGCCTACCGACACCTGGGACGCAACCTCTACAGCAGCAACGAGCGACAACCCTCGCTCTTCGACTGAACGGGGCAGAGGACAAGCGACACCCTCGCGCGCGCGAACATTAACTTTATATAGCATTTGCGGATTTTACAGATTACCATGAATGTGCCATTGATTTGCCATTTGGGTGGATGAACACAATTGACTTTTACAACCCACACCGTTTGCGGTGGGAGTATGGGAGTTTAGGAGTATGGGAGTTTGGACAACAGATTTGTTTACCTGGGCTTTGCTGAAGGATGGACACTGGTTGCGACAGTGCCATGACCTCCCGTAAACGACAAACAAATTGTAAATTGTAAATCCGTAAATCGTAAATTGACTTTACATGGACGACAAGAAAAGCATCCTCATCACGGGGGCGTCGGGGTTTATCGGCAGTTTTGTGGCTGAAGAGGCCCTGCGCCGAGGCTTGGAGACATGGGTGGCAGTGCGCCGCAGCACCAACAGGAGATACCTGCAAGACGAGAGGCTGCACTTCATCGAACTAGACCTGGACAACACCCAGCAGATGCAGCAGGCCATGCAGGGCCACCACTGGCACTACGTGGTGCACGCCGCAGGCGCCACCAAGTGCCTGAACGAGGACGACTTCTACCGCATCAACACCGAGGGGACGCGCCACTTCGTCGAAGCCCTGACGACGGCGGCGGGCGCACCCGGCATGTTGGTCTTCACCTCGTCGCTCAGCGTCTGCGGCGCCTGCCGCGAACAACAGCCCCACCAGGACATCACCGAGGACGACAAGCCGCAGCCCAACACAGCCTACGGGCAGTCGAAACTGCTGGCCGAACGGGTGTTGGAGCAGGTGGCGCAACAGGCCGACGAGCGACAGCCGCTCCACTACGCCATCCTGCGCCCCACAGGTGTCTACGGACCGCGAGAGAAAGACTATTTCCTCATGGCAGACAGCATCAAGAAGCACGTCGACTTCGCCGTGGGATTCAAGCGCCAAGACATCACCTTCGTCTACGTGCAGGACCTCGTGGAGGCCATCTTCCTCGCACTGGAACAAGGCGCGCAGACCGACGCCGACGGACAGCCCACGGACAAAGCACGCTCGCTGTGGGGGCGCAAGTATTTCGTCAGCGACGGACAGGTGTACAGCTCCACCGAGTTCTCCGACCTGCTGCGACAGGCGCTGGGCCACCCCTGGATGCTGAGGCTGCGGGCTCCGCTCTGGCTGCTCTGGACAATCTGCCAGGTGGGGGGCTTCGTCGGACGCATGACAGGCCGGATGTCGGCCCTGAACGGCGACAAATACCACATCCTGAAACAGCGCAACTGGCGCTGCGACATCGGCCCCATCCGGCGCGAACTGGGCTACCAGCCCCGCTATCCCCTACAGCGCGGCGTGCCTCTGGCCGTGCAGTGGTACAAGGAGAACGGCTGGCTGTAGTCATATCAATGTTCCGAATCATCATCTCAACACCAACAAGTTTTTGAAGACAATAAGATATCTGTTTGAGCGCGAGCGCAAGCCCCTGAAGGGGCTGGCCTGGTTTGAGTGGGCCATGCTCGCCTATCTGCTGTTCACCACCGTGCTGGCGCTGTTCATGCAGACCGAGATGGTAGACCTGAAGGCCGTGCTGGGCTTCCGTGTGGAGGCGCTGGCCATGACCGCAGGCTTGTGGCTCGTCTACCGCATCCACCCCTGCCGCCTCACCTTCTTCTTCCGCATGTCCCTGCAGGTGCTGCTGCTCGGGTCGTGGTATCCCGACGTCTACGAGTTCAACCGCTCGCTGCCGTGCCTCGACCACCACTTCGCCGCCTACGAACAGCAGTTGTTCGGGTGCCAGCCCGCGCTGCTCTTCGCCCAGCGCTTCCCCCATGCCGTGGTCAGCGAACTGGTGGAACTGGGCTACGCCGCCTACTATCCGATGATCGGGGCGGTGCTGCTGTGGTACTTCTTCTGCCGCTACGAAGATTTCCAGAAGGCCACTTTCATCATTCTCGCGTCCTTCTTCCTCTACTACCTCGTCTATCTCTTCATGCCAGTGGTGGGACCCCAGTACTATTACCCCGCCGTGGGGCTGGACGAGATCGCCCAAGGCCACTTCCCCGACTTGGGCCATTATTTCCGCGACCACCAAGAGTGTCTCGCCATCCCTGGCATGGAGGGCGGCCTGTTCCACCACTTGGTGCAGGTGGCGCACGACGCCGGCGAGCGTCCCACAGCGGCGTTCCCCAGCAGCCATGTGGGTGTCAGCGTCGTGCTGATGTTCCTCGCGTGGCGCAGCCGCAGGCTGTTCTTCACGCTGCTGCCTCTGTTCGTGCTGTTGTGCTTCGGCACGGTCTACATCTACGCCCACTATGCCATCGACGTGCTGGGCGGACTCGTGTCCGGCGTCATCCTTTACGCAATACTATACCTTGTAACACTAAAAATCAAACGAACATGAAAAGAGTTTTCTCCTTTCTTGCCATCATGCTGCTGATGTCCCCGACGGCAAAGGCCGCCAAGGACCGGCAAAAGACCGACCGCGAAGTGTGGGCGGACATCATGTACCAGATGGCCGAGCCCGTGATGAAGAACATGGCCGAAGGCAGGCTGCAGCAGGTGATGGACACCACAGGAGGATGCAAGAACCTGGAACTGTCGCCCACCTGGGACAAGCGCAACAAGAAGGTGGCCTACATGGAAGCCTTCGGACGACTGCTGGCCGGACTGGCGCCGTGGCTCAACCTGCCCGACGACGACACGCCCGAGTCGGCCAAGCGCCGCCAACTGCGCCAATGGACCCGGCAGGCCATCATCAACGCCGTCGACCCCAACTCGCCCGACAGGCTGGGCTGGGAGAGCGGAGGACAGACCCTCGTCGACGGAGCCTACGTCGTGGAGGGGCTCTACCGCGGATACGACTCGCTGTGGGTGCCACTGCCACAAGAGACGAAAGACCTCTACATCAAGGAAATCAAGGGCCTCCGACGCTACGACCCGCCCTACACCAACTGGTTCCTCTTCGTGGGCATGGAGGAGAACTTCCTGATGTACGTCGGGGCCGACTATGACGCCTTCCGCATCAAGACGGCCATGAGCAAGGTCGAGGAATGGTACATCGGAGACGGCATCTACAGCGACGGCCCCTCGTTCGCCTTCGACTACTACAACTCGTTCGTCATACAGCCCATGTACCTGGAGTGCCTCGAAATGATCAGCGCACGGCAAGGTGGCAACAGCTATCTCATACGCGCCAAGGACGGCAAGCGCAACACGGCCAACAACCGCGTGAAGGAGGTGAGGAAGAGGATGCAGAAATGGTCGGTCATCCTCGAACGATTCATCTCGCCCGAGGGCACCTTCCCCGTCGTGGGCCGCAGCATACCCTACCGCATGGCCGTGCTGCAGCCGCTGGCCCAACTGGCGTGGCGAAAGCAACTGCCCAAGGAACTCAGCGAGGGACAGGTGCGGTCGGCCATCACCGCCGTCGCCAACCGCATGTTCTTCGGCAGCGTGGACAACCCCAACGTGCGCTCCAAGCAGAAGAGCCACAACTACAACGAGGGCGGCTTCCTCACCATAGGCTTCGTAGGACCCCACCCCAACGTGGCCGACTGGTACACCAACAACGGCTCGCTCTACATGACCTCGCTCGCCTTCATGGCGCTCGGACTGCCAGAGACCGACACCTTCTGGACCGCACCCGCCGAGAAATGGACCAGCAAAAAGGCGTGGGAGGGCGACGACTTCCCAAAAGACCACAAGTGGGACATCAACCGCGAAATACTCTACTGGGAGTAGTCACGCGCCGCGTCGGCCACCCCTTGGTGACCGCCGCCGAAGCACCTTCCGGCAAAAGTCCCACAGCCGCATCGCAAACGTAGGACTTTTGCATCGTAAAAGTCCTACAGTTACATCGCAAAAGTCCCACAGTTACGCTTCAAAAGTCCCACAGTTGCAAGCCAAGTGTGGGACTTTTTCCGTGGCTCCACACGGGGGCTGGGAGAATCCCACATACATTGACTTATTGCAGGCTTATTGAATTGCTTATTGAATTGTTGCGGCAGGGATGTTTTTTCTGCCTTTTTCTTGGCGTATCGACTTTTACTTTTTACCTTTGCACCATCGCTTGTTAGCTCTTTGGGGTAAACTGGCGGTTTCTGTATATGAGAAAGACGTTCGTAATGGAAGAAAAGATGTATTCGCAATTGGACCAGGAGCAGGGCATTGATGTGGCCAGTGAGCCTGTTATGTCCGTCGTGAGTTCTACGAGACGTCCTGTTGGCGGCATTACCCAGATACACGACCGGATTGACGACGTGGATTGGGATCGTTTACCACTTCTTGGACCAAAGACAGAAGAGGAAGCCATAGCAAGTATTGACAGGTTTGAAGAAAGATTGGCCAAGGAACAAGTGGAGTGGATTCCTTCAGAAAAAGCATGGGCGCAACTCTTTAGCAAATATCCATGGCTAAGATAGACTGGACACCTCAATTCTTACAACGCTTAGACTATCATATTGGTTATGCGGCTGTTGAATTTGGTAAACCGACAGCCATGAGGTGGGCAAAGGAAATTGCATCTTTTGAGGCTCGCGTTAAAGTATATCCTACGTCTTGCACACCTGAAAGTCTGTTGCATGGAAAGAAAAAGTTGTACAGAAGATACCACCTGATGAATCGTCGCTTTAAAGTCATCTATTATTATGATGACAAAGCAGACATTGTACACCTTGTTGATATTTGGGATACCAGAATGGATTCCAAAATGTTGGTGAAGAGAATCAAGGAGGGTTAGGGAGGATATAATAGTTCTACGGTTGAGTACGGTTGAAGGGAAGGTGGGAAAAATATTCACCGAATCGCTTGGCGGTTCGGTTTTTTGTTGTAACCTTGCATCCGACAAAGCCAGTTCCTTGCGGGCGGGCGGCGTCAAGACATCGATGGAACTCCTTCTGGCCAACGATGCCGCTCGTAGGGCAGGCCGAGGGGAAGGCGTTTAACGGACGTTACCGTTCTGTGACTTCAAACTTCGCAACCTTGAATCCAAACACAGAGGTAATGCAACGGAAACGCTTGCGTGGGTCGATTATGTTTCCCACTCTGATGCTATATATAATAATGTACAGCCATTTGTGGTATATATAATCGCTTGGCGTGGGCTGGCTTGCGTTGCTTATCCTTGTTTGGGGGCAATGCGAAGGCCTGACGTCAGGGA
>Ga0310697_10007126_pt1 | contig 10567 bp, 10 predicted proteins | sample 172DNAGHGlowgp2_FD_203883 | JGI IMG/M metagenome (GOLD analysis project Ga0310697, IMG submission 203883) | Sheep rumen microbial communities from Palmerston North, Manawatu-Wanganui, New Zealand - 1728 DNA GHGlow gp2 (v2) (version 2) | ecosystem: Host-associated > Mammals > Digestive system >...
GCCGTCGTTCCATTCAGAGGTCCACACCGTCCATTTGAAGGTGGTGTAGCGGTTGTTATCGTACAGGTTGGGCAGCTGCGCTCCCCATTTGGCGTTCTTTTGGCTGGTGCCTTCCTTGAAGCGGGTATCCCAGTAATAGGGGTTCACCGCCGTTTTGCCGGCAACGCCGGAAGAAGCGCCGCCTTTGCGGAAGAGCAGATGCACCTCGTTGGGGCTGGCCACGCCATTGTAGCTCACATTGACCTGCTGTGCCGTGGCGCCAACCAGGGTATACCCGTCAAAATGCATGGGGGACTGGACCGCGTGGGCGCCGGGCGCCATGTATTGCACCTGCGGAGAAGCGATTTCAAATCCGCTCACATCCCAGAAATGCAGCGTTACCGCCGCGGAATTGGGCTGGTAAGGCCGGGGCGTGCTGGTGGGCCGGGGCGTGGCGGTAGGCGCGGCAATGGGCACATAGCTGGTATCGGAATACACGCTGCAGCTCCTCACGCCGCTGACATACCAGGCCGGCACGGCGATCCAGCGGGTGTAGCGCCAGTTGGCCTGGGTGGAGGTCATGCTGCGGATGTTGGTGGGCAGCACCCGCACGGTATACACGTCCGCCCGGGGGAAATTCAGGGTGCACACCTCGTTTTTCCACACAGCAGCCTGCTGCCAGGAAGCATCCTTGTTGCCCTTGTACTGCACGGAATACTGGGCATACATGTATTCCGTGGCGGTGTTGGCGCTGTTGTAAATATACTGCTTTTCCGCCAGGCCCAGGCCGTTTTGCGTCAGGGTGATGGTAGCCGGCCCGGTGGCGGAAACGAAGAAGGTGGTATTGCCTTGGGCGTTGCCATAGGTAGCATAGCCATCGGCCCGGGCAGGCGCGGCCTCAGCCAGGCAGGCCAGGCACAGGATCAGCGCGCCCAATGCGCAGGCGCAGCGAATAAATGTTTTCCGCATCGAATCATCCTCCCATTCCGCGGGGCAGCATCCCCTCTGCACATACAACGATGGTCTCCTCCCAATTATTGCATAGAATTCGATTTTTTTACAGTGGTTTTTGAAAATTTTTGCAAAAAAAGCGGCCGGTTCTTTTCCGGCCGCTTGAATCAGAGCCTGATTGCGCGTCACTTTCCTTCGACCAACCGCCGAAGGAAGCTGGACCCCGCGGCCGGTTCTTCCACCGCATCCACAGGCGCTTCCACCGCGTGTTCTTCCACCACGGGCGCTTCCGCCGCGGGCGCTTCCACCGCGTGTTCTTCCACCACGGGCGCTTCCACCGTTTCCGCAGGCGCGCTCTCCGCCTGTTCTTCCTCGGCAGGCACAGGCTGCAGGAGCTTTTCCAGGGCGGAAGGATCGGTGGCAAGCTGCTGCAAAAGCTCCGCCGTAATGTAAACAGGCTCTTGCTGGGACAGCTGGGCGATCTCCCCCGCCGGCTGAATCGCCACGCCGGCGGTCAGGGCAGTCCTCACGTTCTCCACGGTCACCTCGATCCGGTTTTCCTCCTCGATCAGGCGGATGCGCAGATAGGCATGGCTGACAGCGCTGTCCGCTTGCTGGTCATCCAAGCTGCCTTCGCCGTCCGCATAGGCGTTGTAGGCGTCTTCCCGGCTCTTGTTCACCACCTCGGCGTCGATCACATACTCTGTCTCGCTGGCGTAAGAATCGGTAACGGTGATCTTCAGCTGCGCGTCTTCATACACCAAGGCGTCCGGCGTATAGGTGATTTCAAAACCGCGGTTAGAAGAATTGGCGCCGGCATAGGTCAGCCGGCCCAGGGTCAGCTGATTCCGGCTGTCCTCCTGGAAATCCAGCACCAGGGTGGTTTCGCCGCCCTGATAGGAAATCTTCTGGGCGCTGCGGCCGAAATACGCCTGTCCGGCGTATATCTTGCCGCCCGATATCACCGTCACATTGGTGCTCAGGCCCAAGCTGCTCCAGGCCGCGGTCACCTCGGCGGAGAACGCCGGCGCGCCGCCGCGCATGAGAGAACGCTGGTCGCTGTAGGTCACGGTGCAGTGCAGGCTGCTGTCGGTGGCATGGCCTTCCGCCAGGAATTTACCCTGGTTGCCCGGCAGCGTCAGCTCGGCGGAGAAGTTGCCCTCCTCGTCGCTGCGGATTTCGGCCTTCAGCGTCTGGCCCTGGGCATTGACGGTGAGGGTTTTGACGAATTTGGACCAGTACAGGCCGCCGGTCACGGTCGTGCCGTTGGCGGTCACCTGGACGTTGGCGGTCACAGCGCCGTTGACGGAGAAAATATCCGCGTCGGCCACGGCCACCGGAGCGCCGGATCGGCTCACGTTCAGATGGCCCTGAATGGCGAGAGCATCGCCTCTCCGGGTCAGGCTGCCGGTCAGCTTCACATCGATATGGTCATTGGGCAGCGTCAAAACGGCGTTCAGGTTGCCCGCCCAGTTCAAACCGCTTCTGATTGTCCGCCGCGGACAGGGTCGCGATGACGGACTGGCCGTCTTGCGAATAGGTGATCTTGGCCACCACGGCGGTGGTGCCGCTTTCGGCCACGGTGCGGATGATCGCGTCGGCGGTAAGCCGGGCGTCGGTTTCCAAGGCCAGCAGCTGCTCTTTGAGCTTGGGCCAGTTCTTTTCAAACGCTTCCACAAAATCGACGGTCTGCGTCGCTTCCCCGTCGCCCGAGTACATCAGCGGGAGGACCGTCGGGTTGGACATCAGCCGCATGCCGACGAACCGCAGCAGGGGCTTCACGGCGTCCCAATACTTTTCAGTGGCCATCACCTGATCCACAAACCGGACCAGACCGGCCACCACGTCCTTCGCCTTCAGATCCACCCGCAGGGTAATGACGCCCTGATTATTTTCCGTCTTGATTCCCGGCATAATCACGTTCGTCATGAACAGCAAAGACAGTTCCTGGGTGATCTGGGGATCCATTTTGGGCATGGAAAACATGCTCGTCAGCGACTGGAGCATTTCCTGCAGGTCAGAGATGCGCAGGGCAAACACGCGGTCTTGGTATTTGGCGTAGATCGTCTGCTCCGCCTTGCTGAACTGCACCTGCACCGGCTTTTCCTGCCCGGGAAGAAGAATGGTCAGGTCGTCCAATTCCTGGCCTTCCTCGTCGGCGATCACGCTCAGCGCCCCCGTCAGCGGCTGGCTGCCCTCGGGGGACACGTGGAAGGACAGGGTTTTCCCCGGGCCCATGCCGGCAAAAAACTCGTTGATCTTGCTGGTAAAAGCGCTTTGCAGCTCGGCCTGGGATACCGCTTCCTCCGCGGCCGCGGCCACGCCCGTCAGCAGCATCACAAGGCAAATAAGGAAGGAAACTGCTTTTTTCATTTTTCTGGCCTCCTTTTCCATTTTAACTTATTATGCATTCGTTTCCATCATTTTATATATACCACCGGATGGAGGATTTGTCAATCTCAAAGAAAGCCTCCGCCGCCCTTCGCCGCTTCCGCGCGCCGTTCTCCAATCATCGCCTCACCCGGGGGAATCAGCCTGATTTTTCCTTGTTTTTTTGCGTTTGACAACGCTTCTTAACAAACGCGCTCCAAAATGCCGCGTTTCGTTGGTTGTCAAGCGCAAAGTAATTTGTTACAATTCAGCCGAGGTGGGAAAAGTATGATCGGTGAGAATCTTCAGTATTTACGCAAGATCAAGGGGCTGACCCAAGAGGCGCTGGCGGAAAAAATCAGCGTGTCCCGCCAGACCATCGCCAAATGGGAAAGCGGCGAAAGCATGCCGGACATCGCCGCGGCCGCCGCCCTGAGCCGGGAGCTGGACGTGTCGCTGGACGAGCTGGTCAGCGATTCCGTGGGCGGCCTGCCCCCCGCCCTCGAAAAGGGCAAATACATGTTTGGCCTGGTCACCGTGGGAGACAAAGGGCAGATCGTGATCCCCGTGCGGGCCCGGCGAATTTTCCAAATTCAGCCGGGAGATCAATTGATGGTGCTGGGCGACGAAGACCGGGGCCTGGCCCTGGTAGACCCCCGGTTCATACTGCAAGCTGCGGAGGTAATCAAGCATGCCGTTCAAAAATGACGCGCCCCTGTCTGTTGCGGGGCTTTGCAAGGACTATCCCGGGTTCCAGCTCAAGAACGTTTCCTTCCAATTGGAAAAAGGCACCGTAACCGGCTTCATCGGCCGCAACGGCGCCGGCAAAACCACCACCCTCAACGCCATTCTGGGCTTTGTAAAGCCCTCGGCGGGCGAGGTGCTTTTCAGCGGCCTGCCTCTTTCAGACCATGCCGGGCAAATCAAGCAGCGCATCGGCTTTGTGTCCGCCGGGATGAGCTACTACACCCAGAAAAAGCTGAAAACCATCACCCGCGTGGCCGCCTCCTTCTACCCTCAGTGGGACGGCGCGGCGTACCGCCGCCGCATGGCGGAATTTGGCCTGGATGAAAACAAAACCCCCGCTTCCCTCTCCAACGGCATGAAGATCAAATACGCCCTGGCGCTGGCCCTGTCTCACGGGGCGGATCTGCTGCTGCTGGACGAGCCCACCAGCGGGTTGGACCCGGTGTCCCGGGAGGAATTGATCGAGATTTTCCTCTCCCTGCGCAATGAAGGCAAAACCGTGCTCTTTTCCACCCATATTACCTCCGACCTGGAAAAATGCGCCGACCGGATCATTTTCCTGCGCCGGGGCCAAATCAGCCAGGATCAGCCTTACAGGGATTTCGCCGCCGCATATCGGCTGGTGACGGTGGAAGGAAAAGTGCCCGACGAGCTGAAAAGGATCGCCCTTGGCATCTGCCCGGTGCGGGACGGGGCCACCGTGCTCATCCATCGGGAAAACGGGGAAGCCGCCGGCCGCGTGCCCACGCTGGATGAAGTAATGATCCACCTGGAAAAGGAGGGAGAGGCATGAGAAAGCTGCTGAAAAAGGAATTTGCCCTGTGCATGCACCCCGCGGTACCCCTGTTTCTGGCCCTGAGCACCATGCTTTTGATCCCCAATTATCCCTACGCCGTCAGCTTTTTCTACATTACGTTGGGCATCTTTTTCATCTGCATGTCCGGCCGGGAAAACCACGATATTTCCTTTACCATGACCCTGCCTGTCTCCCGGCGGGAAATCGTGGCCGGCCGTATCCTCCTGTGCTGCTGCCTGGAAATCGCGCAATTGCTCCTGTGCGGCGTCATGATCCTGGTGAAAAAAACGCTCATGGGCGGCGCGCCCAACGAAGCCGGCATGGACGCCAACCTTGCGCTGCTGGGCGACGGCTTTCTTGTATTCGCTCTCTTCAACCTGATTTTCTTCCCCGCCTGGTACAAGGACGTGCGGAAGATCGGCGCGCCTTTCCTGCTGGCCTGCGCCGCCGTGTTTTTCTATATCATCCTGGGCATCGTAAGCACCTACGCGCTTCCCTTCGTCCGCGATATTCTGGATACCCCAGACCCCGCCCATCTTCCCGCCAAGGCCGCGTTTGCCGGCGGCTGCCTGGCGGTCTACGCGCTCTTTACTTTCCTGGCCTTCCGCCTGTCCTGCAAGCGATTTGAGCGGCAGGATCTGCAGGCATAACGGGAAACGCTCAAAAGGCCTCCGCATCGCGGGGGCCTTTCCCTTTTTGCAGCTTTCGCTTTCTCCGGGTTTCTGCACCGGGGATCGATCTCTCCGGGCCCTACCCCAAGCACACGTCCATCAGCATCATCAGCAAAAACCCCAGCGCAACCCATAGGCTGCCTCCGCCGGGCGCGCCCTGGCGGGCCAGGTCGGGGAGCAGCTCCTCCGCCGTTACGGCGATCATGGCCCCGGCAGCGAAGGACAAAAGCAGGGGCAGCAGCGGAGAAAACACCCCCGCGGCCAGCAAAATCAGCGCCGCGCCCACAGGCTCCACCGCGCCGGAGAGCACGCCCAGGGCAAAGGAGCGGCCCCTGCCCATGCCGGCAGCCCGAAGGGGCAGGGAAATGATCGCGCCCTCGGGAATATTCTGCAACGCGATACCCAGCGACAGGGCAAAGGCCCCGGCCAGGGCGGCATCCGATCCGGTTTTCAAAAATCCGGCGAAGCCCACGCCCACCGCCATGCCCTCGGGCAGGTTATGCACCGTTACGGCCCAGATCATTTTATCGGTTTTATCCATCGCGCGCCCCAGGGGGCGTGCCAGCCGATCGGCCCCGGCGGGAAACAGCATGCCCGGCAGAAAGCCCATAGCCGTGATCCAGGGCCCGCCCTGCTCCAGCGCAGGCAAAAGCAGGCTGAACACCGACGCCGCGATCATGATGCCTGTAGCCGCGCCCAGCAGCATGCCCTGACAGACCATTTTATCCTGCCGCCGCATGAAAAACACGCCTGCCGCACCCAGCGCCGTGCCAACGAAGGGCAGCAATATGCCCGCCGCGATCATCATCCTTCGCCACCGCCTTTTGTCATTCTTCCCTTCATCCTATGTAGGCGGCGAAAAGGGGTGCGTTCAGAATCGGCGGACCTGATCCAGCGTAATCATGCGCTCATGCCGGTAGATTTCCCTGACTCTCTCCGGCGGGTTATTTTCCGTCAGCCATTTGGTATGCCAGGGCATCACCCAGGCCCAGGGCGCGCCCTCCCGGAAAAAGCTTTCCGGCGGCGGCAGCGTGCCGCACTCATGGAAGGCCAGGGGTTTATCCGGGCTCAAGGCGCGCAGCCGCGGCCAGGCGACGGCGTGGGTGGTAACGCCGTGGTAGGTATCGGAGCCCAGCACATCGCACACGTCGCTTCCGGGATACCAGCCGGGGCGCACGTAATCGGCGTAGCCCAGCACCCAGATCAGGTTGTGCAAGCCGTAATCCTCCGTAAACGCCCGGTACATTTCCCGCCACAGCGCCCGGAATGCCTCGCCGCCTTCCTTGCCCCACCAGAACCATTGACCGTCAAACTCATGAAAGGGCCGCCACAAAACGGGCACGTTTTCCTCCTGCAGGCGGGAAAGCGCCCCGGCAGCCCGGTCCCATCTCCGGCGGAGCAGCCCGTTTTCCGGGGTTCCATAGGCCAAGAGCCGCCCAAAATCGGGATGCTCCTGCTTGCTGTCGGGATAGCCGAAGCCCTCCACGCCGGTGTGCCAGCAGACGGTCACGATGCCGCCCCGGCCATTCCAGCGCAGCGCCCGCTCCGCGACGCCGTCGTAATCATCGTGCATGAAATCCAGGCCCCGGATGGCGGGCAGCCGGCCCGTTGTTTGCAAAAGATACTCCATTTCCATTTCCGAAAACCGGGCGTGCGGGCACTCCTGCTGGGCCAGGAACATGCGCCGCCCCATGACCCGCGCAATATAATCATACAGCGCCCTGGCCCGGGGAATTGCCAGGCGATCCGATAATTCAGGCATAAAGCTCACCTCAGCTGTTATTTTACCCGCCGGAACTGCTTTTGCTGCCTGCGGAACTGGCTGGGGGACGTGCCCAGCATTTTGTTGAACACCCGCAGGAAATTGGAATAATCATTGAAGCCGCACTGATAGGCAATGGCGTTGAGAGACATATCGGACTGCATCATCTGGCAGGCCAGCATGGCCCTGCGGTACAGCACGTAATCATATACGCTGCGGTTTGTGAACCGGGTAAACTCGTGGGACAGATAGCTGACGCTGACGCCAAACTGCTTGGCCAGCTGGTCGATTTTCAAGGGCTGGGTGTAATTGCTGTTGATAAAAGTCAGCACTTTTTGAATGATGCTGTTGGAAATCACGCCGCCGTTTATCGGCCGGGATTTGCGAATGCCCCGGCATACCACGTTCAAAAGATTCATCAGCACGGCGTACTGGCCAAAAAGGGACAGGTTATCCTCGGTGTCGGGGGCGGCTTGCAGCTCCTTGATCCATTCGATGCACTGCCGGGCGTCCTCCGGGGTCAATTGAAAGGTGTTCTGCCCCTGGGCGGTATAGGAGCGGAAAAACTGGTCCAGGTCGATCTGCTCGCAGCCCAGGATGGCCAGCACCTTGGGCGACAGATTCAGGTACGCCCGCTCGTAATGCCTCAGCGTCTTGTCGCTGGACAGGCCATGCATGGAAAAGGGCGGCACGATGAACAGTTGATTGGGCTTGAGCATATACAGCCCGTCGTCCAGCCCGAAATACTGGCCGCCGCCCATATGCAGGTAAATTTCATAGAAATCGTGGCAGTGATACTCCGTGGTTTCCATTTCCCGGCTGTACATATACCGAGCCTCAAATTCTTTGCCCCGCTCCATGGTGGTCAAGGGCGCTTTTCTGGGCAGCGCCATGCTTTCCACTTGGAACACCTCCTTGCCGAAAATGCAGGATTCGCATAGAAACAAGCACCATTTGCGCAGAAATACGGATAAACTGCTGGTATACTGAGGATGAATCAGAAAACGCATACCCAACGCCAATCCAAACCGCGGAAAGGATGAGGAACATGCTTCAAATCGCCATTATCGGCACCGGCGGGATTTCACACGCCCACATCAAGGCTTATCTGCAATTTCCCGACCGCTGCCGCATCGCGGCGCTGGTGGACATCGTGCCCGGCAAGGCCCAGCGGGTGAAGGACCAGTATCACCTGGACTGCGACGTGTACGAACACCACGAGGACATCCTGCCCCGGCAGGACATCGACCTGGCCGACGTGTGCACCCCGCCCTACGTGCACGCCTCCATCAGCATCAACTGCCTGCGCAGCGGCAAAAACGTGGTGTGCGAAAAGCCCATGGCCGCATCCCTGCAGGAATGCGACGCCATGCTCAGGGCCCGGGATGAAAGCGGCAAATTGCTTTCCATCATTGCGCAAAACCGTTTCCGCAAACCCATCCGGGATTTGAAAGCCCTGCTGGACAGCGGCATCGCCGGCAAGGTGCGCAGCGCTCAGATCGACTCGTTCTGGTTCCGGGGCCACAGCTACTACGATCTGTGGTGGCGCGGCAAATGGGAAACCGAGGGCGGCGGCTGCACGCTGAACCACGCCGTGCATCACATCGACATGCTGGGCTGGATGATGGGCCTGCCCCAGCGCGTTACCAGCGTCCTGGCCAACACCGGGCATGACAACGCCGAGGTGGAGGATCTGTCGGTATCGGTGATGGAATACCCCGGCGCGCTGGCGACCGTAACGGCCTCGGTAGTGCATCACGGAGAGGAGCAGCAATTGGTGTTCCAGTGCGAAAAGGCCAAATTGGCCGCGCCCTACGCCATATTCGCCTCCCAGCCCCAGCCCAACGGCTTCCCCCTTCGGGAGCCCAGCAAGGATTTTGAAAAAGAGGCGCAGGCCTTCCTGGCCACGCTGCCGCCGCTGCCCTATGAAATGCACGTGGGGCAGCTGGAAAACGTGCTTTCCGCCATCGAGCGGGGCATATCCCCCGCCATCACCGGCGAGGACGGCCGCCGCACCATCGAGCTGATCACCGCCATCTACAAATCGGGCTCCGCTCACGCGCCCGTCACGCTGCCCCTGCCGCCCGGCGATCCCTTCTGCACGGTGGAAGGCATCCGGGCAAACGTACCGCATTTTTACGAAAAGAAAGCATCCGTTACGGAGTTTGAAGGCGACATCAGCTTCGGCGGATTCGGGGAGGGTAAAAAGAAATGAAGGTATCCGACGGCATGAACTACGCCCCCAAGGGCAAGCCCCAGCCCGTAGTAAAGCAAGGCGAATTCGTTTTCTCCGCCGTACGGCTGGATCACGGCCACATCTACGGCATGACCAACGGCCTGACCGAGGCCGGCGGCACCCTGAAATACGTGTGGGACCCGGATCCGAAAAAGGTGGAGGCGTTTTTGCGCGCCTATCCCCAGGCCAAGCCGGCCCGCAGCGAGGAAGAAGCGCTGGAGGACAAGGAAACCCACATGATCGCCGGCGCCGCCGTGACCAGCGAGCGCTGCGCCCTGGGCCTGCGCGCCATGGCCGCGGGCAAGGATTATTTCACCGACAAAGCGCCCTTTACCACCCTGGAGCAATTGGCCTCCGCCCGGAAGGCCGCCGCTGAAACCGGGAAAAAGTACATGGTGTACTACGCCGAGCGCCTCCACGACGAGGGCGCGCTGCTGGCGGGCTACATGGCGCAGAGCGGCGAAATCGGCAAGGTCATTTCCGTCACGGGCTTCGGCCCTCACAGGCTGGGCGCGCCGGGGCGGCCCAAGTGGTTCTTTGAACGGGATAAATACGGCGGCATCCTCTGCGACATCGGCAGCCATCAGATCGAGCAGTACCTGACCTATGCGGGAGAGGAGGACGCCACAGTGACCGCCAGCCGGGTGGCCAACTATGCGCATCCCGAATACCCCGAATTGGAAGATTACGGCGACTGCATGCTGGTGGGCAAAAACGGCACCACCAACTATTTCCGGGTGGACTGGTTCACCCCCGACGGGCTGCGCACCTGGGGCGACGGCAGGGTGCTGATCCTGGGCACGGAGGGCTTCATCGAGGTGCGCAAGTACGTAAACCTGGCCGCCGACCAGCCCGGAGGCGGCCACGTGTTCCTGGTGAACGGCCAGGGAGAAAAGTACGTGAACGCCGTGGGCGTAACCGGCTTCCCCTTCTTTGGCCAGTTGATCCTGGACTGCCTCAACCGCACCGAAAACGCCATGACCCAGGCCCACGCCTTCAAGGCGGCGGAATTGTGCCTGCTCGCTCAGAAAAACGCCCTGCGGGTCAAATAACCC
>Ga0310697_10007127_pt1 | contig 10567 bp, 8 predicted proteins | sample 172DNAGHGlowgp2_FD_203883 | JGI IMG/M metagenome (GOLD analysis project Ga0310697, IMG submission 203883) | Sheep rumen microbial communities from Palmerston North, Manawatu-Wanganui, New Zealand - 1728 DNA GHGlow gp2 (v2) (version 2) | ecosystem: Host-associated > Mammals > Digestive system >...
GGTGTATCAGCCTCATTTCCAAATCATGCCCAAACAATGGTATGTACCCTCCTTCAATGAATTGCGCTATCTGCTTCAAAACCAAGACGCTGTCAACCGCACCCTCGATTCATTGGGCTATCCCACTTTGGAGGGCAAAACCTACTGGACGAGCACTGAAACGGGAACGCGCTGCGCTGCCGCAGGACGATTGCAGGACGGACAAGTCGTCATTGGCGACTCAGTGAAAGATCGAGAGCTTTACGTCAGGGCTATCAGGAACTTCTAATTTCACGCAGAAACGTTTCAACTGCTCTGCATTTACAATTTCCGAGGATTTTGAAGGCATAGATACACTCGTTACGCAGCCCATGTCATACCGACCGAGGAACGAGGGAGCGTATCTATGGGCTGCTCCACTCGGTTTTGAGATGCCATCAAAATCCAAAACAGCTTCTGATAGTGTTCATTATTTCTTCGCCACAGGGTCGCAGGTGAGGTCGATGCCGAGCTTTTTGAAGATTTTTTGGTCCACTTCGCTGAGCATCACCGTGCTATGTACCTGACAACCATTGAGTTCGGGCAGACATTCGAGAGCTTTCTTGCAGTTTTCGTCCCAGAGGCTGAGCATTGATAAGGCGACCAGCACCTCGTCGGTATGGAGGCGCGGGTTGTTGCCGTGCAAGAAGCTGACCTTGGTCTTCTGGATAGGTTCGATCATGGCTTGCGGGATGAGCTTCACCTCGTGGTCGATGCGGGCCAAATGCTTGGTGGCATTGAGCAGCAAGGCAGCGCTGGGTCCCAACAAGGCACTGCTGTGTGCCGTGATGATCGTGCCGTCGTGCAGCTCGATGGCGGCAGCAGGCACGCCCTCCAGTTCTTTGCGATCCTTGGCGGCGATGGTCGTGGGGCGGTCAGCAGTGGTGATTTTGGCTTGCTTCATCAGCAGGGCAATTTTATTCACCTCGTTTTCGGTGCCTTTGCCGTTGGCAAGATTGCAAAGTGCAGTATAATAACGTCTTATGATTTCTTGCTTCGAGGCTTCGCAGCACACGGCATCGTCGCTGAGGCAATAGCCCACCATATTGACGCCCATGTCGGTTGGCGACTTGTAAGGATTCTCGCCATAGATGGACTCGAAAATCGCGTTCAGCACGGGGAAAATCTCGATGTCGCGATTGTAGTTGATGGCCGTCTCGCCGTAAGCCTCCAAATGGAACGGGTCAATCATGTTGACATCGTTGAGGTCGGCGGTAGCGGCTTCATAGGCCACGTTGACAGGATGCTTCAGCGGCAGGTTCCATACGGGGAAGGTCTCGAATTTGGCATAGCCTGCCTTGATGCCACGCTTGTGTTCTTGATAAAGCTGGCTAAGGCAGACGGCCATCTTGCCACTGCCCGGACCGGGAGCCGTGATGACGACCAAGGGGCGCGTGGTTTCCACATAGTCGTTGCGGCCAAATCCTTCGTCGGAATCGATGAGGGCCACGTTGTTGGGGTAGCCTTCGATGATGCGGTGGTAATACACTTTGATGCCCATGCGCTCAAGGCGTTGGCGATAGGCATCGGCGCTGGCCTGGCCGTTGTAGTGGGTGATGACGACCGAATTGACAACGAAGCCTCGACCCATAAACACGTCGCGGAGGCGCAACACGTCGACGTCGTAGGTGATGCCCAAGTCGCCGCGCACCTTGTTTTTCTCGATGTCGACCGCGCTGATGACGATAACGATTTCGGCCACGTCGACCAGCTGCATGAGCATTTTCAGCTTGTTGTCGGGTTGGAATCCCGGCAAAACGCGACTGGCGTGGAAGTCGTCGAAAAGTTTCCCTCCAAATTCGAGGTAAAGTTTGTCGCCGAATTTGGCGATGCGTTCCTTGATGTGTTCCGATTGGATTTTGAGGTATTTCTCGCTATCAAACCCGTATTTTATGGTGTTTTTCATGGTGGTAAAAATTAAAATACGGGATGCAAAGATAGGTATTTTTCAGTTTGACAAGAAAAAATATTCCGTTTTGGCAAAAATTCCGTTACTTTGCAGCAAATTTCAAGCAATATGTTTACACGACGCAAAAGATGGCGCGTTCCGGCTGGCCAACAACCAACCGAAATGGATCGCAAGGTGATGGCGATGGAAGCACGAGGGGCCACGGTGCCGAAACGCAGCCTGATTCGCACTCCAGAAGAAATCGAAGGCATCAAGCGGAGCGGAGTCATCAATACAGCCATTCTCGACCTTGTGGGCGAAAAAATCCACGCGGGAATGAGCACATTGGAAATCAATGATTTGGTTCATAATTACACGATTGAACACGGAGCCATTCCAGCCACTTTGGGCTACGAAGGCTTCCCGAAAAGCGTTTGCACCTCTATTAACGAGGTGGTGTGTCACGGCATTCCCTCAGCCAAGGAAATCCTGAAAGAGGGCGACATCATCAACGTGGACTGCACCACCATTTTGGACGGTTTTTATGCCGATGCTTCGCGCATGTATGTGATTGGACAGACCTCGGCCCGCAAGCAAAAGCTCGTCGACGTGGCCAAAGAATGTCTCTACGTAGGCATGGAAGCCGCTCAACCCTACGGTTTCGTGGGCGACATCGGCAACGCAATTGAGCGTCATGCCCACAAAAACGGTTTCAGCGTGGTGCGCGACCTTTGCGGCCATGGCGTGGGACTGAAATTCCACGACGACCCCGAAGTGCTACATTATGGCAAAAAAGGCACGGGCATGGTATTGGTGCCAGGCATGGTGTTCACCATCGAGCCGATGATTAATATGGGCACGTGGAAAGTCTTCGTCGACAGTGCCGACGGCTGGACCGTCATCACCGAGGACGAGTTGCCTTCGGCGCAATGGGAACACACCTTCCTCATGACCGAAACCGGATTGGAGATATTGACGCATTAATGACCATGACCATTGACTAGGAAAATGACTGCTTTTACGAAAAATGAACTTTTAATTCTTTAGTCAAGCAGTCATCGTCACAAGTCAAAATAAAAACAGATAAAAATGGAAAAAGAGATACTATTAGGCAAGACCCCTGACGAGATTCAGGAAGTGGTGGAAAAACTCGGTCTGCCGAAATTCACGGGCAAGCAGTTGGTGGACTGGCTCTACCACAAGCGTTGCGCCCGCTTCGACGACATGACCAACCTGAGCAAAGCCAGTCGCGCCCTGTTGGAAGAGAACTACGAAACCGGCCTGACCGCACCGCTGAAGGAACAAGTGTCGAAAGACGGCACGAAGAAATACCTTTTTGCAGCTGGGCAGCATTTCGTTGAGGCGGCCTACATTCCCGACCGCGAACGCGCCACGCTTTGTGTGAGCACACAAGTAGGCTGCCAGATGGACTGCCTCTTTTGCGCCACAGGCAAGCAAGGCTTCCAGAAGAACCTCACGGTGGACGAAATCATGAACCAAATCCTCAGCCTGCCCGAATTCGACACGTTGACCAACATCGTGTTCATGGGCATGGGTGAGCCACTGGCCAACTACGACAACCTGATGAGGGCATTGGACATCATCACGCAGGAATGGGCCATGGGATGGAGTCCGACCCGCGTCACCGTGTCGACCTGCGGCCTCGTCCCCAACCTGAAGCGTTTCTTGGAAGAATCGAAATGCAACCTCGCCATCTCGATGCACAGCCCGTTCCACGACGAGCGCCTCAAGCTGATGCCCGTCGAGAAGACCTACCCCATCAAGGAAGTCGTCCACGCCGTGCGCCAACACGACTGGCACGGGCAACGCCGCCTTTCGTTCGAATACATCGTCTTCAAGGACCTCAACGCCTCGAAAGACCACATCAAGGAAATCGCTCGCCTATTGGGCAGCACAAGGTGCCGCATTAATCTAATAAGGTATCACGCCGTGCCGAACATACCGCTGAAAAGCCCCGATGCCACCACGATGACCTGGTTCCGCGACGCCTTGAACGACAAGGGCATCATTGCCACCATCCGTGCCTCGCGTGGGCAAGACATCGACGCCGCCTGCGGTCTGCTTTCGACAAAAGAACTGGAGACGCGATGACAAAAACAAGAATGGGAGACGCGATCATCGCGTCTCCACAAACATAATTACTAACCTAAAAACACTAACGACATGAAAAAGCACAACATCATCATCGCTTTGGTCGCCCTTGTGGCCATGACCATCGGCATCAACGCCGCCTACGCCCAAATCGGCAGTCTCGGCAGAGCCATCAAACAAGGCGTGGGCAACGCCGCCTCGAAAGCCTTATCCGACAAGGTGAGCATTGAGAAAATCCCGACCACTGTCGAAGAATTCCAAGCCCTGCAAGCCGAATTGGGCACTACGCCCGAAGGCTGCATCATGCTGCAATTGGTGGCCATGGAAATGTATCGCCGCGACAAAAACGTGGGAACTGAATGTCTCACGCTCAACAACACCTCGACCAACCTCAGCTACGTCACCAGCCGTTTGAAAGAAATCTTCCGCGAAGGCGACACCTACGCCCGTCCCTACCTCGTGTCGTCGTACTTCAAAGGTGCCAAGCCCTCCAACGGCTACAATCCCGAGAAACCCTACACCATCCAAGTGCGCCGCAACCCCGCCTATCCCAACGACGAGCGTTCACAATCGTTGAAAGGCTATGTAAAATACATGCAGGTGTACAGCGACGGTTATGACACCCCATGGCGTGGCATCGAGGTAGTGCAACAGAAAGGCGACCCCTACTATCGCGTCTCAAACTGCCCCTCGCTCTACACACAATGCAAGGAAGTCGACTTCGACGCCACCGAAGACTGGACTCCCATGGAATAAAGAATATCAAATCATTTACCTGTAGAGACGCGATGAATCGCGTCTCTACAAAGCATAATTAATAAAACAAATCGAACAAAATGAAACGCTTACGAGCTTGTATCACACTATTGTTTGCCCTTTTTGTCGGCTTTTCGTACGCCGGCGAAGGCATGTGGATCCCCATGTTGCTGCAATACAACGAGAAAGAAATGCAGGAAATGGGTATGCGCATCACTGCCGACGACATCTACAGCATTAATCACAGCAGCCTGAAGGATGCCATCGTCCTGTTTGGCGGCGGCTGCACGGGCGAAATCGTCAGCGACCAAGGCCTGCTACTCACCAACCACCACTGCGGCTACGACTACATCCAGCAGCACAGCTCGGTGGAACACGACTACCTGACCAATGGCTTCTGGGCCATGAACCGTGGCGAAGAGCTGCCCTGCCCAGGCCTCAGCGTCATCTTCCTGCGCGAGATGCGCGACGTGACCGACCGTGTGCTTGAAGGCACCAACATCGACATGGCCGAAGACGAACGCCAAGCCATCGTCGACAAAAACATGAAGAAAATCATCGCCGAGGTGGAGAAAACCACCACCTACAAAGTCAGCATCAAGCCGTTCTTCTTGGGCAACGAATACTACCTGCTGCTCAATGAAGTCTACACCGACGTGCGCCTCGTGGGCTGCCCGCCGAGCAACATCGGCAAGTTTGGTGGCGACACCGACAACTGGGTTTGGCCCCGCCACACGGGCGACTTCTCCGTCTTCCGCGTCTATGCCGACAAGGACGGCCATCCGGCGGTATACCACAAGGACAACGTGCCCTACAAGCCCGCCAAGCACCTCGAAATCTCGTTGAAAGGTGCCGACGAGGGCGACTTCGCCTTCGTGTTCGGCTATCCCGCCCGCACCAACGAATACCTGCCCGCCGTGGCCGTCGACCAAGAAGCCAACCTGATCGACCCCATCATCGTTGACCTGCGCGGCAAAGTGCTCGACATCTACAACCACTACCAAGAGCGAGACCCCAAGGTGCGCATCCAATACGCCTCGAAACATGCCGGCATCGGCAATGGCTGGAAAAAATGGATGGGCGTGACCGAAGGCATCAACCACTTCCACGGCGTGGAGAAAAAGAACGATTTCGAGACCCGCTTCCACGAATGGGCCATGCAGTCGCGAAGCCGCTACATGTACGTCAACCTGCTGCGCCAATTCAAGGACAACTACAAAGAACTTGAGCCTTACCAACTGGCCTACACCTATCTGGCCGAGGCTGGCCTGCGCATCGAATTGATTGGCTTCGCCGGCCGTTTCGCGAGGCTATCGGAAGTGACCAAAGACACACCACAAGAGCAAATCGACCAAATGGTGGCCAACCTGAAAGCCTCGGTGCCGAGTTTCTTCAAAGACTATTATGAGCCTATCGACCGCGACGTGGCCAAGATGCTGTTAGGCGAATACATGAAAGCCCAGCCCGCCGACTTCCGCCCAGCGTTCCTCAACGACATCAAGGATGTGGACGAATATGTCGAAAAGCTCTTCGACAAGACGATGTTCACCGACGAGGCCAAGGTGACGGCGTTGTTGGACAATTTCAAACCAAAAGATGCCAAGAAATTGGCCAACGACCCCGCCATAAAGGTCTACCAAAGCCTCATTGGGTTCTACCGCGACGAGGTTTACGACCACATTGCGAGCATCAATGCCAGCAACGACCGCCTGCGCCGCATCTACATGAAAGGCCAGATGGAAATGCAACCCGAGAAACGCCTCTTCCCCGACGCCAACTTCACATTGCGCGTCACCTACGGCAAGGTGGAAGGCTTCAAGCCGCAAGACGGAAAGACGTTCCGCCACTTCACCACACTCGAAGGCATCATGGAGAAGGAAAACCCCGACATCTACGACTACGTAGTGGAGCCGCGCCTGAAGGAACTTTATAATAATAAGGACTACGGCCGCTATGCCGACAAAGACGGCACGATGCACGTGGCCTTCACCGCCAGTGTGCACACCACGGGCGGCAACTCAGGCAGCCCCATCCTCAACGCCGACGGGCAGCTTTTAGGCCTCAACTTCGACCGCTGTTGGGAAGGCACCATGAGCGACCTCATCTACGACCCCGACATCTGCCGCAACATCTCAGTCGACATCCGTTATGTGCTCTTCATCATCGACAAGTTTGCCGGTGCCGGGCACTTGATTGAGGAAATGACCATCGTGGAGTAAGAGGAAAAACGTTTTATACAAGAATATGACACATTGAACCAAAATAAATTTGTTTGGATGAAATAAATTATTATCTTCGCGCTGTTTTCTAACAGCCATTAGATGAAACAACTGTCAAATCGAAACATGCCGAAAAGACATCTTGTAAGATGGCTTTTGGCTATTTTAATGGTTGTTTTTATTCCTGCAAGACACTTTGGGCAGACACCCTATCGGCCATACGCCGACAATGGTGTTCTGCTCAATTTTTTTGAAATCGACAACCTCGACTACCGCCTATACCTAATATAATATTGAAAACGACGACAGGTTCACCTTGCTTCCCGACGAAGTGAGTGGACAATTTGTGTTGAATCCTAAGGAAGAACAAGTCGGGAGCAACTTCCTCGACACGTTTGAGACCTTTTACAGCAACAGCCTTGCCGACTTTGGACTGTACGACAAGGTGGAACTACAGCCACTACTGTCCCAATGGAAAGCGAGGGTCAATCCGAGACATTTTGCTTCCATCACCTTGGATGTCATGATTGACAAGGCTGCAACGGCCCAAAACTCATGCACGACGGCCGATTGCATCAACACCACCGTACCGTTTACTTACACGCCGTCGACAGGCGGACAGCTATCTGAAAGCATCCCCAGTACGGGATGTCTCAGCCGAACCTCTGACCCTCGATGGTTCTACATGAGAATACAAAATCCTGGTCAGTTCATCATCCACATGTCGGCCACCAACAATAAGGATATTGACTTTATCGTTTGGGGACCGTTTACCAGTCCGACAGCACCCTGCTTCACAACTCACCGAGTCCAAAATCATCGACTGTTGTTTCTCGTCCAGTTATGAAGAAAGAGCCTATTTTGGTTATGCCACAGGTAGCCACAACCATAATACCAGTCACGGCACCATTCATGAGCACACACCCCAAGCTGGCGAGTATTACATTATGTTGGTCACCAACTATTCCAGACAGGACTGTATGGTCACAATCAGCAAGCAAGCCAACTCGGGTCCTGGTACCACCGCTTGCCAGATAGACCCTCCCGTCATCAGCTGCAGCACCGATGCGGCTCCTAATGCCGAATGCATCTACTGCGTTGGCGATGTCATTCGTTTGCACTGCGACCCTGTGCCAGGTGCCACCTACGAATGGACAGGGCCAAATGGCTGACGTTCGGGTGCAAGGAACTCCGCCCGTGGCAACTGCACGATGGCGATGGCGGGAATCTATACCTGCACCATTACCGTTGGCGGAGCCACAGCCACTTCGACCTTGGAAGTGGAGGTCAGGCCAGCACCCATCGCCAATTTCACTTTTAACGATAACGTTTGCGCCGGCGAGCCTGTCAGCTTCACCAGTACCTCAACGACCAGCCCAACGGGCTACCAAAGCCAAATCGAGGATTACGTTTGGGACTTCTGCGACGGACAGACTGGCACTGGTGCCAATGTGACGCACACCTACGCCACGGCAGGCACCTATCAGGTGACGCTTACCGTCTCCACCGGCGATGGACACTGCACCAGCGAAATCACAAAAGAAGTACACGTTTACGAGAATTATAGTGGAACCATCAGTGAAACAGCATGTGACAGCTTCACATGGAACGGCACGACATATACGCAAAGCGGGACGTACACCTATCACGGACAGACCCCGCATGGTTGCGATAGTATTGTTGAGTTGCATTGAGTTGCATTTAACCATCAACAGCAGCGTCACTGATGAAGTCTCCGTCACCGCCTGCGACAGCTACACCTGGACCGATGACAACGGCGAGACCTACGAAGCAAGCGGCGACTACGTGTGGGAGACCACCACACCCGAGGGCTGCGACAAGATTGTCACCTTGCATCTGACGGTGAACCCTCTTTTGACATACATCGACGATACGATTATCTGCGCGAACCAGTTCCCGTATACCTTCCATGGGCATGTTTTCAACGCGGCTGGCATCCAGACGGGCACATTGCCCTCCACAGTGACGGGCTGCGACAGTACGTGGACACTGACGGTGGAGGAGTCTCCGCTGCTGACGGCAAGCCACACGGTGTCCGTATGCGCAAACGACTTCCCATACACGTGGCTACCCTACGGACACACATTCACCGAACCCGGAAGCTGGACTGACACGGTACCGAACCCGCAAGGATGCGACACGATTGTAACACTGACGGTTGTCGAGTCTCCGCTGTTGACGGCAAGCCACACGGTGTCCGTATGCGCAAATGACTTCCCGTACACATGGCAACCCTACGGACACACATTCATCGAACCCGGCAGCTGGACTGACACGGTACCGAACCCGCAAGGATGCGACACGATTGTAACACTGACGGTTGTCGAGTCTCCGTTACTGACGGCAAGCCACAGCGTGTCGATATGCGCAAATGACTTCCCGTACACATGGCAACCCTACGGACACACATTCATCGAACCCGGCAGCTGGACTGACACGATCCCGAACCCGCAAGGCTGCGACACTGTGGTGACACTGACGGTGGATGTTTTTCCAGTGCTGTACGGCGACACAACGGCGGTTGCTTGTGATTCGTTCATGTGGTACGATGGCATCCATACAGAAGCTGGCAGTCATGACTACGAATGGACATTGACAAGCACCCAAGGTTGTGATTCAATTGTGACACTGCACCTCACCATACGCTACGGCACACATGACGTCTTCTCCGCCGACGAGTGCGAAAGCTACACTTGGAACGGAACAACATACAACACCTCGGGAACCTACACCTACGATACGTGAACGAGGCAGGGTGTCCGAGCGTCGACACGCTGCACCTTACTATTAACGAGTCCTTCCTCTCCGAAGAGACCGCCGAAACCTGCGACAGCTTCACTTGGCACGGCCAGACATTCGATCATAGCGGAACTTTCTACGACACCATCCTCGGACCGGCAGGCTGCGACAGCACCTTCATCCTGAACCTCACCATCAACCCAAGCTTCTCCACCAACCTCAATGTCGAAGCCTGCAACGAGTATGAATGGTACGGCGAAACCTATAGCGAAAGCGGCGTCTACGAACATCTGCTGCAATCAACGGCTGGTTGCGACAGCCTCTTGGCGCTCAACCTGACCATCACGCCCGCCTTCACCACCAACCTCAACGTCGAGGCCTGCAACGAGTACGAATGGTACGGCGAAACCTATAGCGAAAGCGGCGTCTACGAACACATGCTGCAATCAACGGCTGGTTGCGACAGCCTCTTGGCGCTCAACCTGACCATCACGCCCGGCTTCACCACCAACCTCAACGTCGAAGCCTGCAACGAGTACGAATGGTACGGCGAAACCTTCAGCGAAAGCGGTGTCTACGAGCACATGCTCCAGTCAACGGCTGGCTGCGACAGCCTCTTGGTGCTGCACCTCACCATCGGACAGAGCTTCTCGATGGAGGAAAACCTCTCCGCCTGCGACGAGTTCTCCTGGCACGGCAACACCTACACCGAAAGCGGCACCTACACCGACTTCGTCACCAACCCCGCAGGATGCGACAGCACCTTCGTCCTCAACCTCACCATCAACCCGAGTACCGTCACCGACATCAACAT
>Ga0310697_10007130_pt1 | contig 10563 bp, 10 predicted proteins | sample 172DNAGHGlowgp2_FD_203883 | JGI IMG/M metagenome (GOLD analysis project Ga0310697, IMG submission 203883) | Sheep rumen microbial communities from Palmerston North, Manawatu-Wanganui, New Zealand - 1728 DNA GHGlow gp2 (v2) (version 2) | ecosystem: Host-associated > Mammals > Digestive system >...
GCTTATGTTGAGCGTATGGGTCAGCGCATGAAAGCTGACAATCGTTATATTAAGATACAGATAGGCGATTCTACTGATTATCAATTGGTATGTTATGATGACTCTGTCATGCTTAAGCGACTTGCTGCATGGCCCTATGTTCAGTTAGGTATAGTACTTATATTCGTGGTGGTTGCCCTATTTGCACTTCTCTCTTCCAAACGTGCTGAACAGAATAAGGTATGGGTTGGATTATCGAAAGAGACAGCCCATCAGTTAGGAACTCCGATATCCAGTTTGATGGCATGGACGGAGATGTTGAAAGAAAACTACCCCAATGACGAACTGTTGCCAGAGATGGATAAGGATGTAAAACGCTTGGAGCGTATTGCAGAACGTTTCTCCAAAATTGGTTCTGTCCCAGAACCTGTAGAATCATCCATGAATGAGGTGTTACGGCATGTTATCGAATATATGAATCGTCGTACTTCACAGAAGGTACAGATAGAGAGCCAGATGCCAGACGAGGATGTCATTGTCAAAATGAACGCTTCTTTGTTTGAATGGGTCATAGAGAATCTATGTAAGAATGCTGTGGATGCGATGGAAGGTACAGGTACTATTACCTTGTCTCTTGTAAAAGAAGAAAAATATGTTATCATAGAAGTGAGGGATACAGGAAAAGGTATTAGAAAGAAAGACATCAAAAATGTCTTTACTCCTGGTTTCACGACGAAGAAGCGAGGATGGGGATTAGGTCTTTCTTTAGCCAAGCGTATCGTGGAGGAATATCATCGAGGTCGTATTTTTGTCAAATCGTCAGAGATAGGAAAAGGAACAACTTTTCGTATTGAAATGCCCTGTTGAGATTGCACACTTGTCATTGTATGTGTGCAATCTTAGTGTTTGTTAGTGGCTGATTTTCAAAGGAAAAGCAAAAAAAATTAAATTCATAATTCATAATTCATATTATTTTCGTAACTTTGCAAGCCTAAAGTGTGATTATGTGCAGTTTGGAGACTTATAGGATTGATTTGAAAGGGATGAAGACAGACGAACAACGTTTGGAATTTGACCTGAATGATGATTTTTTTAAGACTTTGAACACCTCGGAAGTGAATAGTGGAGTTTTGCACGTGTCGGTGTCTATACGCAAGTCAACCGGCTTTTATGAACTCCTGTTCCATATAGAGGGCACGGTGATAGTTCCTTGCGATCTTTGTCTAGATGACATGGAGCAGCCAATCAATACAGACAACCGTCTATTGGCAAAACTAGGGACAGAAACCAATACCGAAGACGATGACGTCGTGATTGTTGACGAGAATGAAGGAATACTCGACACAGCATGGCTCATCTATGAGTTTATAGCACTCGCCATACCCATCAAGCACGTTCATGCACCTGGAAAATGCAATAGTGCGATGACACAGAAACTCGAAGAGTTGAGTGGTACCGTCCGAAGCGGTGAAGAGGAGGCAGAAAGCATAGACCCACGGTGGGAAGCACTTAAGAAATTAAAAGTTTAAAGTTAAAAGTTTAAAGTTTATAGAATTATGGCACATCCTAAAAGAAGACAATCAAACACTCGTACCGCTAAGCGTCGTACACATGACAAGGCAGTGGCCCCCACATTGGCAGTATGTCCTAACTGTGGCGCATATCATGTATATCATACAGTATGTCCCACATGCGGCTACTATCGTGGCAAGATTGCCATTGTAATGGACGAAGCAGCAGAATAATGGGTAAAATTAATGCGATAATCACTGGTGTTGGTGGCTACGTGCCTGACTATATTCTCAATAATGAGGAGTTGTCTCGCATGGTAGACACCAATGACGAGTGGATTATGACCCGCGTTGGTATCAAGGAACGCCACATCCTCACGGAGGAAGGTCTCGGCACTAGTTATATGGCACGTAAGGCTGCCAAGCAACTGATGCAGAAGACGGGTGTTGAGCCTGATACTATTGACGCAGTCATTGTCACCACCTCGACGGCAGATTATAAGTTCCCGTCTACAGCAAGTATTGTGTTAGGTAAACTCGGTCTGAAGAATGCATTTGCATTTGATTTCTGGGCTGCTTGCTGTGGATTCATCTATACGCTCGACGTTGCCGCTTCGATGATAGAAAGTGGTCGTTACAAGAGGATTATTGTGATTGGAGCCGATAAGATGTCATCTGTTGTCGACTATAAAGACCGAGCCACCTGTCCGTTATTCGGTGATGGTGCTGCTGCAGTCTTGGTAGAAGGTACAGAAGAAGAGGGATTTGGATTAAGAGACTCTTATTTCCGTGCTGACGGAAAGGGTCTTCCTTTCCTACATTTGAAGGCAGGTGGATCAGTATGTCCTCCCAGTCACTTCACCGTTGATCATCGTTTGCATTACCTTTATCAAGAAGGGCGTACCGTGTTCCGTTATGCTGTAACGAATATGAGTGACGACTGTGCTTTGATAGCAGAGCGTAACGGACTAAATAAAGACAACATCCAGTGGGTCGTTCCTCATCAGGCGAACATGCGTATCATTGAAGCTGTGGCAAAACGTTTGGAACTTCCAATGGAACAAGTGATGGTGAATATCGAGCACTTTGGAAATACCTCTGCCGCTACCATTCCACTTGCGCTATGGGAGAACGAACATCTGCTGAAGAAGGGTGATAACATGATCTTCACAGCTTTCGGTGCAGGTTTCGTTCATGGAGCACTCTACTATCGATGGGCGTATGACGGAAACAAAGATGCATAAAGCAGGATTCGTAAATATTGTTGGAAATCCCAATGTAGGTAAAAGTACGCTCATGAACCAGTTGGTTGGTGAGCGTATTTCGATTGCGACGTTCAAGGCACAGACCACCCGGCATCGCATCATGGGTATTGTGAATACCGATGACATGCAGATTGTGTTTAGTGATACGCCAGGTGTCTTGAAGCCTAATTATAAGTTGCAGGAATCGATGCTTGCTTTCTCGGAATCTGCTTTACAGGATGCTGATGTCTTACTCTATGTGACGGATGTCGTGGAGAATCCTGAGAAGAATATGGACTTTCTCGAGAAGGTGCAGAAGATGTCGATTCCAGTGATTCTGCTCATCAATAAGATTGATGAGCTTCAGAATATTCAGAATAATCTGAGTAATCAGAATATTCAGAATATTCTTGGTGACATTGTCGCCAAGTGGCACACGTTGTTGCCTAATGCAGAGATATTGCCTATCTCGGCAAAAAACAAGTTTGGCACGGATATATTGTTGAAGCGTATCAAGGAATTGTTGCCTGAGAGTCCTGCCTTTTTTGACAAAGACCAGTTGACGGATAAGCCTGCCCGTTTCTTTGTGTCGGAGATTATCCGTGAGAAGATATTGCTCTATTATGACAAGGAGATTCCCTATGCTGTAGAAGTTCGTGTGGAGCGTTTTAAGGAAGAGCCGAAACTCATCCGTATCAATGCTGTCATTTATGTGGAGCGTGACTCTCAGAAAGGTATCATCATCGGACATCAGGGTGTGGCTCTGAAGAAGGTGAGTACGGAGGCACGTAAAGCTTTGGAGAAATTCTTCGGTAAATCTATCTATCTGGAAACCTTCGTCAAGGTTGACAAGGACTGGCGTTCTTCACAGAAAGAATTGGATTCGTTTGGATATAATCCAGAATAATTTTAAGATAAGGAGGATATAGTTATGAAGTTAAGTAAGACATTAGTTTGCTGTTTAATGTTGGTGCTGAGTTCTTTGTCGACTATGGCACAGACAGAACAGAAAGTGAAGTATGAGAAGTTCGCAGGAAAGATTGGCCCCTATGCCATTACACTCTTTGTGAATTTGGAATATGCCGATGAGGATTCGGAGGTAGGTTACTATTACTATAACGACCGTCCGACGACTCATTTCACACTGAAACTGGTGGAATATGCAGCGATTAATGCCAAAGGCTCGATGCATCTGGTGCTTAAGGAATTCTCGCCCAAAGGCTATCATACAGGTACGTTTGACGGTCAGCGTGAACTTCGTGGCGATGGTTATATGGGAACATTCACTAATAGCAAGGGGGAGAAATATCAGTTCGAACTCATGCAGCAATACGACGAATAAACGGATTATGGGAAACTTAGTAGCCATCGTAGGACGCCCGAATGTCGGCAAGTCTACCTTATTTAATAGGTTGACAAACTCCCGTCGTGCCATTGTGAGTGACGAGGCAGGTACCACACGTGACCGCCAATATGGTAAGTGCGAGTGGAACGGTCGTGAGTTCTCTGTAGTGGATACAGGAGGATGGGTTGTTAACAGTGATGATATCTTTGAAGAGGAAATTCGTAAACAAGTTGTTGTTGCTACGGAAGAAGCTGACTTGGTACTGTTCCTAGTGGATATCAAGAATGGTTTGACAGACTTGGACATGGATGTCGCGCAGATTCTTCGTCGTTCTAAACTTCCTGTCGTGCTGGTTGCCAACAAAGCAGATGACGGAAAAGATTTTTATGGCCAATATGAGTTCTATAAACTTGGACTTGGCGATCCTTTCTGTGTCAGTGCTGCTACAGGTAGTGGAACGGGTGATTTGCTTGATTTTGTGCTGTCAAAGCTGAAGACGGACGAAGCAGATGACTTGGAAGATGGAACGCCCCGTTTTGCTGTGGTTGGTCGTCCGAATGCTGGTAAATCGAGCATCATCAATGCTTTTATCGGTGAGGATCGTAATATCGTGACAGAGATTGCTGGTACGACGCGTGACTCCATCTATACGAAATACGACAAGTTCGGCTTTGACTTCTATCTGGTCGACACAGCAGGTATCCGTCGTAAGAATAAGGTGACAGAGGATTTAGAGTTCTATAGTGTGATGCGTTCTATCCGTGCCATTGAGAACTCTGATGTCTGTATCTTGATGATTGATGCTACGCGTGGCATTGAAGCACAGGATATGAACATCTTCCAGTTGATACAGAAGAATAATAAGTCGCTGGTGGTTGTGGTCAACAAATGGGACTTGGTGGAAGACAAGTCGCAGATTGCCATCAAGACCTTCGAGAATGCCATTCGCGAACGTATGGCTCCGTTTGTGGATTTCCCCATCATCTTCGCTTCCGCTGTCACTAAACAACGTATCTTCAAGGTGTTGGAGACAGCCAAGCAAGTCTATCTGAATCGTACCATCAAGATAGGAACTTCAAAGCTCAATGAGGTGATGCTGCCGTTGATAGAGGCAACACCTCCGCCTTCCATCAAGGGAAAGTACATTAAAATCAAGTATGTGTCACAGGTACCCGATACACAGATTCCCACCTTTATCTTCTATGCTAACCTCCCTCAGTATGTGAAGGAGTCTTATAGGCGTTTCTTGGAGAATAAATTGCGTGAAAACTGGACACTGACAGGAACCCCCATTAACGTTTTTGTAAGACAGAAATGATGCGTAGTTTCCTTGTAGGTCTTCTATTCCTGACGTTGTGCGCTTGTACTCAGAAGAAAGAACCAACTCAAGAAGAGTTGGCAGGACAGGCGGCAAAAGAGTATTATGATCGCTTACTGGCTAATGACTATGAAGCTTTTCTCAGTGGAAAGGCTGATGCAGACTCCCTGCCTCAAGACTATCGTCATCAGTTGTTGTCAGCTGTCCAGCAATATAAGCAAGAACTGGAACAGACGCATGAAGGTGTTGCCAGTGTGACTGTTTCCAATGTAAGGTATGATGACACACAACAACTGATGCATGCCTTCCTGTTACTTCATTTCAAGGATTCTGTTAAGGAGGAGATTATTGTCCCGATGGTGCAGCGGAATGGTGCGTGGAAGATGCGTTGACCACCTCGCGCATCTCTTTCAGCAAATCACTGGCAAAGATAAAATCTGTCAACTTCTTATTGGTAGAGCCCATGATGTCTGCCGATACTCCTTGCCATTCCTTATGACCTTCATAGATAAAGATGATGTTCTCACCGATTGTTGTCACAGAGTTCATGTCGTGAGTGTTGATGATGGTCGTCATATTGAACTCTTGGGTGATACTATGCAGCAGGTCATCAATGACTAAGGAAGTCTTAGGGTCGAGACCACTGTTCGGCTCGTCGCAGAAAAGATACTTTGGATTGAGGGCAATGGCGCGTGCAATAGCCACACGCTTCTGCATACCACCAGAGATCTCTCCAGGATATTTCTCTTCTGCACCTACCAGATTGACACGGTCAAGACATTCCATGGCACGCTTGGTGCGATTACGAAGGGTCATGGGTGCAAACATATCCAACGGAAACATCACGTTCTCCAATACTGTCATTGAATCGAAGAGGGCAGCACTCTGGAAAATCATACCCATCTCTCGGCGCATCAGAATCTTATCGTGTTTCGACATGGAGACAAAGTCACGTCCATCATAGAGAATCTCTCCACTGGTAGGCTCAAAAAGTCCTACGAGGTTCTTCATCAACACAGTCTTACCGCTACCGCTCTGTCCGATAATCAGATTAGTCTTACCGTTCTCAAATACTGTACTGATGTCCTTCAACACCTCAAGACCATCAAAACTCTTGCAAAGATTCTTTACCTCAATCATGACAACAACTGCGTTAAGAATACATCACTACAGAGAATCAACACACTCGAGGTGACTACAGCATCTGTAGATGCCTTACCCACATTGACGGAACCTCCTTCTACTGTATAGCCGAAATATGAAGGAACGGCAGAGATGATAAAGGCGAAGAACAGACTCTTGATGATACTCATCCATACAAACCACGGTTGGAAAGCATGTTGCAAGCCTAAAGTCAGGTCGTCAGGAACAATGATATGCCCGATATATGCCGTTCCATAAGCACCGATGATACCCATTCCCGACGAGAAAATCACGAGGATTGGCATGATAGTCAGCATAGCAGTAATCTTTGGCAAGATGAGATAATTGGCAGAGTTTACGCCCATGATGTCGAGAGCGTCTATCTGCTGTGTCACTCGCATCGTACCAATCTCCGAGGCAATATTCGAGCCAACCTTACCTGCTAATATCAAACACATGATACTGCTGGAGAACTCCAACAGCATAATCTCACGTGTCGTATAACCACTTACCCAACGGGGCATCCACGGACTTTGGATGTTCAACTTCATCTGAATACAGATCACAGCACCGATAAAGAAAGATATCAGCAGCACGATACCAATGGAGTTGACACCCAACTGCGCCATCTCCTTGATATACTCCTTGGCAAACATCCGTAACCGTTCAGGACGCTTGAACGTGCGCCCCATCAGTATGAGGAATTTCCCGAATGTTGTCAGTGCTTTATGCAGTAACTTGATCATCTTTCTTCTCTAATCGTTGACAAAGGTACAAATAAGTGAGCAATAATCCAAGAGAATCTTCAAAAAACATTCAATTACCTTTGCCGTTCCAGATTAATTAATTACCTTTGCATCAAGCCTTTGAGGCTTTATCAAAGAAAAGGGAAAAATGAGGCGTTTATTATTTATCATATTTGCGTTAGTTCTTGTGTGTCATCACATGATGGCACAAGATATGTGGGATGATTTGGCTACCTCAGATTATCGTATTGACACAACAGATGTGAAAGCGCTTCGCGTGGAGGTAGATAATCTCAGTTTTTTTCATAATAACGAGTATGGCGGCAAACTTTCCAAGGGCTATTCTCTGCCAGGCTTATGGATTCAACCCAAACTGACCTATAGTCCTATCAAACAGATTGCTTTGGAAGTGGGTCTTCATGCACTTATCTTCAATGGTGCCAACAAATATCCCTGCTATGCTTATCACGACATAGGTACTTGGAAAGGTAACCAGTATCAGTCTGGTGCCCATCTGTTGCCCTGGATTAGAGCCAAAGCACAATTCAAATACCTTACTGTTGTTTTGGGAAATATCTTTGGTGGACAGAACCATCAACTGATAGAACCGCTTTTTAATCCAGAACTCAATCTCTCACAAGACCCTGAGATGGGTGCCCAGTTACTTTGGGACAGACCTTATCTTCATGCGGATATCTGGTTGAACTGGCAGAGTTATATCTTTAAAATGGACACTCATCAGGAAGCCTTTACCGTTGGAATGAACTGGATGGTTTACTACAATAAACCTGGAAGCACAGTCAATTGGTTCTCACCCATTCAGTTAGTAGTACAACACCGAGGTGGAGAACAAAACATCGAAAATAAAGGAGTCCAGACACTCAGCAATGTCAGTCTGGGAGTCGGAATGAAATGGAATGCCAACCGCAGTGCTCTGAAGCAACTTGGAGCAGAACTCAATATGTTGGCAGCCTATCAGCAAAGTGGAGATCTTTGGCCTTTCAAGACAGGATTTGCTGTTCATACTGGTCTGCATTTTAACCTGTGGGACCACCTTGGTTTGAAAGCCAGTTATCTGTATGCCCCCAAGCATTTTATAAGCCTGTACGGAAATCCTTTGTTCAATACGGTTAGTCAGGTAGACCAAACGGACTATAAAGGAAACAACACTCTTTCAGCAAGGGTTAGTTATCATTATGTCATAGACAAACATTATGTGTTAGGTGCTCAGGCAGAAGTCTTTCGGACATGGCTACCTGACAATAAAGAAACGAGTTTCAACTTTGGAATATACCTTAGAGTCAATCCCAGTATCCTGATTAAGAAGTGGTGATACTATAAGTGAATATTGATGGGTACGACGACCTTGAAGGTGATGTTGCGCCCCATATTATAGACTCCACGACGACCAGTGACATTGTTTATATCACAGTATTTCAGTCGACTCAGGTGATTCTGGTAGGCTTTGTTCAGGAGATTGTCGGCAGTAATGTAGAGTTCGGCAATCTTTTTTCCTTTTATCTGGATATCAGTGCCTGCTGAAAGACTGAGCAGTGCATAGCCTGGAGTCACTGTTTCTGTTTCGTCTGCGCTATAGATATGCGACTGACGGAGATAGCAGTCGAGACCTGCAGCAATGTAGAGGTTGTTGAAGGGAGAGCGATGGGCGGCATCCGTTGTGTGATGATGATGAACAGTACTGTGTGAGTGATGGAAGAGCTCCCATTTCAGTTCCGATGTCCATCGTGGTGCAGGGGTAAAGGGCAGATATTTTGTATCAGATGATGCATGCATCAACTGAGCGTCAACGAAGGAGAAAGTATTGGAGAAATGGACAGAATGGATAGGGTGGAAGTCAACACCAGCCTCGAAACCTAACAGACGGGCATTGCCCTGTGTGTAGGCATAAGTGAGATAACCCTCTTCTATCTCTTCAGGCAGCCGATGCGTGAAGATGTAATTGTTGATGCGGTTGGCAAAGAGTGCCAGTTGTGCTGAGACATAACGTGAGGTAAAATCGAGTCCGAGGTCCACCTGCCAACTGTATTCTGCCTTTAATTGTTGATTGCCAAGTTCATAACGGATGGAACCCTCATGCACACCATTTGAAGCCAACTCACTCATATTAGGTGTACGGAAACCACGAGCCACATTCAGACGCACGTTGAAGTGGTCGTTGATGTTACAGACGGCACCAATACTTCCTGTTAAGCCGTTGAAGTGGCGGGTGAAGTCAGTAAAGCGCATGTCACCATCCTCCTCAAGAGCGTAACCGTGTAGTCTGCGATGGTCATAACGCAAACCTCCGTTCAGTGTCCAACGGTCCCCGAGACTCTTGGTAGCAGTGGCATAGATACCAAAGTCGAAGAGACGGTAGTCTGGTATCAGATATTCCTCGCCTTCGTTGCCCGACTTCTGATACATTCCGCCAATACCTGTAGAGAGTTTCCAACCATTGACTTCATTGGTGATGTAACGCAGATCGTAGGTCAGCGTATGTAACTTGAAATAGAGTTCATATTCATCAGCAGACTCCTCATACTCCTGACGGCGGTTTTGCTGATAACCAATAACCGCCTTCAGATAACCTGACGAGAGATTAAATGCATTGTCCCACACCAGTTTGTTGTGTTTCACTTCCTGGAAGGGCAGCGACTTGCTATATTGATGTCCTGTCCAACCTTCTTCATGTTCCAGTTCACCTGTCTCTGGGTCGCGCTCGCCTTCTATGATACTCGGCGTCAGATGGTATGCCGTCCAGATGAGTCGCGAGTGTCCCCATGGTTTGTTGATGCCTAACATCAATCGTCCAGCTCGTTCACGGAACTGAGAGCCAGGCACATAGCCGTCATATTTGTTCTTATATGCATGCGCCATCTTGTCACTGAAGCGGGCATCCCACACGAAACCTTTTTGATTGCCAGCCATCTGCAGCGAGTAATGGAAGAGTCCGTTATTGGTCTGATATTCTGTACTGACATTAGCACGTATCTCTCCGTCAGGCGGCGTTGCTTGAGGATGCAGGATAACTACGCCTGCCATCGCATCCGAGCCATACATCAGTGAGGCAGGACCTTTCAGAATCTCCACGGAGTTGACACTGCTTCCGTCAACCTCCACGCCATGTTCGTCGCCCCATTGCTGTCCTTCCTGTCGTACACCTTCACTCATCACGACCACACGGTTATAACCCAGTCCACGGTTGATAGGCTTCGAGATACTACCTCCTGTCGTCAACTGATTGACACCAGGCTGGTGAGCTATGGCATCGATGATA
>Ga0310697_10007133_pt1 | contig 10561 bp, 7 predicted proteins | sample 172DNAGHGlowgp2_FD_203883 | JGI IMG/M metagenome (GOLD analysis project Ga0310697, IMG submission 203883) | Sheep rumen microbial communities from Palmerston North, Manawatu-Wanganui, New Zealand - 1728 DNA GHGlow gp2 (v2) (version 2) | ecosystem: Host-associated > Mammals > Digestive system >...
GCTCCGAGACCTACTCAAACATTGTGAAGTTCAACAAAGTGAAGACCGGCTTCGCACTGCCCGATGTGGAGATGCCAGAACAGTTGTTCGTCATGGGTGACTTCACGGAGAACAACTGGGAGAAGGCTGTACCCACTGTGCCCGTCAATGGTGCCACAAGTGTTCACTGGCGTATTGCATGGATCAACAGCAAGGGCGTCCTCACAAGCCCCGTCAAGGGTCCTGCCAACTATGCTGACGACTACATCACCGTCACTTACAAGTCGAAGACAGCCGGATTTGCCATCGACGAGAACGGCAAGATTACCACCGACGCCGAAGGCTGGTATCTGATGGTTATTGAGAGTAAGTGCGACAACGACAAACGCACCATGGAACTGAGCTTCAGTTTTGAGACACCGGAAATATGGCTCATCGGTACCAGTATCGCCAACCCCGACGCCGTCGGCTTGGACGGCACGAAGGGCATCTATGCCAAGGACGATGCCGACAACGGCATCGTTGCCAACTGTTGGAACGAGAAGGTGTTGCGCGAGAACTTTACCGAATACGTGAAGTTCGAGACACCCACGACGATGGATGGTGAGTTTGTGTCACCGCCACTCACCAGCGCTGTCGATGGCGACGGCGGAACCCGTGCTTATGTCAAAGTAAAGAGCTATGACTGGTGGAAGAGCGAGTTCTTCGTCTTCGAGAAGAAGATTGTCTATCGTGGCAACGGTGGCGACCAGGAGCGTGTCAACGGCTACGTAGACCAAAAGGTGCGTCTGAAATTCTCTGACGATACCGGTGAGCTCAAGAAGTAAATTAACCCCCCAAAAAGCAAAACAACATGAAAAAGATATCATTATTGATGATGCTCGCTATAGCAGGCTGGTCACTGACCGCCTGCGACGAGAGCCATAACGACTTCCCCGAGCCCGATGTATACCCACAGGAGAAGGTTATCAGTATGTCGGACATCACAGGCTTTGTGGCTACCCCCACGGCAGCTGCCTCCTCGAACATCAATCTGGGGACAATGGCCGAAGACTCCATCCAGCTATTTACCCTGCAAATGGGCAAACTACCCGACGACATGACCTTCGACAGCCTGCGCTTCGAGGCATGGCCATCCGACAGAAGCGAGTATTATGCTATAAAGGCAAAAGTATCTGCCAACGGCATGATTGCCAAGGAAGACCTGGCCAAGCTCGTCTACACCTTCTATGGCAAGAAGGTCACCGAACGCGTGTTCAAGGCCAAGCTTTTGGGCGATGCGTTCAAAGGCAAGGAGGCATTCCTCATTGAGCTGGGTGAGTTCACCCTCAGAATAACTCCCGAGGAGTTGGAAAACCCATACTACTATGTCTATGGCAACGCCACGTCTGCAAAGAAGGAAGATGCCTACAAGACCATCATGACGCCCGACCCGACGAGCGACGTCGTCTACAGCTATACCACCAAGTATGTCAGCAGTGGTGACATGAAAATATGGAACTCGAAGTACTGGCAGGAAGGTGCCAAGACTAGCGACTTCTCGAAGCTCTACGGCTCCGGGGAGGAGAAGCCGACATCGTACAAGGGTCTGACCGGCAAGCTGGAGCAGGGACGCAACTCGTCCATATTCTCGCCTACCAAGGAGTACTATACATTCACCATCGACCTCGAGGCACTGACCTACACCTGGACGAAGCTGGAAGACCAGAATCCAACGGCCTATGGCGTCGTCTCACTGATTGGCGTCGGTGGCGACTGGAACACGGACATCGACATGGAAGCAGCCGACAAAGCCAAGCACAACTGGTACGTAAAGGTCACCATCGCCGCCGACACACAGCTGAAGTTCCGTGCTGACCACGGCTGGGACACCGACTGGGGCTACGGCGACAGCGACGGCAAGTGGGCCGTCAATGATGACGATTGGGCCAAGACATGCGAGAAGGGAGCGAAGAACATCGCCCTTCCTGCCGGCACCTACCACATCTATTTCTGCGACATTACCGGTGTTGCACACTTCGTTCCTGCGGAGTAAACACCCAGACCCCATCAACAGGTGGACCCCACCATGGAGTCCGCCTGTTTCTGTGGAACGTGGACTGTGTAAACGATTGCACACACAACATGGTGCTTTTTTTTCCTTTTTGTACCAAAAAATAAGATAATTCTTTACCTTTGCTACCGAATAGCGGATTCAACATAACGAATATACACAATAAACATTATTACAACTTTAAAACGAACGATTATGAAGAAAATCTTTACGCTTATCGTAATGCTGACTGCAGCACTCGGCATGCAGGCGCAGGACACGTACACCGTAGCCGGCACAGAAGCCATGATGGGCAGCAACTGGGATCCCAATGACACCAACAACGACATGACCAGCACCGACAGCAAGACCTACACACTCGTCAAGGAGAACGTTGCCATGAAGGGCGGCGGCAAGTACGAGTACAAGGTGCTGAAGAACCGTTCGTGGGACACTTCCTATCCCGAGGCCAATGCACAGATTGAGATTACCGAAGACGGCACGTACACTGTCACCTTCACCTTCGATGCAGAAACACTGGAGCCCAGCGCCACAGCCGTGAAGACCGGCGATGCGAGCTTCGAAGAATCTACTTGGACTATCGCCGGCGTTGACGGACTCTGCGGTAGCTCATGGGAACCCAGCGACACCAGCAACGACATGACCTCTACCGATGGCATCAACTTCACTCTCACGAAGGAAGACGTTGTCCTCGAAGCAGGCGTTTCTTACGGTTTCAAGGTTGTTGCCGACCACTCTTGGGACGAGGCTTATCCTAATGACAACTATGTGCTCACAGTACAGGAGACCGGCAAGTACACCATTGTCTTCAAGTTCAATAAAGACACTAAGGAGATATCTGTCGAGACCGAGAAGACCGGCGACGCTGTCATTGCCGAGAAGATCTGGACCATCGCCGGCGAAAAGGCTCTGATGGGCTCTGAGTGGGACCAAACCGACACCAACAACGACATGACGAACATGGACGACGGCACCTATCAGCTCGTTAAGCACAACGTGGCCATGGAGGCTGAGAAGGAATATGCTTTCAAAGTGCTGGCCAACCACAGCTGGGGCGAGAACTATGGTGCTGACGGTGTGCCTGATGGCAGCAACGTAACAGTGTCTGTCGAGACCGCCGGCAACTACGACGTCACCTTCGTCTGGAACCCTGAGAGCAAGGAGCTCTATGCTACAGCCGATGTTGCCGACACCGAGTCTGTCAAGAGCCTGAAGAGCTGCTTCACAGCTAACAACGCCGTCTACAACCTGCAGGGTCAGCGTGTGAAGGCTAACTTCCGCGGCATCGCCATCAAGAACGGACGTAAGATGATGGTTAAGTAATTAACACACCTTATTATCTAACAAATACACACAACGGCGGGCATCGCTCACACATAGGGCGGTGCCCGCTTTTTCAACAAAACGATGAAGAGAGTACTCACCTTACTGACAAGCATCGTGACGGCCCTCACGATGACAGCACAGGGCTGGCCGCAGGAATACGACGGCATCATGCTCCAGGGGTTCTACTGGGACTCCTACAGCGACACGAAGTGGACAAAGCTGGAGTCACAGTCCGACGAGATGTCGCAGTTCTTCAACCTGATATGGGTTCCCAATTCAGCATACGCCAATGCCACGTCGAACAACATGGGCTACCACCCCGTCTACTGGTTCAACCACAGGAGTGCCTTCGGCACGGAAGCACAGCTACGCTCAATGATAAGCACTTTCAAGGAAAAGGGAACCGGCATCATCGAGGATGTCGTCATCAACCACCGAGCCAGCGTCAACAGCAACTGGCTCAGTTTTCCCGCTGAGACATACAAGGGTGAGACATACCAGCTGACGGCAGCCGACATCTGCCAGGACGACGAGGCGAGAGACAACGGCTACAGTCCCACTGGTGCAAAAGACACCGGCGATGCGTGGGGTGGTGCCCGCGATCTGGACCATAGCGGAGCGAATGTACAGAAGAACGTCATTGCCTACGAGGACTTCCTGCTAAACGACCTGGGATACACGGGATTCCGCTATGACTTCGTAAAAGGATATGCCGCCAAATACGTTGGGCTTTACAACCAGAAGTCCGGTGTGGAGTTTTCCGTCGGCGAGTGCTGGGACGGCAACAAGTCGGTGGTGACCAACTGGCTCAACGGCACCAGGATTGACGGCCAGATACAGAGCGCAGCCTTCGACTTTCCCATGAAGTACTATATTAACGATGCTTTCAGCGATGGCAACTGGAGCCGACTCAACGGTGGAGCCCTCTGCGATGACAGCAAATACAGCCGCTATGCCGTGACCTTTGTCGACAACCACGACACAGGACGCCAGGGCGAGTGCCCTCTCTATGCCAATGTCGAAGCCGCCAACGCCTTCATCTTGACAATGCCCGGAACACCATGCGTATGGCTGAAACACTGGCAGACCTACAAGACAACCATCAAGAAACTGATACTGGTCCGTCGCGCTGTGGGAATCCACAGCCAAAGCGACATTGCCTCAAAAGGAGTGTCGGACAACGGCTTCAAGGTCGTGGTTGAGGGCAGGAAAGGCAACGCAATGTTGCTGCTGGGTGCCGCCAAGGAGTCGACCGACAACTACAAATTGGCTGTTGAGGGCACCAACTTCCAACTGTGGGTAAGCAAGAACGTAGACCTCTCTGCAATAGATGCCATACAGGAGGAGACCTTCACTGCTCCAGACTTCTGCCAGGTTGCCGACGGCGAGGTGTGCGCCTTCTTCGAGGCACCATCCTCATGGTCTGTCGTCAAGTGCTGGGCATGGAACGGTTCTGTCAATTACACTGGTGGCTCATGGCCTGGAGCAGCCTGCACAAAGGTCGGCACAAACAAAGGCAAGAGTGTATGGAAATGGACATATTCCGGCACGCTGGCAACACTACCGGCCTTTATCATCTTCAACAACAATAACAACGGGCAACAGACCAGCGACCTTACCTTCTGTAATGGAGGATACTACAACGAGTCAGGCGCTCTGCAAGGCATCGTGACCAGCATCGCAAACGTTACAACGGGTGATGTGCAACATAATGATGGCCACACCTATACCCTCGGCGGTAGACAGGTAACACAACCAAAAGCAGGCATCTATATCCGTAACAACAGGAAAGTAGTGATTCGCTGATAGTATTCCCCACATGCAAAGAGAACTACAATGACAGACTCCTATCTCTACAAACGATCTGTTTCCGCCTGTCTGACAGTTTTAGCTGCACTGTCAGTGACGGCAGCCGACATACATGTCGCAACTAACGGCAACGACAGTAACCCGGGAACAGAAGAAGCGCCACTGCAGACCATCCACAAAGCCGTGGAGATGGTAAGTGCTGGCGACCGTATCCTCATCCACGAGGGTACCTACATGATTAGCGAACGCATAAAAATACCGGAGCTGCCGACGACACCCGACCGCCGCTGCGAGATGCGCGCCTGGCCCGACGAGGCCGCCGGCAAGGTCGTCATCGACGGGTCGGCCATGAACCATAAAACGGAGTCGGCCTTCAAGATGGGACGCTGCATCTACGTCAACCACCTGGCCAACTACTGGACGTTCTACGGACTGGTGCTGCAGAACGCCGAGGACAACGGCATGAAGATTGAGGGGTCGTACAACCGCGTGGAACGCTGTGTCTTCCGCTGGAACAACGACACGGGCCTGCAGATTGGTATGTACAAGGACTTCTCCATCGAGGAGACGAAGTCGCTGCCCATCAGCGGACAGCCGCAGTACAACCCCAGCTACACCTACTGCCGCGGCAACAAGGTCATCAACTGCGACGCCTACGAGAACGCTGACCTGCGCTCCTATAATGGCAGCGACGACGGCGGCGATGCCGACGGCTTCGCCTGCAAGCTGTTCCCAGGACCAGGCACCGAGTTCCACGGCTGCCGCGCCTGGACCAACAGCGACGACAACTGGGATCTTTATATGGTCTACCACCCCGTGGTCATCGACCACTGCTGGGCGTGGCACGCCGGCTACCTTAAGAACGGCAGCGAGGGCAAGAACGGCAACGGTTTCAAACTGGGTGGCGGCGGCTCTGCCGGCGGTGCCGCTTTCGAACAGTCGGTGGGTGCCCATGTCGTCACCAACTGCGTAGCCTTCGAGAACCTGCACAAGGGCTTCGACCAGAACAACGCCTACGAGGGTATGTACGTCATCAACTGCACTGCCTGGGGCAATGAGTACAACTACCGCTTCCCCACCTTATTTAAATATGGCACCATGACCATCCGCAACTGCATAGGATGGGGTGCCACAGCACAGAAGAGCGGTGTCGCCGTCGGCAACCATGAGTTCCTGTCGCCCGACAAGGAGGGCTACCAGGAACCCGACACCGACTACAACTCGTGGACGACGCTCGACGGCTGCAGCCCCATCAAGGAGGGCTACAAGGAGGGTAAGACGCAGATAGTGACGAAGGACTACTCGGGCGAGTTCCTGTCGCTGAGCGTCGCCGACTTCATGGCCGAACGCCAACAGGACGGCTCGCTACCCGACAACGGCTTCGCACGCCTGAAGGCCGGCAGCGTGATGAAAGACAAGGGGACGCCCATCATCGGTTTCACTCCTACGCGCAAGATGACGCTAGCGGAAGCCACGGCTGCCGGACTGGAGCTGGTGACGGCCGACGACCTATACATCGCCTACAACGATGCTGCACCCGACTTCGGCGCCTACGAGCTGGACGGCACGCCGGCGGCGTTCGTCATTCCTGAGAAAATCAGCATCACCTGCAAGACGGCCAATTCAGCCCAGGAGATCATCGAGGGACAGACCATAGCGCCCATCGTCTACGAGATGAGTGCCGCCGGACAGACGGCCGTTGTCAGTGGGTTGGCAGATGGACTGACCTATAACGTTGATGGACAGACCATCACCATCAGCGGCACACCGAAGCAGGGCTGCACATACACACTGACGGCAACGGGCGACCGGGAGGCCGGCGTGAAGGATGTTGTCGTCAGCGGAACCATCAGCGTAGAAAAGCCATTCAAGGTGCTCACCGGCGACTGGTATCACTTCCAGGACGCCTGGGAGGCACTGCCCGCCGACATCGCTGCAGTGCTGAGCCTCATCGACGGACAGATAGCCACCAGCTACGACCCCGGGAAAACGGAATCGGACGGCAGCGTGCCCGGCGGCTGCACCGTCGGCGGCATCGACATGGCAAAAGGCGGCGGCGGTCTGCGTTTCACCTTCACCGAGGGTGTACTGCAGCTCATGGTGAACCTACACTTCACCGGGGACCGCACCTACAAGCTCAGCTGGACACTCGCCGACGGCACCCGTGGCAGCAAGACCACCGACAAGATGAAGAAACAGACACTGCTGTCATGGAACCTCCTGGAGCAGGCCGGCATCAGCGATGGCACACTGCTGCGCTCCTTTGAGCTGCAGAACAACTCCACCAGCGGCGGCGCCCGCATCTATGACGTCTACATCCGCATTCCTGACAGCCAAAGCACCGCCGTCACCACCGCCTGTTACGACTGCCGGCAGAACACGGTCAGGAAACGCATTGACAGCCACGAAGGGCTCGTCATAGAGAAAGACGGATTAGTCTATGGCCTGACGGGACAGAAACGCTGGCGATAAATGGTCGTCAGCGTCGTATGAATGCCCGGACGAAAAACCAGCAGTGCATCAGCAGCGTCTGCACAACACCGTAATGACACTGCATGACAAGGTATCGCTCACGCAGCGATGCCTTGTGGTTTTTTGTGGTGGCACCCTCCTCCAGGTAGTTGGCTACGACGGCGTGCAGATTGACAAACGCCAACCCCTGCCGCTCCACCTCTTTCATCACGCGTATGCACCAGTCTACATCGGCAGAGAAACGGAAGCGCAGGTCGTAAGGCAACTGGCGGGCGATGTTTGTACGCGCATAGAAGGCCTGATGGCACACGAGCATTCCCTGACGGAAGGAGCGCCAGCTGAGGTGTTCCGGCGGTGTCAGACGGCGCCGGTGTAGTAAACGGCCCTCGCCGTCGACGATGTCGGTGTCGCCATAGAGCACCCCCACCCCGTCAGCTGCCTTATCTGCCACCAGCTCAAGGGTGTCTGTCGACGGCAACGTGTCGCCAGCATTGAGAAAGACGACGAAGTCGCCGGTAGCCCGCTGCAAGCCCTTGTTCATGGCGTCGTAAATGCCATGGTCGGGCTCCGACGCTATCACCACCTCATGGGCGGCAGCCGTCTCAACCGACTCCTCGCGATACTGTTCTGCCATCGTGAGGGTCTCGTCGGTCGATGCTCCGTCAATGATGAGATGTTCTACGTACGGGTAGCTCTGCTGCAGCACGCTGTCAAGCGTCGGTTGCAACACGGTGGCGGCATTATAGGTTATAGTTACCACGCTTATCTTCGGTTTCATAGCTTTTAGTTTTTCATTGCCGGAGAGTCCTCACAGCTTATAGTGTTTCATGGCCATTGCCTGGTTGTACACCTCGACATACTTCATGGCTACTGCTGACTGCGAATAATTCTGTGCCACCTTACGCAGACACTGACGGCGCAAATCCTCTGCGTTGGCATCGAGCACCCACCGTATACCACGTGCCAGGTCGTCCGCGTCGCGGTAGGCTGCCACATAGCCGTTCTTTTTATGGTCTATCTCCTCCGGTATGCCGCCCACGTTGAAACCCACGCTCGGCACCCCGCAGGCCATGGCCTCCATGATGGTGTTGGGCAGGTTTTCCGAGAGCGAGGGCAGCACGAAGACGTCGGCAGCATTGTACACCTTCACTATCTCTATCTCGCCGCTAATGTAGCCCAATGGATAGACGGGCAGCGGCAATTGTCCGGCAATGTCGTCAGCATGACCGCCAAGAACGACCACGCCTAAGTTGTCGTCTTCAGCTGCCATTTTTCTGCATGCCTCAGCCAGATAGTCCATGCCTTTGTTTTGGTTGGTGGCCCGCTGTGCCGCAAAGAGTATCAGACGGCGATCGGCAGGCAGACCTAAAGCCTTACGGGCCTCGGATCTGTCCATAGGATGATAGACCCGCGTGTCAATAGGATTCGGAATATTTGTCACCTTATGGCCTCTGAGTAGCGCACTGCTCTTGGCCTCACCTGCAAGCCAGCGGCTGCAGGTCACGAAGAACACGCTCTCACCACGCAGCATCTGCTGCTTCCTACGCCACACACGGGCCGACAGGTCATTCGTTGCGCCGTGGCCGGGCAGCAAACGGCAGTTTTGACATGCCGTCGTGAAGTTCCGGCACTCCATAGTAAGATGACAGATGGCCGTGGCGGGCCAGATGTCATGCATAGTCCATACCACTGGTTTGCCCGACTGCAGTATCTTGCGTATGCCACCAAGTGAGAGCATTCCCTGGTTCACCCAGTGCAAATGTATGATGTCAGCCTCCTTAAATTCCTTCAGCCGCGTTATGTCAGTTCCACTGTTGGCGATGTCTATTTCAAAGAGATGTACGCGTGAGAAGCGGAGATGGAAAAAGATGACCAGACGCTCCCACAAGAAGTGCCAACGTAGCAGTGGCGACTGTGGCAGCTCTATGGTGGTAAGGTTGTCGGTGGTCTTCTCCCGCACCAACATACGAACCTTCACACCATGGTTGTTCAGAGCCTCGGTCAGACGGTTGGCAGCCACAGCTGCACCACCGGTCCTCTCACTCGTGTTAACGATCAGTACCCTCATTATTTCCCAGCGGCCTATTTGGCACGGCGCTTGGCATCCCGGGCTTCCTGCTTCGCCTTGCGCTTAGCTTCCTTGGCAAGCTTCTTCTCCAGCTTACGCTGTTCCTTGAGCTGGCGCTTCAGCTCACGGGCCTCCTCCTTGGCGGCAGCCTTTTGTACGGCCTCCACCTCCTTGGTGCGGGTAGCTTCTTCGAGGTTTTCGCGCAGCATGTCCTTGTCGAAAGTGAAGACATGACCGAAGAGTCCCAGCGAGAGCATCTTGTCTTCACCGTTCAGTCGCACGTGCGTCTTATTAAATAGGTAATAGTTGTCGAACTTCAGCTTAGAGTTCAGTGCCGTCTTCACAGCCTGCACCACCACACTCTTGCCGATGCGTGTCACACCGTTGTCACCGAAGCCGCGGTTCGCCGCTTCTTCGTCAACATATTCTTTTACGGCAGCCATCATGGCCTCCTTGTGCTTCTCTTCTGCCGGAGCAGTGACGACCATCAGCACAACTACGAGCAGTACTATTACAACAGCAAATAACTTCTTCATATCTCTCTTTGGTTTTTATAATCTCGTTTTCCCGTTCCATGCTCCTCTTATGCGTTTCGCGGAAACCCCGGCAAAGGTACGGCGAAGTTTTGTGAAAACAAAGAAAAAAGCGTAAATATTTGTTGTTTGCGCACACAAAACCTTGATTTACGTCAAGAATAGCGGGTATTTATTCATTTTCCTTGCCTAAAGTCTTGCGAGATTCACAAATTCGTCGTACCTTTGCATCGTCAAAAGGTTAATAGATTGTTTTAGGTTAGTAGTAATATTTATAGTTTTAGGTTTTTAGTTATTGGTAAAAAAGAAAGTTTTCAACTG
>Ga0310697_10007134_pt1 | contig 10560 bp, 8 predicted proteins | sample 172DNAGHGlowgp2_FD_203883 | JGI IMG/M metagenome (GOLD analysis project Ga0310697, IMG submission 203883) | Sheep rumen microbial communities from Palmerston North, Manawatu-Wanganui, New Zealand - 1728 DNA GHGlow gp2 (v2) (version 2) | ecosystem: Host-associated > Mammals > Digestive system >...
CAGTTGTTTTATTCTTCACTGTTAAAGAAAACAAAGTTGAAGAAGAAATCGCTGATGAACTTAGAAGAGGAGAAGAAATGAGCGCTACTGAAGATAAAGTTGATGATGATAAACCAATGACTAGAGCTAATAAGATTATGCTCTTCCTCATTTTAGGCGCCGAATTCTTCTGGTTTATGGCGGACAATGGCATTGGTACATTCATGTCTAACTACACTATTTACCATTTAGGTGCCTCCACTGCTTCAAATATGATTAACACTATTTTAGGCGGTGTTGGTTCTGTTATTGGTTTTGCCGTAGGTGGCTTTATTGCTGCTAAGATTGGAAGAAAATGGACAATATTTGGTGGTTTAGGTTTATCACTTCTTGCCTATGTCATTTGGATTATTGGTACATTTACATTCTTAAAAGGTGCTGCCGGTTCAGGTAGCTTCCCTGCTATTATTTGGGTCATTTGGTTTATTAAAGGATTTGGTATGTCATTAGTGCATCTTAATTCCTTCCCGATGGTTGTTGAACTCTGTAATTCCAAAAAGATTGGTGCTTTTACTGGATATTACTATGCTTCCAGTATGGCCGCTCAAACAATTACTCCAGTGGCATTGGGTTCATTATTACTCGTTAAAGAATTCAACTGGGGATATCTTCCAGTTTACGCTGCCGCTTGTTTAGTGGTCTCCATCGTCATCTTCTTCTTTGTTAAGAGCATTAAATCTAATAAAGTTAAGAATGTGACTGGTTTAGAAGCTTTAGGACAAGAAGAATAATATGAAACCTCTTTGTATAGCGCACCGTGGTAAACACGATAAATATTTTGAAAATACATTAAACGCTTTTAAAGATGCCGCGAAAGGTGATTATTTTGGTATTGAAACAGATATTCATTTAACCAAAGATAATTATTGGGTAGTTCATCATGATCCTGACTTTTTAAGTGATGGTAAGAAATACGTCATCGCTGAAATGAATAAGGATGATGTTATTAAATTACATTTAGATAACGAACAAAATGATAATGAAGCATATATTCCTCTATTTGAAGATTATCTAAAAATATGTAAAGAAAGTGGCAAACGCCCAATCATTGAGATCAAGCCTAAAAATCCAAAGGCTAAATATTTAAAATGGCTAGTTAAATATATTGATGAATATATGGGCATTGATAATGTCCACTTTATTGCTTTCTATCCATGGCCACTTATTAAATTAAGAAATCGATATCATAAGAGAGTTCATCTTCAAATGCTCTTAGAAGAAGGCCACTATAAGATGCTACAAAAATGGGCTAAATTCTTTAAGATGGATATCGACATCGAATGTAAATTATTAACGCAAGAGATGATTGATAGTTTCCATAAGAAAAAACTCAAAGTCAACGTCTGGTGCGCTGACACAGATGATGAATTAAGAAAGTTTGAAGAAATGGGTGTTGATTACATCACCACTAATAATTTCAATCAAAATTCATAAGATTAGGGCTAAGGCCCTTTTCATTTTGAAACCAATAGTTGCGTATTTTCAAACTAAAGTTGCTAGACCATTTCTTTCATTATTTGCTACACTACTAGCATAAATTATGGAAAACGAAGAACTATCAGAAATTAAAGAAGAAGTAAATCAAGAAGTAGTCGTTGAAGAAAAACCAAGAAACGTCTTCACTAATAAGAACTATGTCTTGACCTTTTTAGGCGCCCTTGTTTCTAATATGGGTAACCTTTTATATGGTTTTGCTGTTAGTTTTTATATTTTAAGATTAACGGATAATAACGCTACTATACAGGGTATTTATCTAGCAACAGGTGGTATCACTTATGTTTTAATTACTTTATTTGGTGGTGTCATTAGTGATCGCTTCCATAAAGGTAAAATCATGTACATATGTGATTACTTAAAAGGAATAGTTATTATATCTTTTACTATTCTAATGATGTTCTTATTAAAAGACGCAAATAGCAAAGTAATTGTTTTATTTATCATTGCGGTGATAAGTAACGCTATCGCGGCGATATTTTCTCCTGCTTCCGCATCTTTACTCCCTCATATTGTCCCTGAAAAGTCACTTCAACAAGCCCAGTCTTATTATTCCGTTATGCAAAGTGCGATTAGTATTTTAGGCATCATTTTAGCGGGCATACTATATAGTGTTCTTCCAATTAACGTTTTATTCTTGATTGTCGGTGGTTGCTATATATTAAGTGGCGTTTCAGAAATGTTTATTAGATATAACTATCAAAAGAAAGAAGATAGATTGACTGTTAAAACAGTCTTTTCTGATATGGGTATCGGCATCAAATACATCTTTAGCTATAAGATGCTATTAGCACTAATTATCGTCATCTTATTTGTTAATTTCTTCTTTTCTCCATTAACAAGTAATTTCATTCCTTATTTCATTGCCGCAGATGTGACGGGTAGTGATTATTTATTTAAAGATGTCATGCAACCCGAAATGTGGAATTCCATTATGTCAGTAGCGCTTGGTATTGGTATGATTATCATGGCGATATTCATTTCCACTCGCCCACAAAAAGATAAGATTATTAAAACATTACGCATTGGTTTTATCGCTATCGATTTAATAATTGTCAGTTTCTCAATTATCTATTTGTTATACACAAAAGAAGTATTTGGTATCAATGTCATATTATTAACATTAGCAATTGGTGCATTTCTAATTGGTTTAACTTTACCGTTCATCAATATTCCAACATCCACTAAAGTCATGACTTTAACTGAAAAAGATAAATTAGGAAAAGTGAGTAGCGTCATGGACGTTGGCTCGCAAGGCTTAATTCCTTTATCTAACTTATTAGCGGGCCTAGTAATAAGTAGTTTTGGACCAAGTTGGTTACTTATTATATGTGCTGCTGGTTTATGCTTATTAACAGTGGTCTTATTTGTTAGTAAACAAATCAAACAACTATAAGTATTTCTTACGATATTCGCTTGGAAGCATACCCATCACTCTTTTAAAAGCTTCAGTAAATGTTGATAAGTTTTTATAGCCGCATTTATTAGCGATATCCGATAAAGATAATTCCTCATTATTGAGAAGAGTTTTAGCTTGAGAGATCCTTCTTTTATTTAAATGCATGATTGGTGTGTCATTCATGTAAAGTTTAAATGCTTTAGTGAAGTACGCTAAAGAGTAGCCAGAATATTCCGCAATTTTAGCGATATTGAGTTCTGGATCTTGATAATTTTTATCAATATAAAGAAGAACGTTTTTCATGTTCTTGATATATTGCTTTTCAGGACGACGGTTATCTTCACCACTTTGTAGACCATTTTTAACTAAGATGGTCACTATTTGATGAGCGATTTCGTTTAATCTTTTAACTTTTGTTATTTCTTCACTTCTAAATTCTTGTTCGAATAAATTAATTAAATCTAAAAGCGATTTTTTGTAAATGAATCTGGTATAAAAATATTTACCATCAAATCCCAATTCTTTTTTAATACCATCAAGATACTCTTTATCAACAGTAATAGAGATGACTTGTGAATGTAATTCCACTTCAATACCGTGTTCAACATATGGATTAACAGGATAACAAAAACCGACTTCGCCAATGTAATTAGCTTTTGCGTAATATAGAAGCGGGATCGTTGTTAAAGGAAGAATAAATTCATATTCATCGTGAGCGTGTTTAAAAGCTTGCAAGACAATCGTTTTATTTTCTAAAACATTCTTAGCAATTGAAAAATGATTTAAAGAAAATATAAAGTCGTATTTTCCTAATTCATCAACAGTAACAGCATGGGCACTTTTAACACTCATACTATATATTTTTTCAAATATTTGTCTTTTGTTTTAATTTTTTGTCATTTTTTTCAAATATTTGTCAAAAGATGACTTTTAATAATATGTGTTTTATACTTTTCTATATAATAAACAAAAAAAGGGGTAGTAATTATGAATAAGATTATTAAAACAACTTTTGTCTTAGGTATGGCAACCTTAATGGTAACAGGTTGTGATTTCATTCAATATAAACAAGTCGAATATGATGAATGGCATGAAAAAGTTTCTAATTTACCAGAATCTCCAGAAGTCACGAAGATTGTTGTTTCAGGTAAAGCTGATAAAAAAGTAATTGATGTTGTCATAAAAGAAGGAAAATCTCCTGATGATTTAACAGATGAAGAAAAAGGCGTTCTTATTGTTATGGGTCTTATGTCTGGTAGTATGCTTAAAGAAATTGAAGAAAAAGCTAACTCCAAATATTATGTTGGCCAATTATTCAAAGAAGGCTATAAATTAGAAGACGAAGATGATAGCGGTAAACATGTTGTCACATGGGATAAATATGGTAATATGACATCCTATAAAGACGATGATGTCAATTTCACCGCAAAATACACATATAAAAAGGACTAATTGTTTTTAGTCCCTATTCAACAAATCTATTAAGTCGGCGATACTATCGATAATATACGTCGGCTTTTTATTTGCGGCTTTAAATTCTTCTAAAGTTGTTTCTCCGCTTAATACCGCGACTGTATCAACACCTGCATTAATGCCAGCGACAATATCGGTGTAGTATCGATCCCCCACCATCATCGTTTCTTCTTTTTTAACACCAAACTTTTCCATCACTTGATAAATCATTGTCGGTTCTGGCTTGCCTAAGAATAGAGGTTCTTTACCAGTACATAAAGTGATCCATTTACAAAGGCCACCGCAGTCAGGAATATATAAACCATCTTCAATTGGGCAACGATAATCCATATTAGTGGCGATAAATTCGCTACCCTTTTGAATATATAAACAAGCTGATTTTAATTCTTCATACACTAATTCGGTATCAAAAGAGGCTAAAACGACTTCTGGGATGTTATTTTTATCATAATGCTCAATAACATTAAAATGTTTTTTTAGTTCGTCCTTAAAGGTTTTAACCCCTAATACATAAATGTTTTTGATATGATGAGATTCTAAATATTTAATTGTGGTTTCAATTGAGGAATAGAAATTATCTTCATTGCACTCAATACCCATCTTTTTAATCTTGTTAACGTAGAAAGGTAAAGAATGAGAAGAATTGTTAGTCAAAAAAACAAACGAAATATCGTTTTTTCTAAAATATTCGAATGTTTCTTTGGCGCCTTTAAATAAATGGTCTCCTAAATAAACGGTACCATCCATATCAAGGCATATTAATTTTTTGTTCATTAATTATTTCTTTTTAATTTTGCCTTTATTAGCACCTTTACTGTTATGGGCTAAAACTGCACGACCTGTGTTAGCGGATTTTTCTTTAGCATAAGCTTCACCTTCCGCTTTAGTGGCAAATGTTTTAATTACTTTATCGCTACCAGTGATGAATAATTGCCATTTACCATCTTCTCTTTTAGAAAGATGATATGAAGCATTAGCGCTTGGAGCAGCTTTCTTTGGTTCCGCTTTTTTAGGAGCTGGTTTTGCTTCTTTTTTAGTTGCTGGTTTAGCAGCAGCTTTCTTTGGCTCTTCTTTTTTTGGTGCTGGTTTAGCAGCGGCTTTTTTAACTGGCATAATAATTTCTCCTCTTACCTAATTATTAATTATAAATCAATCACAAGGAAATTTAACCCCTATTTGTCTTCTAATTTTATCCATGATTTTTATGACTTCTAAGGAAGACTCTAAAGAGATTTCTCCTTCTAGTTTACCCATCTTTATATCATTAGCAGCGCTAGCAAATTCTCTAGCGAATTTCTTTTCTTTATCTTTGATAACGATTCTTTTACCATCATAGTGACATATCGCTTTACTAGCCATATGGAAGAATGGGACTTTAATTGATCCATATTCCCCAATGATTTTGCAGTATTCACCAGTATAGATATCCATACGGCTACTGACCTTAGCATTTATATCTTGATATATAAACGTGCTTTCGTTAATAACATCCACACCGTTATATAGTTTTCCTTTAGCTTCTATTTTTAAAGGAACACCAAATAATTCGTAAACATATCTAATTGGATAAACCCCTAAATCTAAAAGAACACCACCGTATCTATTAACATTAGATAAACGGCTATCTACTTTTTTATAGCCAAATAAAGGAACATTAAAGCGACAGTCCACTTCTTTAATGGCTCCGATTTTATTTTCTTTAATCCATTCTTTTACTTGTTTGGCGATTGGATTAAACCATGTCCACATCGCTTCGCATAAGAATGTTTTATTATCTCTGGATAATTTAATTAATTGTTCTAATTCTTTAGCGTTACCAGTAATTGGTTTTTCACATAATACTGGTTTATGATTTTCTAAACATAATTTAGTAAAAGAAAAGTGCGTGTCATTTGTGGTGGCAATATAAACTCCATCTACGCGTGGATCACTTATTGCCTCGAACGCACTTTCATAAACTGTTGAATTATATATTTTAGCGAAGGATTCCGCTTTAGATTTGGTGCGATTATAAACTGAAACAATGGCGTGACCAGGATTAGTGACTACTTCCTTAGCCACTTTTTGAGCGATTTTACCAGTTCCAATAAAGCACCAATTGAATGACATATTAGTTATGTTGACCTTTAACGTTATTAACAGCGGCTACTTCCACTGGGACAGCGGCTTTATATCTTTCTAAGAACTTATTGAAGCCATCGACTTCTTCTTTAGACGCCATAGCGACATCTTCTTTAGCGTTCTTAAAGATCTTATTTTGCAAATAATCTTCTAAAGTTTCGCCTCTTTCTTTTTCAATCATATATGCCGCGAGAAGAGCTTCACCATATGGGCCACCTTCTCCCGCACTTGATAATGTCGCTACAGGAGCGTTGAGCGCCGCACTTAAAGCTTTTGCACCTACGACTGGTGTTTTAAAGAAACCACCATGACCGTATATCTTATTAACTTCAACACCTTGTTTAATTAAGATATCTAAACCGATACGGAGTGTTGCTAAAATACCTAAGATATGAGCTTTCATGAAGTTCGCTAATGATAATTTAGCGTCAGGTTCACGAACGAATAATGGTCTACCCTCTTGAACACCAACCGCGGCTTCACCAGAGAAATAATTAAAGGAAATTAAGCCACCAGCGTCAACCTCACCTTCTAATGATTTATTGAATAATCTGACGAAGAGTTCACCTCTTTGGATAGAGCCACCCGCTAAAACGATGGCTTGATGTAAAAGTTCAACCCAAGCATTAATGTCGGTTGTGCAGTTATTTTCATGAACTAAAACCGCTGGGACGCCACTTGGAGAAGCGATAACATCGATTTCTTTATTCATAGCGATATCTTTATCGGTTACTAAAGTAATATTGCCTGATGTACCTAAAGAAGAGTTACCATAACCAATTCTTACTGAGTTAGTGGCAATCATACCTGTACCCATATCACCTTCTGGTGGACAGAATGGGATACCCGCTTGAAGAACACCACTTGGGTCGATTAATAAAGCACCTTCTTTAGTTAATTTACCAGCGTTTTGTCCCGCGACTAAGCACTTTGGTAAGATATCTAAAATCTTCCATGGGACTTTATCTTTAACTAAGTTATCAAATTTATTAACCATTTCAGCGTCATAGTCTTTAGTGTTCTTGTCTAACGGGAACATACCACTAGCGTCATTCGCACCAATGACTTTTTGACCAGTTAATAAATAATGCATATAGCCCGCTAATGTGGTAGCAAAGACAATATCTTTAACTTCTTTTTCTCCGTTAAGAAGAGCTTGATAAATATGAGAAACGCTCCAACGTTGTGGGACGTTAAAGTTAAATAAAGCGGATAATTGGTCTTGAGCATCTGGGCAAATAGTATTTTTCCAAGTACGGAATTCTGCTAATTGTTTACCATTTTTATCAAAAACAAGGTAACCATGCATCATACCAGAAATACCAATGGCGCCGACTTTAGATAATGGTTTACGATATTTTGTTTCAAATTTCTTTTTTAAACCAGCATAGCAATCCGCTAAACCGATTTTAGCCTGTTCGATTGTGTAAATCCAAATACCATTACATAAGGTTGATTCCCATGAATAGTCATTGCTCGCAATGATTTCATGATTTTCATCAAGCATAACTGCCTTAATATTAGTGGAACCAAATTCAATACCAATGACACATTTTTCTAAGATCATAAATTATCTCCTTTAAGCACATTAAATATAACTAATTAATGTTTAATAACATTGTTCACTTGATTCATTTTTGCATTTATTAAGTGTTTACAATATGACAATAACAAAATTAACACTCGTTATATTTGCGATTTTACATATTGAGAATTGATTTCAAATCCTTAATAGAGAACTTCTTAATTGAGGAATCATCATTAGAAATGACTTTATCAACGAGTTCTTTCTTTTCATCTTGAAGTGAGACCACTCTTTCTTCGATGGAATTTTCAGCGATGAGTTTAATGACTTCCACTGTTCTAGTTTGGCCAATACGGTGCGCTCTATCAGAAGCTTGATTTTGTGCACTATAGTTCCACCATGGGTCTAAATGTATTACAACATCAGCACCGACTAAATTAAGGCCAGTACCGCCTGCTTTAAGAGAGATTAAAACAATCTTATATTCTTCGTTAGCGTTAAATTCATTACAAATATTAAGTCTTTCTTTAGCGGATGTATCACCAGTAATCATGAAATATTTGATACCCATCTTCTCTATTTCGTTTTTGACGATGTTAAGAGCGCTAACAAATTGAGAGAAGATTAAGAATCGATGATTGTCTTTAAGTTTAGTTTCGATGATTTCTTTTAGCATGGTGATTTTACCTGATTCACCAGTGAAGTTATCCACAAATGTTGATGGATCAACACATATTTGTCTAAGTCTAGTAATAATTGATAAGACTTCCATAACGTGAGAGCCACCATCTTTACTCTTGAGTTCTTCTTTGGCTTTAAGGCGGAAAGCATCATAAAGTTTTCTTTGTTCAGTAGACATTTCAGTAGTCATAATGACTTCATATTTTTCTGGTAAGTCTTTTAAGACATCTTCTTTTCTTCTTCTTAAGATAAATGGCGCGACTTTATTTTTGACAATCTTGACGTATTCTTCATCAGATTCGTAAGAATCTTTAAAGTCTTCATAATCAAGTAGATAATGAGGCATTAAGAAATCAAATATTGACCAGAGGTCATAGATATTATTTTCAATTGGTGTACCAGTTAAAGCAATGGTATGAAGAGCATTCATTTGTTTAACAGCATTAGTCTTTTTCGCGTGCATATTTTTAATGAACTGTGCTTCATCTAAAATGACTAAATCAAAAGTAAAATCAGTGAGGTTTTCATATTCATTTCTTAATGAATCATAAGAGATGAAGAAAACACCAAATTTATCATTTTTAATTTTCTTAATAATCTTTTTACGTTCTTCGACTGTTCCGATAATTGGATAAACTGGTATGTCTTTGGCGAATTTATTAAATTCAGATACCCAGTTAAACACTAATGATTTAGGGGAAACAATTAAAATTGGTTTATCGTTTTTAATGGTATTAATAAAAGCGATTGTTTCAATAGTTTTACCTAAACCCATATCATCAGCGAGGATGCCGCCTAAGCTATATTTATAAAGGGTGGTTAACCATTTAACACCATCAACTTGATAAGGTCTAAGTTCGCCGTTAATCTTAGGAATCTCAATATTAGATTCAGAAAAACCTTTTAAATCAGTGAAGACTTCATCTAAATAAGAATCCATGCTTAAGAAAGAATTATCGTTACCATATGCCTTAAATGCGTAATAAAGCGGTACTTCTTTCTTTTTGTTTAAAGAGTTTTCGTTAATCAAATCAAAGTCTTTAGCGAAGTCATAAAACTTCTTTGTGTCATCACTAAGTAAAGAAATAAAATTATCGCCAATCTTAACGAATTTCTTCTTTCTTTTTAATCCGATTAGGATGGCTTTAAGTTCTTCATCAGAATAAACACTATTATCAACAAGTACTTCGAGCATGGAGCCTTCTTTTTTAATTGAGATATTAGGAGACGCAAATGAAGAAGTTGATCTATTTTCTAAATTCTTAGAGAAATATAGCGTCGCTACAGCGCGTAAATTATCTAAAGTGCTATTTAAAAAGTCCCATACTAAACCACCATCAGTTAAAACGTGATCAAAGAAACCATAGCTAGATAATATATCTTGATAATGTTTAATTTGAGAAACTTCATAGAAGTTAGTGACTTTATTGATATCAATTTCTTCTTCGTTTTTTAAGAATCTCGTTTTTTCATAAATATTATCTTTATCGTAATCAAAATAAGCTTCAATTCTTAAAGAAGATGTATTCATTAACTGTTTTATTTCATCAGATAAAATGAAGTACTCTGGATATTTTTCAAAGAAAGAATACTTAAAATTATCAAAGTTTTCTCTGACTGTACTAAGTGGGTAGTTAATTGTGGAATCAATTAAATAATTGATATATTTATTGTTTGTTAATGGTTTAATCGCGTTCGCGGATTTACAAATGTAATAATTCCTTGTTAAAGGAATATAGCCTTTGATTAAACCTTGAACACTTAATGAATAGTTATCATTCGCCACTATCTTAATATCCATCGTTTCTTTTTCGACATGGTAGACTTC
>Ga0310697_10007135_pt1 | contig 10560 bp, 10 predicted proteins | sample 172DNAGHGlowgp2_FD_203883 | JGI IMG/M metagenome (GOLD analysis project Ga0310697, IMG submission 203883) | Sheep rumen microbial communities from Palmerston North, Manawatu-Wanganui, New Zealand - 1728 DNA GHGlow gp2 (v2) (version 2) | ecosystem: Host-associated > Mammals > Digestive system >...
GAGACTTCTGCTCCGCCAACTGAGACTTCTGCTCCGCCAACTGAGACTTCTGCTCCGCCAACTGAGACTTCTGCTCCGCCAACTGAGACTTCTGCTCCGCCAACTGAGACTTCTGCTCCGCCAACTGTTTGTCACGCATGAGGATTTCCGTGTCACGCTTTTCTATCGCACTGAAATACTCATCCTCCACATTCATCTTATGACGCATCTCCGCATCGGCAGCAGCCATCGTCAGTCGGTACAGGATATGCTCCATATCCGCATCATCCCGATACGTGCTGTCATCAATCTGCAACAGCCGGTTGTCATTCACATCCCTACGAGTCTGGTCAAAGATACTGAGAACCATGTCTAAGCGGTTCTTACCATGCAACCGACCTGAGGCCGGGCGATTGAACTGTCCGTGCAGACGGGGTATTTGCACAATGATGCTGTCATGTGTCAGACTGTCAACGAAAGGATTCGGCAGCCCTTTCGTCACCACGTTGTCATTATAGTCATAAGACCGATGACTCACATAGAGCACGGGCTCTTCGATGTCACCCACCTTGTGACCCAGCAGATAGACCGCCACCATGGGCAGTGCATGACCCGCATCCGTCATGTTCTTTGGATTCGAATAGTGTACGCCCAGATACTGTCGGAAGCGCAATGTCTCCGTGTCAAGCCATGTCTTCTGCAGTTCTATCAGCAGCAACTTCTCCTTACCGTCCGACTCACGGATGGTGGCACCGAAGTCGATGCGGAATACCGACAGTGCATCACGGTTGTCATCACTGTATTCATGAGGGCGCATCTTCACGGCTACAACATCCTTCTTCAACAACGCCGAAAGGATGGTACGTGCAATGCGCTCGTCTTCCATCAGGTACTTGAATACAATATCATATATAGGATTCGCAACAACCATAATCACATACTTTTGTCTGTTTCAAGTGCAAAAATACAATCTTTCTGCTAATCCGCCAAATTTTCAACTCAAATTCTTAGCCTTTCATGCAAGGTGCCCCCTGTAATAGGTGACACTTTGCGAACAGCCTTTATTGCCATTTTATCCTATCTTTCCCGTCAACAATTCTGTTTCCAAGAAACTATACACATATGCCGTGCTTTGTGAGAACAAGCCAGTTCTTACATCAAGAATCTTTGCATAGGTCTCAGAATTGTACAACATATCCAGAGCCTCCCTCATTGACATTCCTCTCTCCGAAATCAATCTTAATGCCAGTTCCTTCACCAGCTCCTCTATCATAAAGATATCATGCTAATGCCCCTCCATTCTTACGACAATACAATGCGACATCATCCACCACGTCATCAAATGACTGTGTATGTTCCACATCATAGAACTCATCCACAAAGTCTATACCTTTGAAGCGACTCATATAACGATAAGCCTGTTGAGGGTTCAGACCGTATTTTGCAGCAAAATCATTTACCACAGCAATAATATAAGCGACTTTATCTTCTAATCTTACTCCCATAAACTTCACTCTTTGCCTGCAAAAATACAATCTTTCTGATAATCCGCCAAATTTTCAGTTCAAATTCTTATCCTTTCGCGAGAGACGGCACCTGTAGCCCTATCCTTCAAAATACAGGACAGTTAAAAAGGCCATGAGCACCAGTATCTCTATACCAAGAATGCATAGCCCATCGCATGACGGCGATTAAACTGTTTGAAATCCATGAAAATGATGTTTTATCGTTGCGTAATTCTCCAGAAAAAGTGCCATGTACGGAAGAATGGTTCAAAAAGAGCCTCAGACGGATATTGTATAACAAATCCCAAGTTCCGGCGAATCTTCAGGAAATATTTAACGCCCATCCTGTGCTGTGTCAGTCCGGAATGCTGCCCAAAGTTTCCTCCTTGTAGGATCTCATCAAGCAACGTTCGTCCTCGCCATTCATCGGCAGGAACGATAAAGTACTGTTCCTCCAAGCCAAATACCTCATGCTCTATCCACATCACTGCCCCTGCAAACTTGCGCAGTCCGAGGTGTCTCAACAAGTAATCATAACTATTCACTTTACCCTTTTCACTATTCACTAAAAGAAAGTAGTAGTCCATCACCTGCCGCAATCCTATACCCTCATCAAAGAAATGGTGCATCATGTGTGCCAACTGATACACAACATTCGTCTCCACAGTAGGGACATTCACCATCTGTTGACTCCCCCTCTCTTCGGAGGGGGCCAGGGGAAGGCTTATTTTTGTCGTCTTCCACTCTTTTTGAAACCACTTATGCAGTCTGTGGTTGAATAGAGGGTTATTCATTGTGCTGGGTGTAAAGTGTACTTCCACTGCTATCGGTTGTTGGGGATTTGCAATCCCCAACTCATACTCAATATGATGGTATCTTATTCCCGTTATCTCATGACGTTCTCGCACATACTCAGAAATCGCCTTCCTTTTACTCCCAATTCCCCCTTTTCCATTTTCTGTTTTCAATCTGACATAGATATCCACGTCTCCCGGCGTTCTCGACAGCGGGTCGGGGTACATCGCCGCATTCCCCTGTCCTTTCAGCAGGCAGCACTCGAAACCATCCTCCTCATACTCTTGCCACACCTCCACAGCCTCTGCGTTCAACTCTTTGTTCCTAGCTGCAATCTGCTCGTAAGCTGCATACCAAGTGAAGACGACCATCTTCGGAAGGCGTATTCCCTCTGAAGATAATCGTTCTATCCCTTTATATCCTATTCCTAATAGCGCCTGCTTCTCACAAAAAGCAAACAGCTGTTCCCAATCCATCTGCTCAATGGATTCAGGCACAGGCCGACGTTTGTCAATGCTATAGCATAAAAACTGATAAAAATGTTTCAAAATCACTCGGCTCGCAATTATGGCCATATCCCAAATTCCTCTGCCTCATAAGACATTATTCTCTAGACATGGAAGAAATATCGGAAACATGTTCTTTGTTTAGTGACAAGTCATGATTTCAATAAGTATATTCCAAAATATCGTCAGTACTGTTTCGGTCGTTCATCTGAAAGACAAACGGTATCTTCCAAATATTCAATCATAACTATTATTCATCAGTCTTCATGGAAACAAGCTTCATGAACATTTCTTCATGCTGTTTCACAACCCGACTAATATCATAATTATTTATGACTTTTTCCAAAGCCACATCACGCATTTTTCTCGCCTCCTCAGGGTGACGGTATAGGTACAGCACCTTTTCCGCTACGTCCTTAGGATTATCTACTTCAACAAGCAGACCGTCTACCCCATCATCAACTAAAGTAGGAATTGCGTCAACCTTACTTGCCACGACATTCTTTTCCGCAGCCATGTATTCCACAATAGCCAGTCCAAAACCCTCCCACCGGGAAAGGAGCAATGCCACATCAAACACTTTCAGATATGCGTATGGCTCATCCGTCCAACCAGTGACCAATAATGAAATACCATGTTCTTTTGCATACGCCTCAGTTTCTTCCCGTTGCTCTCCATCCCCAACAATGATGTACGCACTGTTTGGAATCTCACTTTTTATCAATTCTGCCGCTCTGATAAAAATATCCGGAGCTTTTTGCGGAGTAAGTCTTCCTATCATTCCTACAACAAAAGTATCCTCCGCAACACCAAGCTCTCCCCGCCTTTTACCTACTGCATTTCGCACCTTATCTATACAAATACCATTCGGGATCAGAACGAGTTTATCCTCAGAAGAAATAGCCTCCCTTATGGCTGATTGCTTTTCGGCTTTCGAAATACAAACGATGTTGTCTGTGCATTTTGACAACAACCGTTCTATGATAAGATAAACCTTACTTCTTAGCGACATCTCATTTCATGTTAAATGCCCACCCATGAGGATTATAGACTACCTTACAAGACAGGCCAATGGAAGCTAGCCGTCCCAATCCTCCAGCAAAGCTACTGTGGCAATAGACTATATCGGGTGCGATTTCTTTAATATACTTCCGAATAGACAGCGCCTTCCTAAAAACTTGCAATGGAGAGAAAGACTGTTTCATATCCATCTGCCTCACCAGATCCACCATCTTTTCATATTTTGCCTTCTCATAATTCTGAGAACACAGAAATGCTTGAAAGAAATGATCTTTCTCCAATCGTGGGAGAAGCATCTCCAAATACCGGTCTACGCCGCCAGCGCACTCGGCAATGTGTAGTATTTTCATATTAGAATCCATTAATAGAACCTGTTACAAATGGCATCCCAAATCATTTTCATGCCATCCTTATAGATGCTGTATTCTTCGCTCTTTAATTCCCTAATTGCCGCGAAGCGCAGCGCTCATCCCGCCGCTTGTAGAACAACATGAAGAATCGCTTGGCAAGCGTGTAGACACCCAGGCGATGACAAGTGAGACGAACAAAGGCATTCAGTCGAACCTTCCAAGTGATGGGGAACCACTTCTGGAGAAACGCAACAGGTTCCATCGTATTCATTTCCTCGAAAAACCGTTCTCGGCGAGGATTCATGGGTACAGAATAGAACATCTCACGAACCCCAGCCGTCAATTTGTCTGCATCGACTGGTAACAGCCGTAAATCATTCAGATTAGCCATCAGCTCATCTCCCTTCTCCGACTGTACTAGTATACGTGTCGTTCCCTTCCCATCCATCTTCTTGGTAAACTTCTCAATGGGGAAGCAGTCCCAAAGGGTTAAATCACTTTTGCGATATCTTTTCCGAAAAGGACATTCATAACATGAAGGACGATCACTGAGGTTATTGAAAAAAGCGCGAAGATAGGCGTCACTATCCACCCCCTTGTGATAATCTTTTGCCGTATCTTTATTGTAAAGAGACAAAGAACTGTAATGATAACCATAATATTTGTCTCGGAAGAACACCTTTTCTGTCTCGCCCCCAATAATTTCATGCTGTGCCTGAAGATATCTATCTAAAACCTTGGGACTCGGAACGCCCCTACACACGAAATCTATTAGATATAAATTATTATATTCTTTTCCTTTCAGAAAGCCGATAAGTCCTTCTATTTGGCAGGGTGTACCACTGAACAACACAAGCCGACCATCCTTAAGATAATTCAAGACCTGACGGTAGCAGTTTCCCATCTGACTTTGGACATACTTACTATTACGGAATATAGCCAATTCCTCCACCCTTTCTACCGCCTGATGCTCTACAACAAATGTTCCATTTCGATAGCCTGCGCCAAAGACGATGCCACCTTGGCGGATTACCCAAGTAGCAATTGCCGTAAACGCTCCTCCCGATGTGCTTTGCCTTCTTATCTCCTCATTCTTGTGCTGAGCCAAAAAACCCATCTGCGGTCTTGCAACATCTTCCTTTGACGCATGAATGACAGGGCAAACCTTTTCACAAAGACTACAATTGATGCATGTTTCTGCATCTACTACAGGATAGCGAAAGCCCTCATTATCTTCCGTCATCCTGATGCACTCTTTGGGGCACACATTCTCACATGCCCAACAGCCACAGCAATCCTTCTTATCTTTTATTTCTATCATAGAACTTTGCATTGTTTCAAAGCATCCTTCAGCCATTCCCAAGTAAACTGCCGAAGCTTGTCCAATTCATGGTGCATACACAGGACATCCATATCTTTTCCAAGTTTTTCTTCCACCTTAAACACATCCATTTTTCTAATCATCCGTTCTTCCTGATGAACGAGCGACAACAGAGAATAGAGCCGTCCATTCGTCGAGGCAGGACCATCATTACTATATCTTGGGAAAGTAAAGAATTTCTTGCCATTCAACATGGAAAACACAGTACAATGGAAAGAATCCGTAAAGACATATTCTGCATCGCGTATCAACTCTACAAACTCCTTTGGTCCTACATCGTATGGAGTATAGTCTGCAAAGCCTACATCTCCTTTTATATATTCATCAGAGTGGGCTATTTGTACAATCTTCAGCCCTGTTGTTTGCTGCACCCGTCTGACTACATCCCGCTCCCAAGGATTATTACCCAAGAAATAGACAAAGAGATATTTCTGTCCTTCTGCATACCGTTTCCCATTTTCAGTAGCTTTTAATGCCTCCATCCATTCTTTGGCAGTAAACATAATGGTAGGGTCACAAACGACGGGCACAGCCCTGTCTGCCCATTGCTTCACCAGTTCCTGTCCAGAGATTTCACGGACAGAAACAAAGTCCAGTCTATTCAGAAATTTTCCTGCCTTTACACCATATTTCTTTGGCAGTTTCGAGACCCCGAAACTGGTAGCCAAAGCAATCTTTGGCACATTGTTTGGTACAAAGTTAAGCGTATAGTAATCTGCAGCGATGTTACTTGGCAACCATAACTGATCACTACCAACGACAAAAGCTGAATATTTTCTTGCAAGACATGCTAATTGCGCCTTACTATTATATGGATTACTCAGCGTGAACATGCTGTTTGCAAAATCATCAAACTTTGCATACCTCACTGCTAGATTAGTCTCATATTCAGGATGCCTTTTCCTAGCCCATGCTTTTCTCACTGTCGCCATCTTATCCTTAACGGTGTTAATATCAAAGATATGGCTCAGAAAATATTTATATTTAGCAATGTTTATTTCTGGGAGCAGTCCATCGATCTTAATGGTCTCATTTGCTATCTCCAGTTTGTCAAACGCCATCTGTGTAGCAAATGCCTGCAGCTGACTCCCATAGTTCCGCTGGAAATAACAAGTGACAAGAGCTATTTTATTCATAACGAATTTTTAAGTTAAGATATTTAATGGAAAGCCAAGATATAATAAAAACCCCTAAATACCATTTATACTTTATACAATACATGATTTCCCGCTTTCCGTGACTCAAACACTTAAAACTAGTTAATTGTTCCGCATAACGACAAAAGTCATTATCAACAGACTTCTTGAACATTTTAACTCTTTCCCATAAAGAAGAGTCATTGTTCGGATGCAACAAAAAGAGTTTCATTGTTCGAAAAACACATTCAGATACTAATCCTGCATAAGCAAACCTATAATCTGAGACACCTTCTTCACATTTTATCCGTTCAAAGAATTCTGTCATAATATCCTCATTGATTTTGATTATTTCAGGATTATATTTTTGCATAACAGACCCTCGATGAACCCGATGGTGTATCAAATAATCATTATAAAATTGAATATGATTACACCTTTTAAAAACTTCATAATTAAACAATGCATCCTCGGCTATTTTAAGTTTTTCATTAAATCGAATATTATTATCCAAGAGGACGGCACTCTTGTATAGTTTTCCCCAAACCCCTCTAATAGCCCCAACAGATACACCATTTCTCTTATAATCATAATATGGATAAAGCATATCAATAATGAGCCAAACAATATTTTCATCCTTTCGTGAAAGTGTCGAAGGAATAAAAGATTCCCGCTTCCACTCTCTAAATTCAGAGTTGTAAAAATGATTGAAACATAGAATATCGACATCCGTTTGAAAAACTCTATCAATTAGCTTTTCAACAGCATCTGATTCAAGCCAATCATCCGCATCAAGAAACATCACCCATTTACCATGTATATAATGGAGTGCTGTATTTCTCGCATTACCAACACCTCCATTGACTTGATGAATGACTGTCACCTGAATTCCACTTTGGGCATATTCATCGCAAATCGTTCCACCATTATTTGTTGAGCCATCATCAACAAGTATAATTTCAATATTGTTTAATGATTGTCGGACACAACTATCAATACAATATCGCAAATACTGTTCCTGTACATTATATACAGGAATAATTATTGACACCAATGGGTTACTATCATCTACCATAATATACTAATAATACTTTATGTATTATACCACATAACTTATGTATTCATTTTGTAATTTTTTCACAGCATTAGAAATATTATATATTGTTGATGATATTTTTTCATCAACTCTTTGATCCGTATGTCTTTTCATTTTCCCTATATAGATCGCCCATTCATGGGGATTATTAATCGGCAAAAAAATACAATTGTCTGACAGACGTATTTCATCGGTTATTTTATCCGAAAACAAACATGGGATTCCTGATGCTTGAGCCTCTACCCCTACAATTGGAAGGCCTTCATACAATGATGGAAGAATAAAGACATCCATTGCCATAAGCAAGGAACCTATATCTGGACGATTCCCTAATAGATGAACATTATCTGATAAACCTTTAGCAGAAATGACGTCTTCTATTTCGCTTCTCATAGGCCCATCACCAGCCCATATAAGTTGGACTTTATGATTTTGTTTATATAGGCTACCGAGTATGTCGACAATAAAAAAAGGATTCTTTTGAGTATGGAGTCTTCCTACTGTTCCCAAAACGAACACATTGTCCTCTATACCCAATTTTTCCCGTATTAGGGTGCGCGTTTCCTGATTAAAACGAAATTTTTCACATTCTATAGCATTGGTCATAACGACAAAATCTCTTTTCCCCCATAGTCTTTTTCCTGCTTCAATACCACAACTATATTTATGAGTGGTTACACAATACAGTAAAGGCAAAAGTAATCTTTTAAATCCCTTGAAGGAGAACAAATCTGGTATTGTTGTAATATGACAATGAGCAATCCTGACAGGAACCTTATAAATCAATGCTAATAACAAATATAATGAAGAAGCTTCTTCTAAATGAACATGTACTATATCATATTTTTTTGATTTCAAGATGCTACGCCATTGCCCAAACCTTTTGAAATAGTTCTTTTTATCTAGCAAATAGACATTATTACAAATCTTCTTAAAATCCTCATAATAAAATGGAACATTCCCATTTTCCGAGTTTAATGATGCGACATCCACATTAAATCTAGTACGATCTATATACTTAACATAAGTATAAATGATTTTTCCCACACCACCTCCATCAATACCAGAGGATAACATCAAAATATTAATTTTTCGCATTTTTAAAGAAAAATATTTTAATTAATATAGGCAAAACATACGCCCAAACAATTAGGCGAACAAATTCATTTAAATCTGCACGTACAAAATTTAACAACGCATAATAAAGAGTGAAATAGCGTGCTACAGAAATATTGCTTACAGATTTCAAAGAACCCAACAAATAATTAAATAACCTCCCAATTATTACTGCGCCTCCAATTGCAAAATACCCAAAATTGCCATATAATTCTTGTCCCAAGGCTCCCCCATACCAATAATTATAATGCGCTCTAGCATAACTTGATGTGCTAATTGCATGACGTAATTGAGGAAATATTTTACCTGCTCCAGGAATAACTAATATCCAAACAGCAACCAAAGAAACACCCCAAAAAAATGATTGGTATTTGGGGAATACATCCAATGAAACGATATAGGGAAAAATAGTATTTCCAAACTCATAAAAAAAATCGAAGAATACATCACTGACAGCCAAATATTCACTTGCCATGTGGATATAGTCACTAAACGAATTTGCCAAAGATTCTCTTGTGGCAGATACTGTTTTCAAAAAGACAAGGCCAAGATAACCGCAACCCCCTAATAAAATTGCCTGTTTCTTTCTTATTTTTATTCCATAGCTAAATATATAACACGGTACTGTAGCCAATAATGCCGTAATAGTAAAACGTCGCCCACCAACTAATGCTGTGATTCCGACTGCATACGCAAAATATGTAAGAAACAAAATAAGTGCCTGCTTCTTTACTAAATATTTACTACAAATGATATATATTATACCTACATTTACTAACATAGAAAGATTAAAAGCCACTCCACTTACCTGTTCATTTGACAATACAGCAGAATACCCCAAACCACTTCTATTAACAATGTAAGTCATTATATCTACATAAAATTTAAATGGCAAAGAGATTAAAAAAAGTATCCAACCAATTCTGTATAGTGTATAGCTACTATACTTTTGCTGAAGCCTTCGTTCTTTTCGTTTATTTACCCGATTTTGAGAAGATAGAAGATAACCTGTAAAAATTGCATGAATATAACACAATCCATAAACGAATCCCTTTAGCCATTGTTGAGAAGTGTAATTCATAAGCCAATATTTATAGGTTTTTATACCTGTATCCCAAATAAAAAGATAACTTTCTATAAAAAGATAATTGAGTATTGTAAACACAACGATAAAATCAAACCACCAGATTTTGCGTATATAGATAATGAATAACTGGAACAACAGTAATGATATCGCACATGTTTTTATATATGGCACCCATTCAAAACCATTTACGTTAGTATTATGTGCCCAATACATCAAAAAACATAAAGAGCATAATACCAGTAAATTTAAAGTGTTGCTAAAACAATAAAATTCCGAGTGATTCCGTAGCATTTATAGAATTCTAAATACAAAAAACTAAGGTTATATCAAAATAATGATAAGGAGATATAGATTAAACACTCAAGCATTTTTTATAATATTTATAGACATTTTATTCTGGCTAGTAAATCGCCCTATATCGTTTGCCTATTATCAAAAATAGCAACCAGATTTTGTTTATCACTCTACTTATATAAAAAAGACATGAACCTGGCCTATTATCCCATTCTGAATACAAATGATATCGTACTACTGACAAATTAGAAATAATCAGAAAATGTGGAAATGCTCGACAAATATACTTTGATGA
>Ga0310697_10007136_pt1 | contig 10559 bp, 11 predicted proteins | sample 172DNAGHGlowgp2_FD_203883 | JGI IMG/M metagenome (GOLD analysis project Ga0310697, IMG submission 203883) | Sheep rumen microbial communities from Palmerston North, Manawatu-Wanganui, New Zealand - 1728 DNA GHGlow gp2 (v2) (version 2) | ecosystem: Host-associated > Mammals > Digestive system >...
CTTATAAGATTGACAAATTATTCACATTTTCCGTGTATTACCATAACGCAGAATGCAGGGTTTGACCCCTGCACCCGGATATATTCTCAGTCTGACGTATTTATGCAGTATGAGAGCGTAGTAAGGCTGTCGCCAAGATGTACGTTCTCGACTGCAACGTCCTTATGGGTAACGCGGAGGTCATAATGCGTGAAATTCCAGAATGCGCGTATGCCATAGCTGATAAGGCGCTCGACCTCCTTCTCCGCAGCCTCTCTCGGAATGCAGAGTATAGCTGCTTCCGGCTTGTTTTCCTTGCAGTATCCCTCAAGCTCGGAGATGTCCATAACAGTCAGTTCGCCTATCTTTTTGCCGACGAGCTCCGGATTTGCATCGAATATACCAATAAGGTCGAAGCCTCTGTTGCGGAAATCTATGTGCGAAGCGAGAGCCCTGCCGAGATTTCCCGCTCCGAGAAGTATCATCGGGGTCTGCTTGTCGAGACCGAGTATCTTGCCTATCTCAGCCTTGAGCCCGGTAACGTTATAGCCGTAGCCCTGCTGACCGAATTCGCCGAAGCAGTTGAAATCCTGGCGTATCTGCGAGGCAGTGAGTCCCATTTTCTCTGCAAGCTCTCTCGAAGAGATGCGGACATAGCCGTTCGCTTCAAGGTCGCCGAGAAAGCGGTAATACCTCGGAAGGCGTCTTATGACTGAATTTGATATTGGATTCTTTGACATTTTAGTATAAGCCTCACTATCTGTGCGGATATTTCCGCTTTATCACATAAGTCTGTCAAGTCTCGTCTTGATCTCGTCAAGGAATGTCTTAGAATCTACCTTGCGCTTGTTCTCAAGCTTGGATATGAGGTAGAGGTCACCTGTCATAACGCCGTCCTCGATCGTCTGGATAGTAGCCTTCTCAAGCTTGTCCGCGAACTCGCAGAGCTCGGGAGTCGCGTCGAGCTCGCCTCTCTTGCGGAGAGCGCCGCTCCATGCGAAGATAGTAGCAACAGAGTTGGTAGAGGTCTCCTCGCCCTTGAGGTACTTGTAGTAATGACGCTGAACAGTGCCGTGAGCAGCCTCATACTCGTAGATACCGTCGGGTGAAACGAGAACGGAGGTCATCATAGCAAGGCTGCCGTAAGCAGTCGATACCATATCGGACATAACGTCGCCGTCATAGTTCTTGCAAGCCCAGATGTAGCCGCCGTTCGAGCGGATAACACGAGCCACGGCATCGTCGATGAGGGTGTAGAAGTATTCGATGCCTGCTGCCTCATACTTCTCCTTGTACTCCTTGTCGAATATCTCCTGGAAGATGTCCTTGAAGCGGTGGTCATACTTCTTTGAGATAGTGTCCTTGGAAGCGAACCAAACGTCCTGCTTGAGGTCGAGGCCATAGTTGAGGCAGGCTCTTGCGAAGCCGGCAATAGAATCATCGAGGTTGTGAAGTCCCTGTATGATGCCGTCACACTTGATGAAATCGTGGATGAGCTCGCGTGTCTCGTTGCCGTTTTCATCGGTCACAACGAGCTCAGCCTTGCTGCCCTTTGATACGCGCATCTCGGTGTTCTTGTAAACATCGCCGTAAGCGTGACGGGCGATAGTGATAGGCTTTGTCCATGTGGGGATATAGGGCTCGATGCCCTTGACGATGATAGGAGTCCTGAAAACAGTGCCGTCGAGAGCAGCTCTGATAGTGCCGTTGGGCGACTTCCACATCTGTGTGAGATTGTACTCAGGCATTCTTGCCGCATTGGGAGTGATAGTAGCGCACTTTACAGCAACGCCGTACTTCTTTGTAGCCTCTGCGGAGTCGATAGTCACCTGATCCTTTGTCTCCTCACGGTGCTTGAGACCGAGATCGTAATACTCGGTGTTGAGCTCGACATATGGTTCAAGGAGAGTTTCCTTTATCCACTGCCAGAGTATTCTTGTCATCTCGTCGCCGTCCATTTCGACGAGCGGAGTTTTCATAGTGATTTTTGCCATTGGTTCAGACCTCCTGATAGATTTGATTATCGCCGTAACGGCGGAAATATCGTATGAATATTTATGTCAGAAACATAAGAGCAAGCATAAACAGCGTCGTGATGACCCACGAAGCGGCATTGAGCACACGCTCGTCCGCCTCCTTGAAAAGCTTCGGCAGACCGAGTCTTAGTGCGCAGAGAAGCACCACCGAAACGAGAACTATAACATAGTCCTTTCCCTCCAGATGGGCACGGTATTTACAATATTGCGGCAGTACGTTCACAGCTGCTCCCCTTTCGTCAGAGTAATAACAGTGCCGTGATACACAGCGTCAGCATAAATACCGCAGCGGACACGGCTGATTCAGTCAGCACCGTGCACATTTCCACACGCTCGCAGAAAAAAGGCATTTCGGAGAATTTCCGCTCTGTGAAGCCGTATATCTTCCTGCCGGCAATGAAGCCGAGAAAATACAGCAAAGTGCACGCTGCTACATACAGCACAAGACCTATAACTTCATTTTCCATTATCGCTTCGCCGGTCAATGCAAGTATTGCCAGCATTACCGGGAAAGCCAGAGCAAAACTGTATATACAGCCCGGACAATACCTTACGGCGCCCCTGAAACGTGCCGTCATATCATTTCAGAAGCGGCAGCGCGAGCAGCACAGCCATTCCGGCGAGCAGCACAGCGCCGATGACGTCCACCGCAGCAGCAAAGCCCCTCCAGCCGCCGGCACGGATATGCCGGTAGGTGTTCAGGCACCAGGCAATGAACATCAGAGCTACGAGAAATATCAGGAATACTATCATTCCTCCCATATCGCTGCCTCCCGAAAAAAATGCTCACTGGAAGTATCTCCAGTTCAGGTATCCGAGCAGGAAAAGATGTCCCGGATAGAAAATGTAAAACACCCATTTTGTGTACTTGCCCCCGCCCTTTTCGCCGTTGTAGAGAAGGATGAGCGCAGCAGGTATGAGCACTCCGAATTTCCACCAGTTGAGCTCCAGTATATCCGGAGAATGAAGCGCTGTACGCAGCAGAGGGAGCAGTCTTCTTACAAAGACCACAAGTCCATATGCAAGTGCCTGATTTTCTCTGTTCCCGCGTGCAAATTCAAACGCGAGCGTGAAGAGTATCGCGTCTGTGCCCCAGTCGCACCATTCCGCCAGATACATAAGCAGAAGCAGTATCGGCAGCTTGAACGCCATTTTGACCTTCTCGGCATTGTAGATATACACAGCGAGCAGCGAGAGCATAAGCGTTGCGATGACGCTTTCCTTCCCGAAGGCGAGCAATCCGTCTCCGAAAGCGAAGTTGAAGGCAAAATGCGATACGAAGGCGAATATGCCAAGTCGCAGGAAGTATTTTTTCAGGTTATGTGTGTGGTGGAAGCCCTCTGAGATGAAGAAGCACATTACCGGAGCGGTCGTGCGTCCGATACAGCGCATGACTCCGTATAAGACCGAATCCGACGGTACAAAGAGATAGGCTATATGGTCGCACAGCATCGCGAGTATCGCGATATATTTCAGCTCCGAGGCTGTGATGCCGAATTTTTTCTTTTCTGCCGGAGCAGCAACAGCTCCGTCCATTACTTCATTGACTCTCTTGTGAAGTCGAGGAGTCCGCCGGCGAGCATAATATCCTTTGTACGTCCGGAGAGCTCGCAGAGAACAGGTATCTCAGCGCCGTTTGTCTTGTTTACGACTGTGAGCTCGGACCTGCCCTCAGCAACAGCCTTTCTCACATCAGCAAGAAGAAGGTGGTCGCCTTCAGCTATCTTGTCATAGTCAGCCTCGTTCACGAATGTGAGCGGAAGGATACCTGCATTGATGAGGTTTGCACGGTGGATACGTGCGAACGACTTGACGAGAACAGCCTTTACGCCGAGGTAGAGCGGAGCGAGAGCAGCGTGCTCACGCGAAGAGCCCTGACCGTAGTTAGAGCCGCCGACGATGATGCTCTTGCCGAGGAGCTCTGCCCTCTTCGGGAAGCTCTCATCGCATACAGCAAAGCAGAACTGGCTGATCTTCGGTATATTTGAGCGGAGGGGAAGTATCTTCGCACCTGCCGGCATGATGTGGTCGGTAGTGATATTGTCGCCGACCTTGAGAGAGACGGGAGCATCGATAGTCTCAAGGAGCGGAGTCGTATCGGGATAGGGCTTGATGTTGGGTCCGCGGAGGATCTCAACGCTGTCCATTTCCTCAACAGGAGCCGGAGGAACTATCATATTGTCGTTGATAGTGAACTCCTCAGGGAGCTTGAACTCAGGCATATCGCCGAGCTCGCGGGGGTCGGTGAGGTAGCCGCTTATAGCGGAAGCAGCCGCCATTTCGGGCGATACGAGATAGATCTGACCGTCCTTTGTTCCGGAGCGTCCCTCAAAGTTTCTGTTGAAGGTACGCAGCGAGATACCCTTTGAATTAGGCGACTGACCCATACCGATGCAGGGACCGCAGGCAGATTCGAGGATACGCGCACCTGCGTCGATGAGGATAGAGAGCGCACCGTTCTGAGCCATCATATTGAGCACCTGCTTTGAGCCGGGTGCTATAGCGAGCGAAACATCGGGGTGAACGGTCTTGCCCTTGAGTATATGAGCTACCTTGAGCATATCAAGGAGCGATGAATTCGTACATGAACCTATGCAGACCTGATCTATCTTGAGCTTGCCGATCTCCTCAACGCTCTTAACGTTGTCGGGAGAGTGAGGACAAGCAGCGAGCGGAACGAGCTTGCTGAGGTCTATATCGAGCTCCTCGTCGTAAACTGCGTCGGGATCGGCAGCAAGAGGAGTCCACACCTCTTCGCGCTTCTGAGCCTTGAGGAACTGCTTTGTGACTTCGTCAGAGGGGAAGATGGATGTAGTCGCGCCGAGCTCTGCGCCCATATTTGTGATAGTTGCACGCTCGGGGACCGAGAGAGTCTTGACGCCCTCGCCGACGTACTCGATGACCTTGCCTACGCCGCCCTTTACGGACATTCTTCTGAGCACCTCAAGGATAACATCCTTTGCGGATACCCACGGACTGAGCTTGCCTGTGAGGTTCACCTTAACAACCTTCGGGCAGGTGATGTAGTAAGCACCGCCGCCCATAGCTACAGCAACATCAAGACCGCCTGCACCGATAGCGATCATACCGATACCGCCGCCTGTGGGAGTGTGGCTGTCAGAGCCGATGAGGGTCTTACCGGGTATACCGAATCTTTCAAGGTGTACCTGGTGGCAGATGCCGTTGCCGGGACGTGAGAAATAGATGCCGTGCTTCTTGGCAACGCTGCCGATGAAGCGGTGGTCGTCGGCATTCTCGAAGCCGCTCTGGAGAGTATTGTGGTCGATATAAGCAACAGAACGCTCAGTCTTTACTCTCGGAACGCCCATTGCCTCGAATTCGAGGTAAGCCATAGTACCTGTAGCATCCTGAGTGAGAGTCTGGTCGATACGGATACCGATTTCCTGTCCCTTGACGTATTCGCCGTCAACGAGGTGAGCCTTTAAGATCTTTTCAGTAAGTGTTGAACCCATTGAGATCAGTCCTTTCAATACATATATATATAATATTGTACTACTTTTCACAAAGTTTGTCAAGAATTAAACAAGGAGAGATGAGCTTATTGTTAGCATTGCATAACTACAATACAAAAAAATGGGCGAAAGTCAGGTCTGCTGCCCTTTTCGCCCACTGCTTACTCAGAATATACTGCCGATAGTGCCGTTGATGCGGAGCACCGAATACATCACAAGTACAAGCATTATACAGCCAATAAGACCGTATTTTTTCCTGCTCCGCCTGTCACGCTCACGCCTTCTCCACCGAGTATCATGGGTGAATATTATCGGCGCGAATTGTCCGTTCTCTCTCAGGTCTTCCATATGCCTGTCAAAGCTGTACATCTTCCAGAGCAGAAAGCAGAGAAGAACAAAAAGTGCGACCGCAAGCAGTACATCAAGATATTCAAACATCGTTCCTGATTATGTCGTCGAGTGATTCGCGCCTTACGCCGATACGCGCCTGTCCGTCCTTTATGAATACGACCGCCGGACGCTGAAGCCTGTTATATGTCATCGCCATTGAGAAATTGTAAGCGCCTGTTGCGAGAACTGCCAGAATATCGCCGGATTCAGCGTGCTGGAGAGCCATATTCTCGCCGATGAGGTCGCCGCTCTCGCAGCATCTTCCCGCGATAGTCACCTTCTCGCTGCGCGGCTCATCTGCCTTGTTCGCAACGACTGCCTCATACTCCGACTGATAGAGGATATAGCGCGGATTATCGGGCATTCCGCCGTCTATCGAGACGTATGTGCGGATACCGGGTATCTCCTTGCGCGCACCTACCTTGTAGAGCGTGATGCCAGCCGGACCAACGATAGACCTGCCGGGCTCGATGTACATTCTCGGCTGAGCGATACCGAGCTTCTCACACTCCGCCTTTACAACCGCGGAAACGCGCTCGAGGAAGCTTTCAAACGGCGCAGGATCGTGCTCTGTGAGGTACTTGATACCGAATCCGCCGCCGAGGTTGAGCCCCTTTATCTCATAGCCGAGCTCGTTCTTTACCTTGCCGATAAATCCGAGCATAGTCTTTGCAGCAGCCTCAAACGGCTCGATGTCGAATATCTGCGAGCCGATATGGCAGTGAACGCCGTAGAACTCGACATTCTCGCAGGAGATAGCCTCCTTCACAGCCTCGAAAGCCTCTCCTGTCTCGAGGGCGAAGCCGAATTTGCTGTCTATCTGACCGGTGAGCACCTTTTCGTGGGTGTGAGCCTCGATACCGGGCTTGATACGGAACATAATAATGGGCTTTTTGCCCTTTGCCTTTGCGATAGCCTCAAGTCTGTGAAGCTCGGGGATATTGTCGACGATGATGTGTCCTACGCCGACCTCAAGAGCATATTCAAGCTCTTCATCTGTCTTGTTATTGCCGTGGAAGCCGACCTTCTCCATCGGGAAGCCAGCCTTCACAGCTGTGTACAGCTCGCCGATAGAAACAGCGTCAAGTCCGTCGCACTCGCTCGCAACTATGCGGCACATCTCCATACAGGAGAAAGCCTTGCTCGCAAAGTGTACCTCTCCCATTCCGTCGTAGAACTTATTCATACTGTCGTGGAAACGGCGGAGATTCCTGCGGATGAGGTCCTCGTCCATTACATAAAGCGGAGTTCCGAAACGTTCCGCAAGCTCTATAGTGTCAGCACCGCCGATGGTCAGGTGTCCCTGCTCATTTACGGCGAGATCTTCAGATACGAACATCTTTATCATTCCTTTCGCAGATTTATTCTTCTGTCACGTCCTCGACTATCTGTCTGAGCTCCTCAACGCCCTCAAATGTCATTGAAGAGAACGGTATGACGTGTATGTCATCAAAGCACGGTATTTCGCTGCGGAAAGCCTCCATACGCTTCTCGCGCTCGGTCTTTTTGAGCTTGTCCGCCTTCGTGAGAACTATCACGAACGGCATTTCCGTATCTATGAGGTAGTTTATCATATCCACATCGTCCTTGGTCGGAGCGTGGCGCATATCGACGAGCATGAATACCAGCCGTATATCGCGGTCAGAGCTGAGGTAGCCCTCGATGAGCCCCGACCAGCGCTCCTTCTCCGATTTTGCGACCTTTGCGTAGCCGTAGCCGGGCAGGTCGACAAAGTAGATATTCTCCAGCCCGTAGAAATTTATCGTTGCCGTTTTTCCCGGGACCGAGCTCACCCTCGCAAGGTTCTTGCGGTTGAAGAGCTTGTTTATCAGCGTGGATTTGCCGACATTCGAGTGTCCGGCGAACGCTATCTCCATACGCTCGGGAGCCGGTATCTGGGAGAATTTTCCGTATGCGGCAGTAAATTCCGCATTGTTGTAATTCAGCTTCACGGTCATCCTCCTTTTTCCGTCAGTTTTCGGCAGCAGCCTTTTTTGCCGGTCTGCCGCGCTTTTTCTTCGGCTTCACAAGTGCCGTATCGAGCACAGTTGAAAGCTCGTCTGCGTATACGAAGTCTATCGCGTTCTTGACAACGTCATCGACCTCCTCGAGGTCAGGCTTGTTTGCGGACGGGATAATTACCGTCGCGATCTCAGCTTTGTAGGCAGCCATAGTCTTCTCACGCAGACCGCCTATCGGGAGCACTCTTCCGTGGAGGGTTATCTCGCCCGTCATAGCCACATCAGCTCTCACCGGAATGCCCGAAAGCGCCGAAACGAGCGCAGTTGTCATAGTTACGCCAGCCGACGGACCGTCCTTCGGTACAGCACCCTCGGGAGCGTGTATGTGAAGGTCCTTGTTCTTGTAGAAATCGGGGTCTATGCCGTATTTTCCGGCAACGCTCCTGACGTAGCTCACGGCGATGCGGGCACTCTCCTTCATAACGTCGCCGAGCGAGCCTGTGACCTCTATCTTGCCGGTACCCTCGAGCACGATGACCTCAAGCGGCATAAGTACGCCGCCAACGCTCGTCCACGCGAGCCCGTTGACTACGCCGACCTGATCCTTCTTCGAGTAGATGTCGGGCAGGTACTTCTTCACGCCGAGCCAGTTCTGAAGCTCCGCAGCCTTGACGGTAACGCGCTTCGCCTCTCCGGAAGCTATCTTCTTCGCAGCCTTTCTGCAAAGCGACGCGATAGACCTTTCAAGGCTTCGCACGCCGGCTTCCTTTGTGTAGAACTGTATCATTTCGTGGATAGCCTTATCCTCTATTTTCAGCTGAGTTCCTTTGAGTCCGTGCTCCTTGAGCTGCTTGGGGACGAGATGCTCCTTCGCGATGTGGAACTTCTCCTCGGCAGTGTAACTCGGCAGCTCTATGAGCTCCATACGGTCGAGCAGCGGTGCAGGTATCGCTGAAACGTTATTAGCGGTCGTGATGAACACGCACTTGCTGAGGTCGAACGGCACTTCGATGAAGTGGTCGCGGAAGGCGTTGTTCTGCTCGCTGTCGAGCACCTCGAGCATTGCGGAGGCAGGGTCGCCCTTTATGTCGCTGCAAAGCTTGTCTATCTCGTCGAAGAGGATGAGCGGATTCGCCGAGCCTGCCTGCTGGAGCGCAGTAATGATACGTCCCGGCATAGCGCCGACGTAGGTCTTTCTGTGACCTCTTATATCAGCCTCATCGCGGACGCCGCCGAGCGAAACTCTCGCATAGTTGCGTCCCATAGCCTTTGCAACGGACTTCGCGATGGAGGTCTTTCCGATACCGGGAGGGCCTGCAAGACAGATTATCTGTCCCTTTATATCGGGGTTGAGCATATGTACTGCGAGGAACTCGAGTATGCGCTCCTTGACCTTTTTTAGTCCGTAGTGGTCCTTTTCAAGAATGTCGTGAGCCTTTTCCATCGAAATCTTCGCCTTTGTGAACTTGTTCCACGGAAGGTCGAGAACGGTGTCGAGGTAGTTCTTGATGACGAATGCCTCCTGTGAAGCAGGCGGCAGTTTGCCGAGCTTATCGGCTTCCTTCAGCAGCTTTTCGGTATTTTTCTTGTCGAGCTTGAGGTCGTAAATCTTGTTTACGTACTCGAATACGTCCTCGCCGTCGTCCTCGCCGAGCTGCTCCTGTATTATCCTCATCTGCTCGCGGAGGTAATACTCCTTCTGACCCTTGTCGATGCTGTTTTTAGTCTGTTCGTTGATGAGGTTCTCGAGCTCGAGTATCTCCACCTCAGACGAAAGGCACGCGAAAAGCACCGACAGCTTGTTGAGAATGTTTGTCTCCTCGAGAAGGGTCTGTTTATCGCGGTAATTGAGGTTGCAGTTGAAGGTCACTGTCTCAAAGAGCTTGAAGGGGTCGTCCTGAGTCATTACTGAGGCGAGGAGCTCCTTCGGCATCTTCGGGAAGAATGCGGAATAGCGCTCGAAAACGTCCTTTACGGAGCGGACGAGAGCTTCCGCCTCTACCTCGTCGATCTTCGCCCTCGAATAAGTTGAAACGCGCTTGACCTCAGCCTTGAGAGCGTCGCCGTCGTCGATGAGGCGGATCATATTCGCCTTGTATACGCCCTCAACGAGCACCTTCATCACGTTGTCCGGGAGCTTGAGCACCTGCTTTATCTCCACGACAACGCCGACCTTGTATACGTCGGTCGCCTTCGGATTTTCAACATAGGTCTCGTGCTGGGTGACGAGGAAGAGCTTCCCGCTCTCCTTTAGCGCCTTTTCGATAGCATTCACTGATTTCTGGCGTGCGACATCGAAATGCATGACCATTTTTGGAAATGCAACGAGTCCGCGCATGGCAACGGCGTAAAAAATGTTGCCGTTATCTGTATTTTTATCACTTTTTCTGGTCTGTTCCATAATTTCACCATATCCCTCGGGTCATAGGTAATTGCCTGTGTTACGCCTTCGTGCGGCTGCACGTACAGCGTTTCATAATATTATAACATAAAAGAAGAAAAAAAGCAAGTGGCGGCGCGGCAGCGTGTCGCTGCACCCAATTTCGCGCTGATACTGTTTCAAAAGCGGACATTCCATTCCGCGAGCGATACAATATCCGGAAACGTAACAAAAAACTATGCCATTTCTCCAATCAGACCCAGCCGTCGAAGGACGGCGAAGAAGTGGCAAAAGTCGGCGAGAGGGGGTAGGAGAGGAAGGGGGAGCGCGAGGGGGAAAC
>Ga0310697_10007137_pt1 | contig 10558 bp, 3 predicted proteins | sample 172DNAGHGlowgp2_FD_203883 | JGI IMG/M metagenome (GOLD analysis project Ga0310697, IMG submission 203883) | Sheep rumen microbial communities from Palmerston North, Manawatu-Wanganui, New Zealand - 1728 DNA GHGlow gp2 (v2) (version 2) | ecosystem: Host-associated > Mammals > Digestive system >...
GTTCAAGGACCCCGACGCGCGCGTGCCGATCTGCCTCTGGACGAAGGGTCTTGTCTCCGCCGTCGGCTTCTACTACGCCCTTGCCATTCACGACGCCATCGACGTGCCGGTGGGGCTCGTGGATGTCAGCTGGGGCGGATCGCGTCTCGAGCCGTGGATCGCACCCGGCGGCGAGATGTGGAACGGCATGGTGGCGGCGTTCGCGCCGATGGCCTGCCGGGGATTCATCTGGTACCAGGGCTGCTCCAACTCGAAGGACGGAGCAGCCTACACCGGGAAGATGCACACGCTCTACAAAAGCTGGGCGAAGGCGTTCTGCAACCCCGACCTGAAGATGTACTTCGTGCAGCTGGCGCCTTTCAACAGGAGCTGGTACGACGTACAACTCGCGCAGGCGCGTTTCGCCGCCGAGGAGAAGAACGCCGGCATGGCCGTCACCTGCGACCTTGGCAACCCGTACGACATCCATCCCAACGCCAAGGAGCCCGTCGCCCACCGTCTTGCCCTCCACGCGCTGAAGGACATCTACGGCTTCGACGACGTGATCGCCGACTCGCCCACGCTCAAGTCGTCGCGTGTCGATGAGCACGGGCGCTTCGTGCTTGAATTCAACGACGCGACGTCGTGGTACGGCTACACGCCGAACAACGCCGCGCCGGGCGGGTTTGAGATGGCCGGAGAGGATGGCGTGTTCCATCCCGCGCACGTCGCGAACCAACTGATCGAGAAGGGGCGGAAGGGCAAGATGTACGAGGGGCGCGAACTGATCGTGGCGAGCGACAAGGTGAAGGCCCCGAAGCGTCTGCGCTACCTCTACAGCAAGCCGTGGGTGGGCTCGCTCTATGCCGGCGACTCCGGCCTGCCGCTGGGCCCGTTTGAGGTAACCGCCGCGAAGTGAAATTAAGCTGCGTTCAGTTTTTCCCCTACGCCAACGGGAATTTTGGTATAATGTGCGGCAATGAAACCGATAGCCACAGATACGCACGACTTCCCGTCCATACGAAGGGACGGAAAGATCTACGTCGATAAGACGGAATTCATCTACCGTCTGATTGCGCACAACGACACGAAGCTGTTCTTCATTTCGCGTCCGCGAAGGTTTGGAAAGTCGCTCACCATATCCGCCTTGAAGGCGCTCTTCTCCGGGCGGCGAGAGCTGTTCAAGGGGCTCTACATCGACGGGACGGACTGGAAGTGGGAGAAATACCCCATCATCCACTTCGAGTTCAACGACCTCACCACGACGTGTCTCGAAGATTTCGAGAAGGATCTCGCGCACCACGTGGAGGACCGATTGACGGAGGCTGGATACACATACGACGGTTCACGGTCCGCGCATGAGAACTTCGGCAAGGCGATAACGGAGCTTGCCGTCCAGAAAGACGAGAGCGGCAACGACGTCCACAAAGGTGTCGTGATCCTCGTGGACGAGTACGACGCGCCGGTGGGGCACGCGCTGGGCGACATCGACTTCGCGGAGAAAGTACGCGACCGGCTCTCCGCCGTCTATTCGCAGATGAAGAACAGGACGGGCGACATCAAGTTCCTGTTCATGACGGGCGTGAGCAAGTTTACGAGACTTTCGGTTTTCTCGGCGTTGAGCAACATCGTCGATGTCTCGCAGAATGACGAATTCGCGACGATGTTCGGCTACACGGAGGAGGAGCTTTCTGCGAACTTCGAGGAGCATCTGCGCGAACATGCGCGGATCATGGGCAAGTCCTACGATGCGTACCGCGCCGAGATGAAGTGGTGGTTCAACGGTTTCCGGTTTGCGCCTGACGTCGAAACGACCGTATACAATCCGATTTCCGTTGCACTCACGCTTTACTCCAAGTCTTCGAGCGGCTTTAAGGCGACGTGGGCGACGACGGGGCGTCCGTCGATGCTGATGAACTTTCTGAAGCGCGAGGAACTTCTTGCCATCGACTACGAAGGCGTAGAGGCGACGGAGGCCGAATTCGACGTTGCCGAACTGCGCAGGCTCCGTCCGACCGCCATGCTCTACCAGTCGGGGTACCTCACGGTGAAGGGCTACGACGACGGACTTTACACCCTCGGCGTTCCCGACGAGGAGGTGCGCCGCGATCTTGCGACGCTCATCGCGGGCGCGGCGGCGGACGAGGACATGCAGTGGGCGGCGTCGCTGAGCGCGAAACTCGTCGGCGCGAAGTGGCCGATGTTCTTCGTCGGCCTCAAGTCGCTCTACGCGCACATGCCCTACGGCGCGTTGGAGGGCACGATCCACGAACATTCATACGAGCGCATCCTCTGCACGCTTCTCGCCGCGCAGGGCGTGACGAGCCATGCCGAGGACGTGCAGTCGAACGGGCGCGCCGACGTCGTCGCGAAGCACAAGCGGGGAATCTACATCTTCGAGCTGAAAGTTGACGAGCCCGTCGACAAGGCGTTCGCGCAGATACGCAAGAAGGGGTATGCCGAGCCCTATCTCGCCGACGGACGTCCCATCTGGCTGATCGGGCTCTCGTTTGACTCGAAGACGCGCCGCCTCGTCGATTACGCGGCGGAACGATTTGACGGAAGTAATTAAACCAAGGCATCACAACGCAAAAGCAGAAAACGAAAATGAAGAACACGCAGAAAGCGATGAACGGGACAATCGGGAGGACCGCGCTTGTCGCGGCCGCAATCTGCGTAGCGGTGATGCCGTCGTTTGCCGATGCGACGCTCACGTGGAACGGCGCGGACGGCGCGTCGTGGAAAGGCGAGAACTGGCTTGAAGCGGACGGCGAAACGCCTTCCGCATGGGTTGACGGCGCAAACGCCGTGTTCCCAAGCGCGGCGGCGGTCACGCTCGACGGTAAGGTGACGGTCTCGAACCTCACGGCGACGGGCGCGCTGACGGTGAACGGCGCCGCCGCCGCATCGTATGCAGACTTCCTGACAGAGAATGACGCACTTGTGTTCCCGGGCCTCAGGCTTGCCGACATCACGGCAATCGACGGCACGATGGCCGGAGGCAATTTTGGCGCGATTCCCCGTGTTCCTGCCTATGTATATCATTACTCATACAGTGGGAAGTCTGGAACAGCCGAGTTCCAGTGCTACTACTATACTGATTTGCGCTGTGTCAAGATAGGATTCACGGAAGAAGACGACGGCGTGCATGTCAGGGGGCTGCACCCTACGGGATATGTCCCCGGGTATGCAGAAAAGGGCGTGTCGCTTGGGGACTTTGCCGACGAAATGAACGGGATGTTGTGGAATCAGCCCGTTGCCACAAGTGACAGTGCCAGGGGCTATGGCGTCTGTGAACTTCATGCGTCAACCGCAGGACTCCGCTTGACGGGCGAAGCGGTCTTTGGCGGCGCGTTTTCAGTTTCCAACGCCGCCGTGGAGGTGAACGCCCCGATCGCGCAGACGTGGGGCAATGCGATCACGTTCAAGAACACGTCGTTCACCGTTCGCGGTCTCTCCGATACGAACGTGAACAGGGTATTTGGCATAACCGATGCGAGCGTATCTGGTGCGGCTGCGCAGTGGATGTCGAAGACTGCTGGCGCAACTGTGCTGACGAACGTTGTCCTTTCCCGCACAACGCCGGCAAGTGCAATCATGCGCGGTACGGCTATTGGGTACAATGCCAGCGCTTCAGTTTACCATCTCAAGTTTGATGGCGAGACGATGACCTTCCAGCTTCAGTTCTATTCAAGCGGAGTCAAGGGTGCGCTGGTTGAATTGAAACAGTCTGGTGCAAATGTAACCGCCCGCTGGGTCAAGGGATGGTGGTGGGCGCAGGCCAAGGGTGGAACTGCGGATATGGTGGGATGCGACCTTGTCGCGAAGCAGGCTGAACTCGGTACTTCGGTCATCGAGAACAACGGCGGCAGCTATGGCGTGAAGTCCCTTACACTGCGGACGGTGGAGGTGCCTGCCCTGACGCTCGGCGGTAGCAATTCCTATCAGGGCATCGTGGCGGACAACGCCCATATCGTTTACTCTTCGCAGCCGGCGCGCCCTGCAAAGCGCCTTGTCGCCCGCAACGACGCACAGGTGACGGTGACGGGTGGCGCAGGCGGTGGCTATGGTTCGGGGCGTACCTACCTGTTTGAGGAAGGTGCCGTGTTCATGCCTATAGAGAACATGGTGTCGGACGAGTGGGCGCACTACATTGTTGACGGCGCGAAGATCCGTACGCCGTTGCTTCACGGGACTGTCAAAGACGGCCGCAACTACTTCAATCGCATAACCTTGCGCAACGGCGCGATGGCGCTCGGCACCCCCCTGCGCTGCGGCGTTGGTGGAAGCGGCGGCAATATGATGACCTACACAAGCGATGGAACGTCGGCGAACGTCATTTCCTCCGGCGTCGCGCTCGTCAATCACAGGGCGGGCACGTCCGGTTCGTATTTCCCGGATATGGACAATCCCAATACGCTTGTTCTCAATACCGTGACCGACCTTGAAATCACAGGGGAATTGCGCGACTACAAAGATCCTCCCTATTATGGTTCGAGTATCCGCAAAACTGGCGCGGCGACGCTGACGCTTTCGGGGACCAACGACTACCATGGGACATTGACGGTCGAGGCAGGAACGCTTGCGCTCGGAAGCGATACGGCGCTTCCGGTGTCCGCTCCGCTGACGCTTGCGGGTGGAACGGTGACGTGTGGCTCAACGATGAACGCGACGGGTGCACTGACGCTCTCCGGCAACGCGGCGATCAACCTTGAAAGCGGCTCGCTTGCTTTTGCCGATTCGAGCGGCGCGGCGTGGACGGCAGACGCAACTCTGGCGATCACCGGAGACGATAAGTTGCCTACGCGCTCCCTGCGTTTCGGCTCGTCGGAGAGCGGTCTCACGGCCGCGCAGCTCCGCCAGATCACCTACAACGGCGAGCGCGTGTCGCTCGATTCAAGCGGCTATCTGTGCCACCGCGGCGGGTTCATGCTGATCGTGCGGTAGGGCGAGAATCTTGGCATAACGAACTCGAGAGTGTTCGCGAGGAACGCAACTATTCAGAAAGGAAAAAGATGAAAAGAATACTGATGGCGATTATCTTTTCCGTGGTGTCTGCAGTTGCATGTGCGGCGATCACGGTTTCGGACGCAAGCGGACTCGACTCGATCACGCTTACGTTCGACGCGGCGGAAAGCCCGCGTGAACTGTGGTGCGCGTGGGGCGACGCGGACGCGGGCGACGGATTCGCGGACTGGGCGCATTCCGAACGTGTCGCGATCATCGAAGCGTCGGCGACGACGCTGGAGACGGCGATTCCCAACGATGCCCGGCGAGCCGCGTACGCGCGCTACTTCCTTTTCGCGGGCGGTGCATCGTACCCGTGCGAGTTCATCCGCTCCACCGGGACGCAGGGCATCGACACCGGGTACTGTCCGACGCCCAGGAGCGCGATATCGATCGATCTGCTCCTGGAGGACTACCTCACGGTCCAGACGCGGGCGTTCAGCTCGTATGGTACGGAGTCAACGATCACGGTGTACGTCAACGGCAACGGCGGCTGGTCGTGGGCTTGGATTGACGGCACGAGCGGCAACTGGACGCCATGCTACATCTCCGCCAAGGACAAGCGCACGGTCATCACGCTCGACGGCGAAAACGACCGCGTTTCGATCTCAGAGGACGGAAATCTCGTCCACTCGACCAACATCACCGCTTACGTCGCCGCCGACAAGCGCACCAAGTCTTCGGACAGGGGAGTTTCCCTGCTCGTGCTGAAAAACCGCAACGATTCGCTTACCAATTACGCCAAGGCGCGCCTTTACGGCGCGACCTTCGACGAGGCGGGCGTCCGCCAGCATACGTACGTCCCCTATGTTTCAGAGGGTACGGCCGGCGTGTACGACACCGTCGGCGGTACATTCATCGGCAACAACCTGGGGACGGGCGAATTCATTCCGTGCGGACGCGGCGGGGACGTGTCAGGCGCAGAGGCGAGCGCGGCCCTTGATCTTGCGGATGTGCGCGGCGGTCCGCTTGATGTCGAAACCGTGTACATCAATGTGGCGAAGTCATACACGGAGGTTTTCGACGGCCCTGCGACGATCGACTACAGAATCGTGAAAGTGGGCGAGGGAACGCTCGTGATGGACGGAACCCGCACATTCAACCAGGACGTCATCATTTCCAACGGCGTCATTCGCGCGAACTGGGCGACGAGCGGACTCTCGGGCACGCACCTCGGAATCTGCAACACCGGGTCCAACAGCGGCTACTGCTACTTCCAGGAGACGGGCAGCTCGTTCACAGCGACGCCGGGGGACAGCGGTCCCGGAACGGTGGAGTTGCACGGCTACGCGGGTATCGTTCCGTACGAGCAGGACATCACCGTCAACCTCGGTGGCGACGGGCGGATGCTCACGTGCTACACGGACGGCTTCTACGCCAACCACTTCATTTTGTCGCACAGCAGCTCGCAGCGCAACGCCACGTTCGTGAACGGAATCGACTTCGCGGGCAATGCCTTCGAGTCCAAGGAAATCGACGGCGGCGGCACGGGAATCTACACCGGCTGCATCACGAATTCGACGGCATCCAACCATGCCTGGAACTTCTACAGCGGCAAAACCGTCATTGTGGGTACGCGCGGAACAGCCAACGAGCGCGTGGACTTCTACGGTTACCGTATCGTCAATCACTCGGCGTCGCTCGTGATCTCCAACGCGACCATCCGCATGTACAACGACGTGATCAACGGAAATTCGTCGAGCGAACTTGCGTACACCACGTTCGTGAATTGTGACCGGGCTTCAACAGGAGGATACACGTACAGCGCGGGAAAGGCGGATGGCGTGCTGACTATCGACGGTGGCACATACACGGGTACCTCCAACATTCGCGCTGGCACCAACTCTGGTAATCGCGAAGGAACCATTGTCGTCACAAACGATGCGACTGTGACTTTCTCGGGCACCATGGGCATCTACACGAACAGCACGTACAGGCAGTATGGCGGCACGGTCAAGCTGAGTAAAATGGAGATGATCGCCGGTCTTGCAGAGCTTTACGACGGCAGTCTGACGTTTACAGGAAACAACGCCAAGATCGGCATGGCGCCGAATGAGAAAATCACGCAGTTCGCGATGTACGGCGGTTCCCTCTACATCAACGACGGCCAACAGTCCAAGATTGGCAGTGGCGGCGACGGCTGGTTCAGGCAGATGGGCGGAACGGTATCCGTGCCGTCGTACTTCGGAGTCGGGCATACCGCCGGCGCGTATGGACGGCTGGACGTCCACGGCGGAACGTTCACGCATCGCAACGAGAACTACGTCCGTCTCGGCGAGAGCGGGACGGGCGTGGTGTCCGTGGCGAACGGCGGCGTATTCACGGACATGGCGTCCGGGTCGCCAATGACCCGCAGCGCAGGATCGAAGGGCACGGTGATCCTCTCGCCTGACGGCACGTTCGAGACGCCCCGGCTTTATCCGGACAATACGACGGCTGAAAGCAGTGTCGTGTTCAACGGCGGTACGTTTAGGCCACGGACGAATAGCCAGGCGACCGACTTCCTCGCCACGACCCTCACCCGCGTCACGGTGTCCCCGTACGGTGGCGCGATTGACACGGCCGGCAGGGGCGACTTCACGCTGAACAGGGCGCTTGGTCCGACGACGGACCCCGGCGACCTGAGCGAGGCGCTGGCGCATCGGTGGAGCTTCAACGGCGGATCGCTCGTTGACAGCGTCGGCGGCCTCACGGCGACCGTGAGCGGCTCGATCGACCAGGAGGACGGCGCAATACGACTCAAGGGAACGGGCTGGAACACGAGCAGCGTCAATCTCGGCACGACGCTTCTCCCGACGGACGGACGCGGCGCGACCATCGAGGTCTGGGTGACGCCGCTTGCCTACAAGAGCTGGGCGCGCGTGATCGCCTTCGGTTCGGAATCCGGCGCATCAAAATACATCTACATCTCGTTCAATGGTGGCGGGGAGAACAAGCCGTTCCATTTCCGCATCAACGGCAGCGGTTCGGACGAGTACGCGAAGAACACGGTCATTGCGCCGGGGCGTACCTACCATGTGGCGCTGGTGCTCGACCCGTTGCCGAACGGCAGGTTCCTCAATACGGTGTACATACGCGACGCAGACACCGGTGAACTGCTGGAGACGGTCCAGGAGGCGTCGAACGTCGGCTGGACTCCCGCCGAGCTCCAGTGGGAGAACGGCTGCTGGCTCGGACACTCCAACAGCACCTCGAACTCCGACCCAGATGCCCGCTACCACGAGGTGCGCATCCACCACCGTCCGATGACGGCGGACCAGGTGGCGGCGAGTTGCGCGGCGGGACCCGACGTGGTGTACTACTTCCGCAAGAAGGGCGCGGGAACGCTCACGATGACCGGCGCGAACACGTATGCCGTCGGCACGGCGGTGGACGGCGGCACGTTGAAGCTCGCAAGCGGCGCGACGCTGCCCGCGACGGAGATGTGGGCGGGCGCGGACGCGACGCTCGACCTGAACGGAACCTCGCAGACGGCGAAGGAGCTTGGCGGCTTCGGCATGGTGAAGGGCGGTACGCTTGCCGTCACGGGGACGATCCAGCCCGGCGGCAGGGACGCCGTCGGCACGCTCACCCTCGATGGCACGGCTCTTGCGTCCGGAACGCTCGTCATAGACGTGGCGGCGGACGGGACCTGCGACAAGCTTGTCGGCACGGGTGCGCTTAATCTATCCAACCTCAACCTTGTGGTTGCAGGGGCGGAGTTGGACAAGGGCAAAAGGTACGAAATCGCCACCGCCGCTTCGGTGTCCGGCTCGTTCGCCAGCGCAACCCTGCCGGAGAGTCGCTGGCACGTGTCCGCCCACGGAACAAAAGTTACGCTGTCGTCCGTGAGGGGCACGGTTGTGATAGTCCGCTGAACATTCTACTAAACGTAGCGAAAAGTATTCTGCCTCACGTGGAAGGGCGCGGACGGCAAGGAACAGACCAAGGTGGTCGACGTGAAATGAGCGGCTGAAAACCTCGTGGAATTTCAGTTTCCTCCGTATGGGAACACGGTTTTTTGGTATAATGTGCAGCGGAACGATTTGACGGAAGCAATTAAGGCATCACAACACAAAAGAGGCAAACGAAAATGAAGAACATGCAGAAAGCGATGAACGGTCTTATCGGGAGGGCCGTACTTGTCGCGGCTGCAATCTGCACAGCGACGATTTCTGTGCACGCCGCCGAGTACGTTGCGGACGCCGATCCGCGCATCGAGTCGCTTGATGACGGCAAGATCACGTTCGCCTACGACGACGGCGGCGCGATCACGGAGCTGCGCATGACGCCAGGCGTCGGCGAGACGCTGACGCTCTCCGGCGACGCGCTCAACTTCGCCGCGAACGCCCGCATCATGCCAGGGCAGAATGGGACCTCGTGCATCTCCAACGCGCTCTCCTGCGCGGGGACGCTGCAGATCGGCGCGACCAACATGGTCTATAACGGCGCGCTCTTGAGCAAGACGGAGTACACGACGATGTTCCGCAACGTCCGCCTCGACGACATCTCTCCGATTTCGTCGGATATGAACGGTGTTTCTTACACTGGCGGCAAGATGTATTATCCTTATCACGTTGTGCGCGAGGGCGATACGCTCCGGGCGGAGTTCCAGGTAGTTCACAGTCCATACGTCAAGTGTGTTCAAATTGAATTGAAACAGGACGGCGACGACATTGTCGGCAGACTTATGAATGCCGGTTATTATGAAAATATAAACTTCCTTGGCATTAGCCTCTTCGAAGACCCGATGTTCACACCTAAATCGAGCAGTTATGGAATGAAGCAGTTGACCATCGGCCCAAGGCGCGCTGAATACAAACATTCGCGAGAACTCATTTCAGAGAACGGAACGGTCGTTGCTGAAAATGCGCAAGTGGAAGACCTTGAAATCGTGTACGCGTTTTCCGGAATTCCCAAGAAGTACAACGGATGTCCGCGCATGACTTCTTATCCGAGCCATGTTAAGCTTGAGAATGGCGTACTATCTGCTCAGTTCCAGATGGTTGACAACACTACGATCAAGTGCGTGAAGCTCGCTTTCAGTCAGGTAGGGGTGAACGTCGTCGCGAATTATGTTTACGCGAAATACGCAACCGACTACGACGAGGGGCATGACTATGATTTTGACAGGGAGGGAATCTCTTACAAGGCTCTGACGAGGGAAATGTACGAGGCGAACTCGACAACATACGGCTATGGCATCGACATGGTTGTTCTGCGAAACAAGGCGAAGAACAGGCTCTTGCTTCCCGTGCCCGATCACAGAGATATCAATATGCCGCTCGCAGGCAGCGGATGCGAGGTCATCTTTGATTCTGGAACAAGCGAGGCGGCACTGGTCGAATCCAGCGTGACGCGCGTCAATCCCGCGCTTTACGGGACGACGTACAAGACGCTCACGACGGAACACGCGCTGAAGGACATCGTAGTCACGGGCGGACGCATCGGCGGCAGTTGGTGCAATAGCGCGACGGGACGTGATTCGGTCGTCGTTGATTGGAAGAACAATGGAAAGTTCGCATCCTGCCAGATACATGCGCGCGACGGCTCTTCTGTGAAAGGCGTTGATGTGGAGCTGCAGCAGAACGGC
>Ga0310697_10007138_pt1 | contig 10558 bp, 12 predicted proteins | sample 172DNAGHGlowgp2_FD_203883 | JGI IMG/M metagenome (GOLD analysis project Ga0310697, IMG submission 203883) | Sheep rumen microbial communities from Palmerston North, Manawatu-Wanganui, New Zealand - 1728 DNA GHGlow gp2 (v2) (version 2) | ecosystem: Host-associated > Mammals > Digestive system >...
ATCGTGAACCTGGGGTATTCGGATCAGCCCGTCACCTCGGTCACGATCACGCTGTCCAACCGCGGCGTCTATAAACTGGAGAATCTCCGATTGTACACAGTCGGCATGGCGGATTTTCCGGAGACGATTGCGGCGCTCCGCCGTGAGCCGCTGGAAAACATCTCCTTCGGCCCAAACCGTATCTCGGGCAGTGTCAGCGCATCTGCCCCCAGAATCCTCTGCGTGGCAACACCCTGCTCTGCCGGCTGGCATGTCGCCGTGGACGGCAAAGAACAGCAGCTGCTGCGCGTGAACCTGCACTATCTCGGCGTTGAGCTGCCTGCGGGGACGCATGACGTTGTGTTCACGTATGAAACGCCTTATCAAAAGACCGGCGCCTTGTTCTCTCTCCTTGGCATGGCGGGCTTTCTGGCTATCGCTCTGATCACGGAACAGAGGCGCAGACGTGTTTCCCCCGCAATGGACCAAAATGAAAGTTTTAGTTGACAAAATGCTTACAGTTCTATTATAATAAACATCCGGCGGCCCTGCCGCCGGATGTCTTTTTTGTAAACTGCTTCTCCGGCCGACGCCGGGGATGTTGAGTATCATGACGGGCCATAGACGCCCGGAGAAAGGAGTGCACCCCATGTTCCGTACCTATCAGCCCAAGAAGCTCCAGCGCAAGAAAGAGCACGGCTTCCGCAAGAGAATGAAGACCGCCAATGGCCGCAAGGTTCTTGCCCGCCGCAGAGCAAAAGGCAGAGCGCAGCTCAGCGCCTGAGGCGCACACCGTGGAAGGCTTATCGGGAATATTTTACAGGGCGGAGCGATCCGCCCTTTAGGTGTTTGTGCCGTTTTTTCGGTGCAGAATGAGGACGGACCGGTATGAATGTTCGCAATACACTAAAAAAGAACAGTGATTTCCGCCGTCTTTACGCCAAGGGAAAGAGCGCGGCCACGTCCTATCTGGTGGTCTACTGCCGGAAAAACCGCGGGGATCTCAACCGCGTGGGCTATACCGTGTCCACCCGCCTGGGCCACGCCGTGGTGAGAAACCGTGTGCGCCGCCGCCTGCGGGAGATCGTGCGTCTCAACACGCCCGCCATGAAGCAGGGCTATGATCTTGTGATCGTTGCGCGTACACGCTGCGTCGGCGGGGATTATCACAAGATGGAGCACGCATTTCTGAATGCCTGCGGCCAGCTCGGGCTTATGCGGGAGGAAGAAAAATGAAACAGCTCCTGCTCGCCCTGATCCGCTTTTACCGAAAAAATATTTCCCCCTATCGCCAGCCATGCTGCCGCTTTATGCCCACCTGTTCAACCTACGCACTGGAGGCCGTTGAAAAATACGGCGCCCTGCGGGGCGGCTGGATGGCCCTCCGCCGCGTATGCTGCTGCCACCCCTTTTATCACGGGCGGCGCGGCTACTATGACCCCGTACCCTGAGGGTACAACCCCTACTCGAAGGAAGCACCCTGCGCTTCCCGAATACTGAAAGAGGAGTAAACTATGTCATTTGGGGAAATCGTAACCTGGCCATTTGCCAAGCTCATGGTCTGGCTGTATAACCTGACCGGCAACTACGGCTTGGCGCTGATTTTCTTCGCCCTGGCCGTAAACCTCATCATGACCCCCTTTATGGCCAAGAGCAAAAAGAGCATGATGCGCTCCACCCGCCTCCAGCCCAAGATCCAGGAGCTGCAGAAGCGGCATGAGGGCAATCCCCAGAAGCTCAACGCTGAGATGCAGAAGCTCTACCGCGAGGAGGGCGTCAACCCCATGTCCGGCTGCCTCTGGTCTCTGATTCCGTTCCCGATCCTGATCGCCCTGTACAGCGTTGTCCGCCAGCCCCTGACCCGGATGATGTTTGTGGCGCAGGACTTCGTGACCACCCTGCAGGACTACTTCGTGGGCCAGGGCCTGTATACGGCTGCCTCCGGCCGTGCCAGCGCCTATCAGGAGATTGAGCTGGCAAAGCTTGCCCACGCCAACTGGAGCTCCCTGACGGCGGATCTGGCCGACAAGCTGGACCCGAACATGATCAATCTGGATTTCAGCTTCCTCGGCATGAACCTCGGCGACCAGCCGACCGTCAGCACACTCTGGGCCGGGCCCTACACCTGGGCTGCCATCGGCCTGTTCCTGATCCCCTTCGTCTCCGCGGGCCTCTCCTGGCTGTCGATGAAGGTCAGCTCCGCGTCCAACCCCACCACCGGCGACGCCCAGTCCCAGGCCACCATGAAGAGCATGAACCTCATGATGCCCCTCATGAGCGTCTGGATCTGCTTTGTCATGCCCGCCGCCATGGGTATTTACTGGATTGCCAACTCTGTCTTCGGCATGGCCCGCGATTACGGCCTGACGAAGATCTATATGAAGCAGCTGGATGAGGAGGACAAGGTCCGCGCCGCCGAGCGCGCCGAGCGTGAGGCGGAGATGGAGGCCAAGAAGGCCGAGTATGAGCGGCTGAAGGCCGAGGGCAAGACCCCCCTGAACACCAACACCAGCAAGAAAAAGCTCCAGGCCAGCGAGAAGCAGAAGCAGGACGAGCGCAAGGCCGCCCTCGACCGCGCCGACCGCGCCGCCAGACGCGAGCGCCTCGGTATCAAGGAGGCGGAAAAGCCCGCTTCTCAGGTCGGCAATCGCCGCTACGCCAGAGGCCGCGCCTACGTGCCCGACCGCTTCAGCAACCCCGAAGGGGCCGAGGCCGCAACGCTTGCCGCCGCCGAAGCCTCTGAGGACGCCCCCGCCATCGACGAGAGCGTGGAAGAGCTGACCGCTGTCCCGGAAATCACCGAGACCGAAACGGTCCCCGCTGAGACCGAAGCGCCTGCCGAAACCGAAGCGGCGCCCGAAGAAGAGTAAACAGGAGAAGCTGATAATATGATCAAAACACTGGAAAAGTCTGCCCGCACGGTGGACGCTGCCATTGAAGAAGCTCTGAAGGAGCTCTCCCTCAGCCGGGACGACGTCTCGGTCGAGGTCCTGGAGATGGGCAAGTCCGGCTTCCTCGGCATTGGCGCTGTTCCCGCGCGCGTTCTCGTGAGCTATGAGACTCCGGATGAACCCGCCCCCGCTGCCGAGCGCCCTGCCCCTGCCCGGCCGGAGAAGCCCGCGCAGGTCAAGGCGGAGAAGCCGAAGACCGAAAAGCCTGTAAAGGCTGAAAAAGCCCCCGTCAAGGCGGAACCCGCAGCGAAACCCGCTACCGCTCCTGCTGTTGTCGACGAGAATCCCGACTATGCCGCCATCCGCAGCTTCCTGACGGGCCTGCTGGAACGCATGGGCGTCAGCGCCGAGATGGAGATTACCCCGCGCGATAACGGCGGCATCAACGTCAACCTCACCGGCTCCGCCATGGGCGCCATCATCGGCCGCCGCGGCGAAACCCTCGACGCCATCCAGCACCTGACAAACTATGTCGTCAACAAGGGCACCGAGAAGCACCTGCACATCTCCGTCGATGCCGAAGCCTACCGCTCCAAGCGCGAGGAGTCGCTGACACATCTGGCCGAGAAGATGGCGGAGAAGGCCATCAAGTATAAGCGCAGCATGGCGCTGGAGCCCATGAACTCCTATGAGCGCCACGTCATCCACACCGCGCTGCAGAACTATGAAGGCGTCACCACCAGCTCCACCGGCGTTGAACCCAACCGCCGCGTCGTGGTCTCCTATGTCCGGCCCGAGAAGCCCGACAACAAGCCCAAGAGCCGCGAGTGGGCCTGATCAGAATTCGATGAACAAACAGGGAGTGCCCGGTTTCGGGGCCTCCCTGTTTTCGCGTCCGGCGCCGTTTTTGAAAAACTGCGAAAAAACGCAAATCCGCTCTTGCATCCTGCCGCCATTTGTAGTACGATGCTGACGAATACAGCAATAGCCTTCGGAGGATTTGCAAAATGATTTTTGAACAAGTCAGAGACGCCCTTGCACAGCAGTTTGAGGTTGAGCCCGATTCCATCACCATGGATACCAATCTGATCGATGATCTCGGCGCCGATTCTCTGGACGTGGTCGAGCTGATCATGTCCCTGGAGGATCTCTTCGGCATCTCCATCACCGATGAGGATGCGGCTCAGCTCTATACCGTGCGCCGGATCGTCGACTATCTGGAGAAGCTCCGGTAAAAAATGATTGTGAAAAGGGCGCTGCAGGCCTGCAGCGCCCTTTTCGGCACTCGGAAATATCGTTCGTGGCCGGAAGGTACAGAATAAGGAGGCGCAGAAAATGAGCACGATCCGAAACGAAGCAAAAATAAAAAACCCGCTGATCGTCGCCATCCGTGAGCAGCTGGAGCACCGGGCCCTGTGGATGTACCTGCTCTGCGACGAGGCGGCGAAGAAGGGCCTGCCGCCCACCGAGTATGCGCCGGCGGCGATCCGCCGCTGCGGACTTTATCAGGGCGCAAACCTGCGCAGGAAGGCCGGTGGGGGCAGCTCCCTGAAGGGACTGAGAAAGACGCTGTTCTCCAAGTTTGCCCAGTGGGTGTTTGAGATGGACGTCAAGCGCTGTGACGACGACCATCTGGACATCGACTTCCATTACTGTCCGCTGGTAAAGGCCTGGCAAAAGCAGGGCTGCAGCGATGAGCAGATCCGCCTCATGTGCGACCACGCCATGTGCGGCGACCGGGGCATCGCGGAGAGCTTCGGCTGTGAGCTGGACCTGCCCGCGACCATCGCCCGCGGCGACGACGTGTGCAAAATCCGCTTCGTGCGCCGGGGGACGTGATTTCCTCCCTGGCGGACGCAGATAATTCTCATACAGTAATTATTTCGGAAAGGAATTTTCAACCATGGATGAAACCCGTACCCGCCTGACCCGATCTGGGGCAGAGGCACTGACACTCGGTATCCTGACGCTTGTTTTCGGCGTGACAGCCGGGATCCTCGGCATTGTCAACGGTGGAAAGCTGCTCAGCCAGAGCAGGAAGCTGAAATAACAGGACCCTTTTTTTACGAAGAGACAACAAGAGGCTGCAGCGCTCTGCTGCAGCCTCTTGCTGTTTTATCATACTGATTTTCATTAAAAAGAAGACAGCGTCTGCTTTTTATAGCGCCTTTTGGCGCGTTGAAAATCGTATGAGACGTCAGTTGCGCCAGCAACTGTATGCCGCCGCAGGCGGCATCTTTTCAATAAAAAGTGCAGACTTTTTATTGAAAAACAGTATCAGATGTTTTTCCTGTTCTTAACGAAAACCCGCTGCGCTCAGCTTCTCCGGTACAGCGTATACCCGCAGCGGCAGCTGATGTGAATCTTCCCTTTGCGGCGCGGAACGCGCAGCCATTTGCCGCAGTTGGGGCATTTGAAATACTTATATTCCCGGCGGTTGGCAAAACGATCCTTCCATGCGGCCCAGGCGTGTTTTTTCTTTTGTACCCAGTTCAGAAGCAGGCGGTTCTCCAGCTCCCGCATGGGCAGGTTGCGGGAAAATGCGCGGACAAACGCCGTGATGACCAGCATCAGCGCCAGCGCAAGCAGCGGCGATACGCCGAAAAGCACGCTCAGCACAAAGAGGACAATGCCGGTCCAGAACAGAAGCTTGGACAGTTCGTCCATGCCCTGCCGGCCGAGAAACAGATTTTGCAGCTTTTCTTTCATGGTGCGGCTCCATGGGGTCAGAGAATTCTCGCTGGTTCTACATGATGTAATTTTAAAAACTTCTGCCGATACTGTCAAGAGCGCCGCGGCATTGTTTACGGCGCGTTAAAAAACACGGCGGATTACTCTCCCGCGGCCTTGCGCTTTGCCGCTTCTTCCTCTTCCAGCTGGCGGTAGGCCACTTTGCCGACAAGGGTCTTGGGCAGGCTCTCGCGGAACTCCAGCTCCTTCGGCATGGCGTATTTCGCAATGCGCTTGGCGGCGTAGTCCATGATGGCCTGGCGGGTCTCCTCGCTGGCAGCCACGCCGGGCTTGAGGGTGACAAAGACCTTCGGGCGCGCCATGCGGTAGGGATCGGGCACGCCGATGACGCAGCTCATCTGGACAAGCTCATTGGAGTCGAAGATGTTCTCCAGCTGCGCCGGATAGATGTTGTAGCCGGAGGAGACGATCATCCGCTTGGAGCGGCCGCGGAAGTAGATGAAGCCCTCCTCATCCATGACGCCGAGATCCCCGGTGTATACCCAGGTGAGGCCGTCCGCGTGATGCCGCAGAGTCTGGGCGGTCTCCTCGGGGTGCTTTATGTATTCCTTCATGACCGTGGGGCCGGCCAGCAGGATCTCGCCCTCCTCGCCGTAAGGCAGCTCCTCGTCCGTGCCGGGCTTTACGATCTTGATGTACGTGTCGGGGAAGGGGATGCCGATGCTGCCCTCCTTGGCCTTGGTGATGGGCGTCAGACAGCAGGCGGTGACGGTCTCGGTGGTGCCGTAGCCCTCGCGCACCTGAATGACTGCCTTGTGGTCATAGAGGAACTTGTCGAACTTCTTTTTGAGCTCCACGGACAGGGAATCGCCGCCGGAGAACACGCCCTTGAGGCAGCTGAGATCGGCCTTCTCCATGTTCGGCAGGCGCAGCAGCGCCTCATACAGCGTGGGCACGCCCGCGATGAAATTGCAGCGGTACTTGGTGATGAGCTTGGAGTAGCTCTCTGCCGTAAAGCGCGGCACCAGGATGCACCGTCCGCCCTGGGCCAGCATCGAATGGATGCACACGCCCAGGCCGAAGCCGTGGAAGAGAGGCATGGCGGACAGCATCTTGTCGCCGGGACGAAACATGGGGTTCGTGGCGATGATCTGGGCGGAGAGGGCGTTGAAGTTGAGGTTTGTCAGCAGGATGCCCTTGGTGGTGCCGGTGGTGCCGCCGGAGTAGAGGATGGCGGCGGGGTCTTCCGCGCCGCGCTTGACCTTGTAATTCCAGAAGCAGGCCTTGCCGAGGCGCATGAACTCATCCCACATGATAACCGGCGCGTCCTCGGGGATCTTTTTGATCTTGCGGCCCTCGGTCAGCATGTACCCCACGCGCAGGGGCTTTGACAGGGCGTCGCGGATGCGGGCGATGACGAGGTTCACCACACAGGTGTTTTCCCGGATGGCTTCAAACTTGTGGTAAAACTGGTCGAGGGTCACAACTGTGACGCTCTCGGACTCGTTGATGTAAAACTCCAGCTCCTTCTCGCTGGAGAGGGGGTGAACCATGTTGGCCACGGCGCCGATCATGTTCACGCCGTAGAACATGTAAATGGCCTGGGGGCAGTTGGGCATGGCGATGGTGACGCGGTCGTTCTCCCGCACGCCGATGGTGCGCAGACTGCGTGCGCATTTTTCGATATTGGCCACCATCTCTTTATACGTGGTGGACTTGCCCATGAAGTCGAAGGCAATGTTGTTGGGATAGAGCTTGGCGTTGTTTTCCAGCATTTCGACCATGGAGCCCTGAAAATACTCCATATTGGCCGGGACGTCCCCCATGCTTGCAAGCCAGGGGCGTTTGGCGGTGATCTCCATTCTGTCGGCTTCCTTTCGTGTCAGTATTCCACAGGCGTGGAGAAGGGCTGCTCCAGCAGCTCGGGATTCTCCAGGATCTTGCGCAGCAGGCGCACGGTGCCAGCGTAGTAGAAGCCGTCGCCGATGCGCTCATCGAGTGTCAGGCCGAGGGAAATGCAGGGATAGACCGTGCAGCTGCCGTCCTCATGCCACTCGGGGGTCAGGTGCTTCCTGCCAATCATGCCGAAGAAGGAGTTGGTGCCCCAGTTGTTGAGGTGGTGGTAGCCGCTGTCCATGCCGATGGAGCCCAGGTTCGTCAGAAAAATGGAGGAATAGTTGGGGTCGGCCTTGATGAGATCGTAGGGCACCTTGCCCTTGCGGTCGAGGGAGAAGAGAATGTTCACAATGATGTGAAGCAGCCATCTCGGCAGCTTCAGGAGCTTTGTCATCATGTCGGTGGAGTTGTCCAGCACGTCCTCCCGGCGGCACTGGTGAATCTCCTCCATGATGGAGGTGTGCAGGGTGTCGATGGTGTCCTCCTCACCGTAGCGCTTGTAAGCCAGGCCCTCCTCGGCCTTGTCCTCAAAGCGCTTCTTGACCACAAAGGAGACGGAGATATGGTCGCGCATGTACAGACGGTTGCCGGAGATGAAGCGGTTCATGCGCGGGCGCAGCACGAAGCACTTGACCATGGCCGCCAGAAAGATATGGAAATAGGTGTACTTATCCTCCGTGCGCCCCTCGTTCTTCTTTGCCAGAAACGCGTCGAGCGGGCGGCAGTCAATATCGACGTTGATGTGCGCCTCATTGTCGGCTCGGTTGGGCATGAGATAGGCCATGAACTGGCCGAGCGCCGGCGCCTCGTCCCGCAGCCAGTAGCCGTCAAAACGGTCGCCTCTCTTTTTCGGTCGCTGTTCCATACAGATTTCCCCCTGAAAAGTTCTTTTTTCTACAATCTGCAGTATAAGCCGTGCCGCGTTTTATTGCAACAAAATTTTTAAGGATCGAAAGCGGACTGCTCTCCCCGGACCGGGAGCAATCCTGTCTGCCGATATTTGACTTCTCAGATGGGATCTGATAAAATAAAACGATATATAGTCCGGAGGATCATGGGAATGAACAATCATCTTGTACTGCTCGGCAGCGCGGAGAAATGTGCCGCGCTTTTTGACGCCTGTGATGGGCAGGCCGAAAGGCCAGCGGCGGAGCTTTTTATAAGCGGCGGCGCCTGGCGTGAGGGGCAGCGGCTGTGCATATTCAGCGGCACGGTCTATCGGTATATGGATAGCGCTCTTCCGCATGATCGGCCGGAGGTCTGGGCGCTTGCCGCCTGGCGCAAGTACGGGGACGACTTTCTCTGCCGCATGGAGGGAAAATTCACGCTGATCCTGGTGGATCTTGATGCCGGGCGGCTGCTCTTTGCCCGCGATCATTTCGGCGGGATGCCGCTGTACTGGATGGCAGGGGAAGACTTTGCCGCCGTGTCCGAACGGCTTTCACCCCTGGCAAACGCCGGGCTTGTGAAAAAGGAGCTCTCCACGGCGGGCCTCTGCGATTATTTCACGCTGCGCTATATCCCCGCCCCGGACACGATCTTTGAAAATATTCATGCGCTGCTCCCCGGCCATCTGATATCCGCGCGCTGGGATAACGGTCGCGTCGCCGTGCAGGAGCGCTGCTGGTGGGATGTGTCCTGCGGCAGCGATGACATGATTTACGATTACGAGCGCTGCAAAAAAGAGCTGCGGGAGGCGCTGCTGCACGCGGTGGAGGAGCGCCTGTTCCCGGGGCGAAACGGCGTTTTTCTCTCCGGCGGCATTGATTCCACCATTGTCACGGGCGCTGCGGCAACGCTGCTGGGCCGACCCGTCGACAGCTTCACCATCGGCTTCCGGGAGGAGGCCTATGACGAAAGCCCCCGGGCGGAGATCGCCGCCCGCGCCCATCACACCGACCACCATGTGTATACCCTTGACTATAACGAGGCGCTTGAAGAGCTGGAACGGATCATCGCGGGCTTCGATCAGCCCTTTGCCGATGACTCTGCCGTTCCCACCTGGATCATCAACCGCTTTGCGGCCGAACAGGGCGTTGAGAACGTCCTGACGGGAGACGGCAGCGATCAGATCTTTGCGGGCTCCAACAAGTATTTCATCCGCTACTATGTGGACAAACTCAAAAAGATCCCGGCGCCGCTGCGTGCGCTGGGCAGGGCGGCGGTCTACGCATTGCCGGACAGCAGCGCGCGCATGCGCAAAATCCGCAAGGTTTTTGCCTGCATGGACATGGACGCCTATGAGATGCGGCGGCGCATGCTGCAGCTGTGCCTGGGGGACGAGGAACTGGCGCTCCTCCTGAAGGGCAATGTGGCGGACGCCCGCACGGACACCGTGGCACGTCTGTACAGCGTCAACCGCGAGAAGACCGATGAACTGACGAACACCCTCTATGTAGACCTCAAAGTGGTGGCGGACGGGGCCATGATGACCAAAATGGGCTCCATGAGCCGTCTGGCGGGCATAAACACGCACATGCCGCTCATGTCGCAGGCCGTCCTGGAGACTGCTTTCCGCATTCCGCCGGAATTCAAGCAAAAGGGCAGCAGCGGAAAGATCATCCTCAAGGACGCGTTCGCGGACGTGATCCCGCAGGAACTGATGACCGCCTCCAAAAAAGGCTTCATGCCCCCGGTGGCCAGCTGGTTCCGCGGCCCGCTGCTGGGCGACCTGCGCCGGGAGCTCTCTGAGACGCGCATGGAGGAGCTCGGCCTCTTTGACCCCGCTTTTACGGCACGGCTTATTGAGGAGCATGTGTCCCTCACGGCGGACCGTTCTGTTGTGCTGTGGGCGCTGTATGTCTTCAGCAAGTGGTATCGCTCCGAATTTGAGTGAGCGGCGCCGCTGATCGGCCCTGACTCCCGCGTTTTATTCTGCAACTTCCGAAGGGGGGCACAAGCCCGTTATGAATTCTTTCCGGCGGTCCGGCGCAACACATGATATGACCAGCGGTCCGATCCTGCGCCAGCTGATCCGCTTTGCGCTGCCGCTCATGCTCGGGAATATTTTCCAGATGCTCTATAACACGGTGGACTCCGTCATCGTCGGCAACTTTGTCAGCAAGCAGGCGCTGGCGGCCATCGGCTCGACGACAGTGATC
>Ga0310697_10007140_pt1 | contig 10557 bp, 7 predicted proteins | sample 172DNAGHGlowgp2_FD_203883 | JGI IMG/M metagenome (GOLD analysis project Ga0310697, IMG submission 203883) | Sheep rumen microbial communities from Palmerston North, Manawatu-Wanganui, New Zealand - 1728 DNA GHGlow gp2 (v2) (version 2) | ecosystem: Host-associated > Mammals > Digestive system >...
CAACTCGCTCATTTTCTTTCCGTTACTTGTTTATAGAAGTCGGTGATTTGCTGTGCAATGACCGCGTTGTTGTGGTGGATGGAAATGTAGTGACGGGCGTTTTCGCTGATGATGCTGCACAAGTCGGGCATGGCCACGCATTTGTTGACCACGGCCACGAATTCCTCGGGGGTGTTGGCGATGAAAAGGTGCTTTCCGTCTTGCACGTCAAGTCCTTCCGCTCCGATGGAGGTGGTGATGACGACGCGCCCCAGGGCCATGGCTTCCACAATCTTGATGCGGATGCCACTGCCGGAGAGCAGGGGCACCACCATGATGTCGTGGTCCATCATGAATTCGTTGGCGTTGGGCACAGATCCGACCACATTCACGTTCGGGTCGTGGCGGTTGCGGATGCGGTCAGGGATGTCGTGGCCGGCCAGCGTGAAAGTGAGATTGGGGTGCACAGATTGAATTTCGGGCCACACCTCGTCCAGAAACCATTCGATGCCTTCCACGTTCGGCGACCAGTTCATGCTGCCGAGATGGAATAGCTCCGGCTGGTCGGTGGCAATGTAGTCGTCATCTTCCATGTCATAATTATCGACATTGATACCAAACGGGATGACGATGCCCGGCACATCAGGCGCGGTGTTGTGGAAATACTGGAAATCGGGCTCGGAAATGGACATGTAGCCGTCCACTTCGTGAAGGATTTTCCGTTCCACGCGCTTGAGCTGGTACGCATTGACGCGATAGGCAATTTTCAGGGCCGGATTGTGCTCGTTCTCCGACAGGCGTTCCCAGATTTGGTGCTCGATGTTGTGCAGGCGCAACAGGATTTTCGCTTTCGAGTGTTTCCGGATCAGCGGGATGTAGGGCGCCATGTAGATGGACTCTATGTGGACGATGTCGAAGGGCTCTTTTTGGAGTACTTCGGTCAACTTGGCGGCCATGTTTTTGTGGTAAAATCGGCTGATATGGTAGGATTTTCCCGTGAAAAGGGTTTTCAGTGCCTCGATTTTATGCGGAGTGGTGTCGATATAGACTTGTTCGAAGCGAGTGCTCAGCAGATATTCCCTTGAGTAGGCCGACACCACGAAAGGATGCTTGGGTGTGGCCACGGCAAGCACTTTCACGTCCATGCCGCTGTCCATCAGGCACTGCGTGATGTTGTGAATGGCGATGCAGCCGCCGTCGATGGCGGGCAAAGGCGTTTTATGACAAAGTTGAAGGATTTTCATCTCTTTTCTTGGAAAACAGTTTTATGTTTTTGAATCTGTCCACAATTTTGGCGTAAGTGTCGGGTGAGAGCACGGCCGTGTCCATGGTGGCGTGGTAGGTCAAGAAGACGCATAGCGGCAATAGGATGAACGATGACATCCAGGTTCCGAACCACACGGGCATCGTGCTTCCCTTGGCTATTTTTTCGCCGATGACGGAGAGGGCGAAGTAAATCACGAAAAAGACCACGGTGAAAACCAGCGGGATGGCAATGCCACCCTTCCGGATGATGGACCCTAACGGCGCCCCGATGAAGAAAAAGAGCAGGCAGGCGACGGCCAGCCGGTATTTCCGCTGGAGTTCGATTTGGTACGACCACATGTAGGAGGTTCGGTAGGCGGCATCCGTATAGTTGAACTGCATGGAGTAGATGTATGAGCGGGAGGTGTTTTCGGCATGGTTCAGCACAAGGCTGCGCATTTCGGGGCTGAAAGCGTTGAGGTCGAATGCCAATGAGGTGTCTTGGGTCTTGAATTTTTCGTCATTACGGACGAAATTGTTGTAATAGTAAAGGTTCCCGAAAAAAACGTTGGCGGTATTCTCTTCATTGGCGCGAATTTGTTTCTTCATGCTGTCGATTTGGGTACTCAACTGCTTGTTGGTCATGGCGGAGGAATGCCCTTCAAAAAGTTCGGCATCCACTTGGCTCATGGAGAAGTCGGACATGTCGAAACGCTTGTACTGTTTGTCGAAGTTGGCCCGCATCAGTGGGAGTTGCGAGGCTTTTCCGCGGCTCACACCCATGGAGGAGGTCTCGTCCCAGAAGGAGCCGTTGTGCAAGGTGAACAGCAGGTAGTGCTTGTCAGGGGTTACCGTCATGGTGCCTGATTCGGCGTAGGTGACGGAGGTGTTGCCCTGTCGCCGCGAGTGGTCGTAAATCAGGATATCCTTCACTGTTTCGCCGTCGGGCATTTTCTTGCCTACGAGGATGGAGTAGTTGTCAAAGCCGTCGTAGAAAACGCCCTCCTCGATGTTAAGGGCGGGTTTCTGTTCTTGGATGTCATAAAGCAACATCCTGAGTTTCAGGGATGCACGTGGGATGACTTGGTCGGAGACGAAGAAAGAGACGATGGTGATGACCACGGTCAGCAGGGCCAGCGGGGTCATCATCTTGCGCGTGGAAATACCTGCCGACTTCAGGGCGACGATTTCGTAGCGTTCACCCATATTGCCGAAGGTCATCAGGGAGGCCAGCATCACCGCCAACGGGAAAGCCATGGAGCTGAGCGAGACGGCTGCGTAGAACAGCAGTTTCAGCATCACGGACACTTCCAGACCTTTACCTACAAGCTCATCCACCCATTTCCAGACGAACTGCATAAGCAGCACGAAGAGTGCCACGAAGAAGGTCAGGAAAAAGGGACCTAAGAAATTCTTGCAGAGGTATTTGTTGACGATTTTCACGAGAGGGAGCGATTAGTAATCCCCTAAGGTTTCGGGGAGTTGCGCTAATGCGGCGGCGGCCTGCTCGTCGTTAGGCGGCGTGCCGTGCCACTTGTGAGTGCCCATCATGAAGTCCACACCTTGGCCCATCTCGGTCTTCATCAGGATGGCGATGGGTTTTTGGTTGCCGGAGAGGGTCTTGGCCAGTTTCAGCGTCTGGATGCAACTCTTCATGTCATTACCGTTCATCTCCAAGACCATCCATTGGAAAGCCTCGAACTTGGCACGGAGGTTGCCGAGGTTCATCACGGCATCCGTGCTGCCATCGATCTGTTTCTTGTTGTAGTCAACGGTAACAATCAGGTTGTCAACGTGTTTTGAGCCGGCGAACATCAGTGCTTCCCAGTTCTGTCCTTCTTCGAGTTCCCCGTCACCGGTAAGCGTATAGATGAGGTGCTTGTCCTGGTTGGCTTTCTTGGCCAAAGCCGCGCCGATGGAGACGGAGAGTCCCTGTCCAAGGGAGCCGGAAGCCACACGGATGCCGGGAAGTCCCTCCACGGGAGTGGGGTGGCCCTGCAGGCGGGTGCCTAACTTGCGGAAGGTGGCCAGTTCCGAGATCGGGAAATAGCCGCGCCGTGCCATCACGCTGTAGAGCACGGGGCTGATGTGGCCGTTGGAGAGGAAGAACATGTCTTCGCCGTTGCCCTCGCGGGTGAAATGTTCGGGGTCAATCTCCATCGTGTCGAAATAGAGGGCCGTCAAAAAGTCGGCGCATCCCAGCGAACCGCCCGGGTGCCCCGATTTTGCGCTGTGAACCATACGGATAATGTCTCTGCGCACCTGCGCTGCAACTTCTTGTAACTTGTTGATTTCCATAATTATATATTGTTTACTTTTTGCTATAATTGCGAATCCGCCATCGGATTTAATTTGCGGCAAAGATACTATTTTTTATGGAGCGATTGGTCAATATGTGGGGAGGAGAATCTATCAGCTTCCTATATCGTGAACTCCACGAACCCATCCGCCGCCTCGTCGCTCACCGCCTCGCTCTTGGCGTAGCTGAACTCTTCGCTTTGGAGTAGGGCTGCGAGTGTCATCGCGGGGTGCTGGTAGAGCAGGTCGAGCAGTTCGATGAAGTCGCGGATGACCTCGCGGGGCGTGATGTTCTGGTCGGCGCCGATGCGGCCGTACTCGACTTTGATGAAGGTCACGAGGTCGTCGGTGCTGACGCGGCGCGGGTAGCCGTAGAGGTCGGCGTGCATCTGCGCCAATTTCTCGCAAAGCACCAGCATCTCCTCGGCGGTGAGCGGCTCCAACCGGATGACAGGCGCGAGCAGGTCGCGGGCGCCCGGGCGCGAGAACTTGCCCTCAGCCAGGCGCGAGCGCAGCGCCTCGTAGCTATAGACACCTCGCCGCTTGTCTTCCACGGCCTGTGGGGTCGCGCACATGATGATGCCCAAATACTTTGCTTTGCCCTGCAGCGTGTCGTTGTACATGGTCAGCATCTTCTCGTAGTTGTATTGTCGGGTGATGGTGTTCGGGATTTTGTAGAGATTCACCAGTTCGTCAATCATAACCATCATGCCCGCGTAGCCCGCCAGACGGAAGAAGGTGGCGAAAATCTTCAGATAGTCGTACCAGTCGTCGTCGGTGATGATCATGTTCACGCCCAGCTCTTCCTTGGCTTCTTTCTTCAGGTTGTACTCCCCTCTGAACCATCGAGTCACCTTTGCTTTGGTTTCATCATCGCCTTCCACATAGGCGTGGTAGTAGGCGGAAATCAGCTTGGCGAACTCGAAACCGTGCACGAGCTCGCTGACGGAGGCGGTGACAGCGTAAATTTTACGGTCCACCGTTTGCGTGAGAGTCGGGTCGCCGGGTGCAAGCCCGGTTTCTTGTACGGCCTCCGACTGCACGTTGCTGATCCAGCGGTCGAGCACAAGGGTCAGGGCACCGCCTTCGGGTTTAGTCTTGGTGGAGAGGTTCCCGATGAGCTCGCGGTAGGTGGCTAATCCCTGCCCGCGCGTGCCTTGTAGCCGTCGCTCGGGGGAAAGGTCGGCATCTGCGACAATGAATCCTTTGTCCATCACGTAGTTGCGGATGGTCTGCAGCAGGAAACTCTTGCCGGAGCCGTAGCGGCCCACGATGAAACGGAACGAGGCACCCCCTTCGCTGATGATATCGACATCGTGGAGCAGGGCTTCGATTTCGCTCTTGCGCCCGACGGTGATGTAGGGCAGCCCGATTCTCGGCACCACTCCGCCTTTCAGCGAGTTGAGCACCGTCTGGGAGATTCTTTTGGGTACTTTTCTGTTCTCTTCGTTCATAGTTTTTCGTTATATGTCCCAGGGCTCACTTCGTTCACCCTGGGTTGACATAGGTCGGGCTTTCAGCCCTTTTTGGAATGTCTGTTTTATCAATAATGTCATTGTCATTTCGTCCGATGTCAGGAGGACGGAAACTTTGCCTCGCCAGAGGACGCAGCACCGACAATTGTCCTCACATCCTCTATATAATCCTCCACGAGTTCTATATGGTCGCCGTCGCAGTCGAGAATACTGTCGCCGACCTCTTCGAAGAAAGCTTCGTTGAGGGTGTCGGCGACCACGGAGGGCATGAGATGGTGCGACCGTATCAGTTCGTCGGCGTTGCCGTCCGCAATCAGTGTTTGCAGGATCTGCGCATGAAGGCTGTCCAATTTTGCCAGTAGGGGGCTGGTTTCCAGATATATCGTTGATTCTGAGATGTTTGCTTGTTTCTTCGTAGTGGTGTTGATGGACGGTTCCTGCGGTTCGTCAGCCGCCAGGTCTTCATCAGTGAGTAGGCTTTCGCGGGTGACCACGGCCTCTTCGCGGATGTGGTCGAGGCGGTCGAGGTGGATGTGCACTTTCGGTTTAGCCGCCTCAAGGCGCGCCTGCCGGTCGGTCTCGATGACTGCGTCCACGTAAGGGGTGGCCCAGGCGTCATCGGCCCTTTCGCGCAGGGGGCGCTTCAGGTTCAGATAGAGGCGCAGCTTGCGGTCTGCCTCGTGCAGTAGTGCGTTGATTCGCTTCTTGTCGAAATAGAGCTCTTCGTACTTCTTCACCATCCATTTTCCGCCCTGGTGGAGATAGATACGACATTCGTTCAGCGGGTATTCGAAGTCCTGGAGCTCCCGTCGTTCCAAATAGACCGCGTTGGCGAGCGGGTACCAGGGGAGAGGCTTCCACGGACCGAAACAGGCGGTCATGAAGTCGATGCCGTTCTCGTGATAATGGGCCAGTGTGTGTCGCCAGATTTCGGCGAAGAGGTGCATGCCGACCTCTTTCTTCTGTATGATGACGGGGGAGGCTTCGAGGTTTCCGGTGGCGAAACGGCTGAGGGCCAGAAACACCTCCTTGTCGGTCCGGTTGTCTGGGGCGCGCAGCACGGCAATGTGGTGGTCGCGGTCTGTCAGCCTCGGGTTGGCGTAGTCATCCACTTTTTTCTGGGGAAGCCGGTGGATGATGGCGAGCTCCAGCATCCAACGTCGCAGGTTCTCTTCCATCCTTATGTCGGCAAAATATTCGTCCAAGTAGTCCGTCTCGAACTCTTGCATTTTCCATAGGCTCTCTTCCACGGAGGCGGTGCCGATGCCGTTCAGCAGCTCGTAGAGATAAAGGTAGGCGAAAGAGGTCGGCGTGGGCAAAAAATTCCCTTTCCGTGCTTCGGTGCGCCAAGTGAAATAGCCGCGCAATTGCTTGACATTCAAGTCGTGATAAGTAGGAAAGTAATGCTTGAAATTCCCTTCCCACGGTTGGTCGTCCGTGTAGTCCTGCATGAACATTCCTTGATTGTAGAAGTTGAGGCATTTCTGCCGGAAAGAGCCGTCGCCGTAGTCATAAAGCCGCATCATCTCGCGAATCTTCTCCGGCACGTCCTGTCCGGATTGGGAATGAAGTTTCGCGGACTTGTCTAACGGGGTGTCGCCATAGACGGACGATGGGTTGTCGCCATTGTTGAGCACGATGGTGGCGGTGTCATTCGACATGGGGATTCCCAAGAAGCGTCCTTTTTTGAGATCTTCCTCAAGATTGTATTTTCCCTCAGTGTATGTCAGTTCCGATAGTGTCATAAGAAATGCAAAGATACACAAAAAAAGAAATCATGGCGATGCTTTAATTCGTTTTTTTTACCGATTAATAGTTGAATGGCATAATGGCAAATAAACTTCTCTTTTGTATGCAAATCACTATTTTTGTTTCTTTGCCTCAAAATAAAAACAGCGTATCTGCGTTAAAGGCAATTTTGATAAATAACATTGAATGAATAAGATAGGAGTATCGGAAAGAAAATTGTCTCGGAACGTTCGGAGACTGTTTGTCGTTAATATACTCCTTTTCTTCTTTTTTCCGGTCCGGGTCGGAGCCCAAACGCTGTCGGGAAGGATTTTCACCATTGGCGAAAAGGGCGACACGGTGGCCGTCTATATGGCACGGCTCCAATGGAAGAACACGACGGTGGGCACCTTCTCGGAAGTGGACGGCAGCTACAAGATTCCATTTATGAACACGGACACGTTGATTGTCCGATATTCGTTCTTTAAACCCGACACTGTTGTTGTGAATCGGCGCAAAAGGCAGCGCGATTTCATTATCAGCACATCCCAGTCGCTTCAGGAGGTGGTGATTTCCAAGAGAAAGAAGCCCAAATATGTCCGCAAAGGGAATCCTGCCGTTGAGCTGGTGGAAAAGGTAATCGGCAACAAGGACAAATATCGAATTGAGTCAGCGGAAAGCTATAAATCAAAGATTTACAAAAAGATGGTCATCTTGTTCGGACGGTTCGACATGGACTTCCAAAAGAACAGTTTCAATCGGCAGCTCGCTTTTCTGGAGAAGTATATCGACACCCTTTCGAAGGATTCTGTGCCCGTGCTGACCATTTCCCTGAGGGAGTCTCTCTCCGACCACTACTATCAACGGTCGCCCCGGAAACATATCAATTATTTGATTGCCAGACGAATGCAAGGGATTGACGAGGTTTTGGACGAGGAAGGAAAAGGTAACAACCTTAACGCTATGTTTACGGAAATCAACATCTTTGACAATGACATTGAGCTGATGCTCAACAAGTTTGTAAGCCCCCTTTCTTCCACATTGGCCACGCTGTATTACCACTATTTTATCACCGACACGGTGGAGGTGGATGGAGTGTCTTGTATTGAACTCTCCTTTGCGCCGGTGAACAGTCGCACATTCGGCTTTACCGGTCGCTTGTATGTTGTGAACGACAGCACCTACACCCTGAAGAGGTATGCCATCAACGTGCCTGTCAACATCAACATGAACTTTGTGAAGCAATTGCGCATCGAGCAGGAGTTTTTCAGAACCGAAGATGGTCTTTGGGCACCGAAAACGGCGCAGACATTCGCCTCGTTCGCCATTATTAAGCGGAAGAAAGCGCGACAGCTGTTTGTCCGTCAAGACATGCAATGGTACCAGTATGAACTGGGTGTCGTCATCCCTGACTCCGTGGACGCGCTACTGTCGGGCAACGAGGCCGTCTCTCCCAACGTCTCGAAATACAAGAGCGGGCGGTGGAAGAAGATGCGGCCTTATCCCCTGACAGCCAAAGAGTCGTTCATCGACAGTCTTTCGACGGAGCTCCGGCGGCTTCCCTCATACAAAGTATTGGAGAAGACAGCGGAAGTTCTCGCCACCGGGTATATTGCCACGGCCAAAGATCGGAAACTGAGCCGTTTCGACATCGGACCGATCTATAACATGGTCAGCTACAACCCGACGGAAGGGTTGCGGTTGCGTGTCGGCGGGATGACCACTGCCAAGCTGCACGACCGCTGGTTCCTGAACGGCTATCTCGCTTTCGGGTGCAAGGACTTGAAGCTGAAGTACAACGCAAATGTGGTACACAGCTTTGTGAAAAAAGAACGTCATATCAACGAATCCCCCAAACACGCCTTGACGTTCAGTGCTTGGTACGACATGGAGATGCCGGGGCAGAGTTACGGATACATGGACCGCGACAACCTGCTGATGTCATACGATGCCGGAGATGCGAGGCAGAACGCGCAATATGTGCGTCGCTACCGTGTGCGTTACGAGCATGAGTGGCCGAGCCGGTTCAGTGTCGATACTTGGCTGCAATATGAGAACAACGAGGCTACCGGCGCATTGTCTTATTGGCGGGTCAACCGGGATGGCACGGCGGTGCAGGTGAGGGATTTCAACGACATGGAGTGGCATTTGCAGCTTCGCTGGGCGCCAGGCGAGCGGGTTTACAACAACCAGTCGGGAAAGGACAACCTCATCCGGATGTCCAAGAATGCGCCGGTACTGCGCCTGACACACACTGCGGGCATCATGGATCGCCGGATTTGGTACAACCGGACGGATTTTTCCGTGGAGAAGCGGTTCTGGCTTTCCGCTTTCGGGCACATTGATGCCACGTTGCAGGCTGGCATTGTCTGGGACGCCGCACCCTTTCCGAAATTGTACGTCCCGCAAAGCAACCAGTCGCTCTTCCTTACCCCCAACACCTTCTGCCTGATGAAGCCCATGGAGTTCATCATGGACAAATACGTGGGACTGTATGCCACCTATTTCCTGAAAGGATGGATCTTCAACCGGATTCCGCTTTGGAACAGGCTGAATCTTCGCGAGGTGATCTCCTTCAGTGGGGTTTATGGCGGGCTTTCAGCCAAGAACATTCCCAGTGCCAACACGCCGGGCCTTTTCCTGTTCCCGGATGGGTGCGGACAGTTAGGGAAATTGCCCTACATGGAGATCACGGCGGGCATTGAAAACATCTTCCACGTTCTCCGTATCGACTACGTGCGTCGTCTCACCTACACGAAAGGGCTTTCCAAGTGGGAGAAAAACGGCATCCGTTTGTCGCTGCGAATCTCCTTTTAGGATTTGCGGCCCAGAAAGTGCATTTCCAGTGCATCGACCTCCTCTTCGGAGAGGACGGCGGGGCGCATGTCGGCGAGGACGCAGATGCGGCAGGCCATCTCGAAGAACATGGCGCGTTGGATAACGTCGTCGAAGTCCTTGCCGCAGACCACTTGTCCGTGCTGGAGCATCAGGGCCGAGTTCCGGTCCTTCAGCGCGTTGACCACCGCCTCGGCCAATTCCGGACTGCCGGGACGGTAGAAGGGGATTTCGGGGATTACGCGCCCGACGTGCAGCGGAATCTCCGCCGTGACGTTGTAGCTCTTCGGGCGTACCTCCGAACAGGCCACCTGCGTGGCGTAGGGCGACTGGAAGTGGAGCACCACGCCCACGTCAGGGCGCTGGCGCATCACGCCGAGGTGGAAAACGCTCTCCATGGAGGGCTTTACGCCGTTGAGGACTTCGCCGGTGGCCACATCGCAAATGGACACCTGATCTTCCCGCAGCGAGGGCACCCACGAACCGGTGCCGCTGATGAGGGCTTTGTCGCCAATGCGCCAGCTGAGGTTGCCGCTGGAGCAGATTGTGAGCCCAAGCTCGCCGACACGGTGCGCCTGAGCCACGAAAGTCTGGATATGCTTGTCGGTAATCATCGTTATTCTTTTTTTTCAAGAGCAAAGATACACTTTTTGATGGATCACGGATCAAACATCTTCACTCCGCATCCACCACATTGCAGTTGACCACTTCGTATCCTCCACCTTTGGTGCTGCCGGAGTGAGCGATAACACCCAGACCGCGCAAAGTGGCAATCTCTCGTTCGATGGTGCGCAGAGAGTGTTTTCCTGACATATTCTCCATAATGAATGGAACCGTGCAGTTCGGGTGTTGTCGGATAAACTCGAAGATCCGGAACTGGCGTTGGCTGAGCAACACAACGGACTTGATTTCACGCACCTCTTGATTCAGCTGGGTAGTGAAATATTCTGACAGATGACGGTGAAAGACCATTTTGTCGTTGCCGTCAAACGTCCAT
>Ga0310697_10007142_pt1 | contig 10556 bp, 7 predicted proteins | sample 172DNAGHGlowgp2_FD_203883 | JGI IMG/M metagenome (GOLD analysis project Ga0310697, IMG submission 203883) | Sheep rumen microbial communities from Palmerston North, Manawatu-Wanganui, New Zealand - 1728 DNA GHGlow gp2 (v2) (version 2) | ecosystem: Host-associated > Mammals > Digestive system >...
GGTACATATAAAATGCTAAACTGCAAACAGAAAACCCGATAATTTTTGCAGAATGTCACGAAAACGTTTACTTTCGCGTCACTTTGCTTGATTTGCATCAATACTTAAAAGATTTTAATTTATCGTGCCTCACTCATCATATATCGTTGAAAAGTTGTATCTTTGCAGTCGTTTTGCAAAAGTGCTGTCATGGCAACGGTCCCGTAGCTTAGCTGAATAGAGCGTCAGATTCCGGTTCTGAAGGTCTTGGGTTTGAATCCCAACGGGATCACATAGTTGGAAACACTTGTGATTATCGAGAATCCCAGTAAACAAAGGGCTTCTCGATAATTTCATTTGTGAGGGAGCGAATTCCAATATATTGGTCTCAGCACCACTTCTAAAGTGAAAAATCGGCGCAAAATCAGCGCAAATTTTCAAAGAAATGACAACGATTACAATTGAGTTTATTTGGAACTGTAGAAATTTACATCACCAAAGACTTCTCCATCATCAACGACAACAACTTCAAGTTGCTTGACAAGGTGTTCAAAAACCAAATCCCCACACTTTTATACTTGGTGTGGGGATTGGGTATAATTAAACAATTCAGACATCCGTCTCTTTGATAGCCTCAAAGGGCGACTGCATCTCTTCAGGTGAGAACATCTCTATTTCGTTCGTATCGTCCATATCGTTTGCAAAGTTAATCCCACTATTTAGAGAGAGGTTCACAATATGTTTTATTAACCACTCTGTCTCGCATTAGTTTCATATCAGTGAAATTTCGGCTATTATTCTGCACAAGATCTAAATCTTCATATTTGGTATTGAGACCATATGCCAAGTCGAAGCCGTTGCCTATAAGTACTATCCTATTCATTACTCGTCTTTATTTGCTTCTTCAAGAGATTCGGCAGCCATTCTTAACTGTTCAGATTGTATCGACACTTCTTTAGCCTTTGATAGAACAGCCTCTCTGACCATCGGAGTGTATGCCTCAATGATATGACGCCAATCATTGAGTAACATATTTGGATAACGTTCACCATAGAGTTCGATAACCTCGCGTTGCAATTCACCATCGCTAATAGAGACATCCATGTGCAGACGATTGAAGATGAGATTGCGTACATCACGGTCATCCTCAACATTCTCTAATTTGTAAAACTTAATCGGCGCATCTTCCTTTATATCATCTTCCTGATCATATTTCTTGAAATTTTCAGCCTGCTCGAAGATTTCCTTGAACACCTCATCCTGTGGAACTGGCGGATAACCATGTTCTGCCAATATCAAAATCAAGTCCATCTGCAGCTCTGCTTTGATGTCTGAACGATTAGCCCAATCAGTATATTTCGACTTGTCATCCACCATCTTCTTCACAGCGGCTGCCAGTGTCAGCAATTTGTCTTCTGGGTATTCAAAACCGAACTTATGAGCTATCTCTTTCAGAATATCATAGAAAGCCTTTTCTTCGTAAGTGATACCTAAGTCCTTGAACGACTTCTTCTCTTTGTTCACCTCCTTCAGCAGTTCTGCCATCTGCTTGGCAACCTCATTGAGCACCTCTTCGGCAAACACGGCATTGTCGCTACGGTCATTATATCGCTGCACCAACGCATTCAGGCGCTTTGTGAAATCCACGCCCTTCATCTTATTGACTTTCTTGAAGTCGGTAATAACAGTCCGAAGCAGTTTCTCCATCAGTTTTACCTTCGTATTAGGCAACTTCAGTTTCTCCAGCCTCGTCATATAGTCTTCACTCAGCAAGTCCAGGTCCTTTGTATTCGCATTCACCTGAGCCACTTCTTCCACTCCGTCCGACTTCAAGGCTTCCGCTATCATTTGGCTTACCTTGCGGTTCATCTGTGAGGCATCAGGAGCATCTCCCTTTGTTAGTTTGTAGATGATAGACCTTATGCCTGTAAAGAAGTGTATGTCCTCCCGATCCTTGTCGCTGATAGCCTCATGGTTAGAACAGAGGTTGAAGGCAGATTTCAGTTTCTTGGCATGTCCCATAAACTGGTTTTGCGTTTTCTCCGTAACCTGCACGAACTCAGCCGCATGTTTCAAGCATTCCAATTGTTCCAATGGTGTTCCCGCTGAGAACTTGCTATAATCGAAGGTGTGGAACATTCGGCGAAGGATATCCAACTCGTCTTTTACCATCGTCACACTCTGTTCGATGGTTTCCACGTTATCACCCATGTCACCACCACCGGCATACTGTTTCAGCGCATTGTTCATATTGCTTTTAATGCCGATGTAGTCAACCACCAGTCCTTTATCCTTACCCTCATACACACGGTTCACCCTCGAAATGGTCTGTACTAACGTGTGCTTCTGTAAAGGCTTGTCTATATACATCGTGTCGAGACAAGGCACATCAAAGCCAGTTATCCACATAGACACGACGATAGCAATCTTGAAGTTAGAGTCAGGGTTTTTAAACAACACATCAAGAGCTTTTCTGTCTTCGTCCGAACCAATCAGTTCGCGAAGCTTAGGATCATCGTCCTTCTCTCGAGTCATCACCAATCGGATGCGCTCTACTGGTGTCTGGTCTTCTGAACCGATCTTCTCTTCCCATTCGGGGCGCAAGGCAATAATCTGTTTATACAGGTCATAGGCAATTTCGCGACTTGAGCATACAAACATTGCCTTACCGCAAACCGTACTTCCTTCTTCTATTCGCTTTTCGTAGTGCTCAATGAAATCCCGTGCCACCACCGCCAGACGGTTCGGGTCACCCAGAATCCTGTTCATCTGCGTCACAGCCTTCTTACTTTCCTCTATCTGGTATTCGTTGGCTCCCTGTTCTTCACATTGCTTATAGTATGCCTCTATCGCCTCCAATTGTTTGTGGTCGGCAAACACCTTGGCGGCTCTTCCTTCATAAACGATGCGACGAGTGATGCCGTCAGCTACCGATTCTGTCATAGTATAGCTATCCACCACATCGCCAAACACGTCTATCGTAGCATCTATTGGTGTTCCCGTGAAGCCCACATAGGTAGCATTGGGTAACGAGTCGTGCAGATACTTGGCAAAGCCATAACTGCGCTTCACGCCTTTATCGGTAATGGTCACATTCTGCTCCACATTCGTCTGCGAACGGTGGGCTTCATCGGAGATACAGATGATATTGGCACGGTCAGACAACAGGTTGATGTCCTCGCTGAATTTCTGTATGGTAGTCAGGAACACGCCACCACTCTTTCGTCCTCTCAACTTTTTGCCTAACTCTTCGCGTGTCTCTACATTAACCACCGTCTCATCGCCAATATACTGCTTGGCATTAACGAATTGTGCTGACAACTGGTCGTCCAGGTCTGTGCGGTCGGTTATCAATACGATGGTAGGACTTGCCAGATGTCGGCTGCGCATCAGCATTCTTGTTAGGAACAGCATCGTGAGACTCTTGCCACAGCCTGTTGCTCCGAAGTATGTTCCTCCCTTTCCGTCGCCATGCAGGTTAATGTGCGAGTGCTCCAAAATGTTCTCATAGAGCCGATGAGTGGCAAAGAACTGCGGATAGCGGCAGACAATCTTCCTTTCGCTCTTCGATGTGTCAGGGAAGAATACGAAGTCCTTCATCACGCTTAGCAGCCGTTCCCGTCGGAACAATCCTGCCATCATGGTATGTAGGGAGTCAATACCGTCGTTTGCTTTATCTGTACGCTCCACCTTACGCCAGGCATAGAAGAACTCATAAGGTGTGAACAGCGTACCATATTTGTTGTTCACCCCATCGCTAATGACCACGAAAGCATTATAGCGGAACAACTCTGAAATATCTCTGCGGTAGCGCACCGTCAACTGTGTATAGGCATTCATGATGGTGGTGTCTTCCTTCACGGCACTCTTGAACTCCAGTACCACTACGGGCAAGCCATTCACATAGACGATACCATCTGGAATACGTCGTTCCAATCCCTTTATCTCCAGTTGGTTGACAATCTTGAAGATATTCCTATCAACATCCTTAAAGTCTATCACTTCCACGAACAAGTCTGGCAACGAGGCATCCTCACGTTTGATGGCAAACCCCTCCGTCATCAGCCGATACGTCTGTGCGTTCTGCTCGTAGAGTGGAGCACCATTGTCTGCCGTCAACTTCGCCATGACTCGCTCCACCTCCAAGGGCGTAATGCCTTCCTCGACATATCTGTCCATCAGATACATCCGCAAGTCATCACGCAGCAGCACCTCCGTCTGCTCCTTGTGTATCGTCTCGCCATTCACGTAGCTGTAGCCCTGTTGCTCAAACAGCTCCATGATGGCCATCTCCAGCGTATGTTCGTTAAAGTGTGACATAGGCATTACCTCTCTTTAAACGCTTTATAAACGTAGGAATAAGACTGGTTCGCCAAGTCCCCTGCTTCCTCCGCAGCCTTGATATTGTCTTCTGCTCGTTTGATGGCTGCATCGAGTTTTCCATCAGAACAAAGATTTTCGACCCAATCAGACTTTTCAATATATTTTTTATCTTTAAGCAAATTTATCAATTTCTTATTTGCTAACGGGAAATATGGTGCCATATATGGAGACAACAACTTTTGCATTTTTTTTCCACAACTTTTTATTAAACCTGTATAGTCCTCAAAGTGTAATAAGAACCAATACTCAATGCTTGGCATGCTGGGACACAATATAACAGAGCCACTATTTATCTCGTCCTTGACACATTCTACAAAATCTTTATGCCTATCTTGATTTGTCTTGTTACAATATACAGTGTCTAAATCAAATACACAGAAGACTTTTGCTCCAACATTATTTTTGATAATGTCCCTTATCCTTTCAGGGAAAATCTCTGGATAACTGGATTCATTGCCAAAATACTTCGGTCTGATATTGAACTTATACTTTGTTGTGTCATTTATATGTGTAAAGTAATAGCGCTCGGTATTGGTTCCGCCACTGATGAGGAATGGGTACAGCGGTCCCATATCCCTTGTTCCCTCATCTTCTTCTGGTGAGGAAGCAGGTACAGCCTCAAAAAACTGTTGCTGTTCAACGCCCTCTGCTAATTCTCTTTCTTCCATCACATTATTTCATTGTTGCCCCAAAACGCTTATTGCGATATGCCTCTCTGATTGACGACAAGCGGTTTACACCTCTGAAATCTGTCAGTTTATACAAATCTGTCACACCAGCCTTGTCTTTTTCAGTAAACCACACGGAATCTTTTCTGATGAGATCATCCACCAAATCCAGCAGTCCATCATTATGCGTCGTAACAAGTAGCTGAGACCTTGAATTGGTTCTCAAATACTCATATAACATCATTTCCAACAATTTTGGGTGCAAAGACGTCTCTATCTCGTCAATAGCCAAAAAAGCATTCCTTTGCATGGCATTATACAAAGCCGTTTCCAATCCAAAAGTTCTTAATGTTCCATTAGATTCTTCATAATTGTTTGAACTCAATAAGTACTTTTCGATTCCTCTGCTATTCTCAACTGTATGCTCAAAATCCGTCCAATAATTATTGAAAGTTTTTTCTTCATTAATACGTTCTTTCTCCTTTTCTGATATCTTTTTAGAGTCCAGAACCATATTTACCAGTTCTTTTGATAAAGGCATACTTATTATATCTGTCTTGATATTTGTTATATTAAAATCCGCCTCACTCAAAAATTTAAGGACATATGAAACCAATCCAGCATCACTATTCGTATTACGCTGTGCATATCCTGTTAAATCTAGTTCAGGAAATATTGTCCTCATGACTTTTGTCTTCATCCAGTTCATTGCAGCATCAATTTGTGGAATACTTGCATTTACCTGATTTCGTGCAGCAAAGAATGACATATTTTTTAGACAATAAACTGCAATACTTTCTTTTACTATATTATTAACTTTTAAATTAAAATTGATAACAGATTGCCCATTTTCAAGCTTTCTCTCAAATAGTAATGTTGGCTGAGTAGTTTTATAATAGGACAACCTCTCCATAGAGACTTGATGCTCATCTATTTCCAATTGATACCAGTATTTTGTATTCTCAACATAAAATATCAATTCAAGCTTAGATGTTTCTTGGGGAGTTTGTTTATCTAGTTTGAATGGAATGCATCCAGTTTTCTCGTCCATGTTTTTAGGCTTATAAAACCAGAAGTCATACAAGAAATCGAATATACTCAGCAGATTTGACTTACCAGAAGCATTATAGCCATACATAATAGCAAAACGTAATAGTCTAGTATTCTCATTAACTTGAACTACTTGTGAGTCTTCTGCAAATTTGTCATTTGATGCTTCAAAACTAAACTTCACTTCATCCTTAAATGAGAGGAAGTTCTTGATTTTAATTTCCTGTATCATAGTCTATGTATAATATTTTTTGTTGCAAATATACAGAAAAATTTTATTATGGAGACAGTCTATCTTTAAAAATTGCACAAAATTTGCAATTTTTCAAAATAGAATCTATAAATTCAATGTTTTGATTACTTACTATTCGCCAAACTTCGAAGCGATTTCTTTATAGATGATAGCCTTCTCCAAGAACCAATTATAGGCTTTTGGCCAACAATCACGTTTCTTGGGATTGATATTGGTTGTGATGAATATGCGACAAGCCTTCTTTGCCTCCCGCCATTCCACCTCACTATTCAACATTGTAGAGATTTCATCCTTATGCATCTTGAACCGCTCAAACAATTCTTTGTCATCATTGATGTAAATCTCTGAACCAATGTTTTGCTTTTGGGTGTTGATAGTAAGGCCCACATGATAAGCAGAACTACCGATGCTCAAATCATACCAATGCTGAGGCATTGCTTTGCGGGCATGGAAATTGCGAGTAAAGTCATTGTTATCGCTCATCGCCTCATTAAAGCCTGTCCAAAATTCAAGTTTAAGAAGGTCTGTATCAGAAAGTCCTTCTATCGTCTTCATCGTTTTAGACCAGTCATTCGGTCTTTCCACTATATTAAAGCGCGGGGCCTTTGCCGAGTCACCAATCTGCCACAATTCTATTTCTAACAAGAAGAATCCGATATTATTATCTGTATGCTGGTTCAGCCACTCTATCGCCTGACGATGTTCGTCACGTGCTCGCTTCACCACCCAGACAATCACTTCAGCTCCCTTGCCAGAAGCATATGTAATCAGTTTGCCAAGATGGTCGTGATTGGTATCTTCCAATTGGTTCTCGATAATCACACGACGATTAGTACCCACTTCTTTAGCAAAGATATCCACATTGAAACTACCTACAGATGATTCTCTTTCCTCAAGTTCCAACTCAATATCTATTGCATCTCCCAGCAGCGTAAGATTCTCCTCTTGCGCTAACCACTTTGTGAAGTCATTTGCCTCATGAGGCCATACCGACCTTAAATCGGTAATTCTTATCATTTTGCCTAATTTATCCATCTTATCAATTGTTTTGTTCTTTAAACATATATTGCCAGTACTTGGTTTTCTGCTCCTTGTGTATCGTCTCGCCATTCACGTAGCTGTAGCCCTGTTGCTCAAACAGTTCCATGATAGTCATTTCCAGCGTATGATCGTTAAAGTGTGACATAAAAAAATGTTTTATAAGTCATCTAATGAATCGAAATCTTCAGTGGCGATTTTCTTCTTATACTCATCTACGACCTTTTTGCATGCAAAATAATTAATACTTAAATTTTTCCGTGCCTTTAAATGTCTTGATGGATTGCCAATCAATTTGTTGAATAAAGAATAACATTCATTGCAACTATCCCCAGTGTTTATTTCTATTTCATATACTTTATCACATTCTAAATAGTCATCAACCAGCTTTGCAATTTTAGGTAATCTAACAGGCATATTTTCAAAAAACAAATCTTCTGAATGATTATACAATAACAGCGATATATCTGTTAATGAAGAAGTATTGTATACCTCTAAAATATTATTAGGCATTGTCAAAGAAAACCCAGAATGTGAATAACCAAAGCTATTGGCCTTATTGTTTACTCCAAAGACCTTATATATATAATCTTTCTCTTTTCCATTACCAAGTACTTTAACAAAGTCGTCAAAAGACTTCTTCGACAATCTAATTACTATAGGACGACAAAGAAACAGCTTTGATATACGTTCATCCACTAATTGTTTTGTGATTATTTTATTATCATAATATATTGAATCATAATAATTGACAAAATCCTTGCAAAAAGGATATCTAATATTTTTATTAAATCCATTATAATCAATATCATAATAGAGATCTAGCATATTTAGATACCTCTCTATCTGTTTACTATTATATATTTTTGATAAAATCGTATTTTGATTCTCTTTCGCATCAACAGCTATGTATCGAGCTGCAAAATACTCAAGTAATGATTTGTGTACCCATTTAAAATCATTTCCATCATGACAGAAAAGAGGGACTGCTGATAGTAGATCCTCTAAAAATGCAGATTCTGAAAACTTTAAATTTTCACAAAACTCTCTTGCATTAATAATGGCATTAATAATAGTGTCTCTATTAAATTTTACTCCTATTTTTGCTAAACATAAAAAGCCAATTCGTCTCAAAACCCTATCAAAGCCGTCATAATTCAAGCCTGAAAGTTTATCACGATTTCTTATAGGTTTAGTGTTATCATGCTTTTCAAAATATGCCTCAAAAACCACTCCATAAAAGCGATGCTTTTCAAAAGGTATGGATCTATTGAAATCATAAGCTGTAAATAACAATGAAACTAATAAAGGATTTACCAAGTATTCATCTAAAGAATCATACTGTCCAGAACTAAGTAATTCTACGAGTTTTCCTGACAACTCTTTCTTCTTGCTTATGTCATATTTTCTTAGCAATTCGAAAGATTCATTTTTAGATAGAGGCTGAATTGTGAACGCCTGAAAATCACCAAAACTTGACAAACTACCCTCTGGCCGTGACGTCAAAATAAAGAAATTATTTGTTCCCGCTTTAGAAATAAACTTTTGAATATCGTTAGTCACCTCACTCTTGTCGGAGATTGATATTTCATCAAAACCATCCAAGAAGAATATAAATCCTCCAGTTTGTATTAGCTTTAAAAGTAAATCATTAGCAAATTGTTTAGATAAAGAGCTTAACGCATCTTGTATTTCATCAAGGATTGTATTCTCCTTATTTAGCTTATTCAGTTCTATATAAACTGGGATACCAACAAGGTTTAGCCCTTTGTCAATCAAGTCAATAAACATTCTTTTCATAATGGTCGACTTACCCATACCAGCCGTATCAGTGATTAGTATTTTTTTATACTTCTCTATCAATGATACTGGTAATCTGTCAATTTTGGCGGTCTCATTGTCGCCCTCAGATTGATGCTCTTTGACAATTGTCTGGGCTACGTAAATCTCTTTTAATAACCGTTGGGAATTATGAAATACCAAAGTATTAACAATACTATATTTAACATAAGAACGTTCTAAATACTCCTGAAAATGTTCCGCTGTAGGAATCATATTCTCCTTATATTTACCTTTACACCATCCTGCAAATTGAGTAATTTTAGGAGTAATTAATTCAACTACCATTTTCTCTATTAAAGGTTTTGCGGCCGATGCTATTGCTGCAGTTTCTAATATCATAGTTATAACTTTTATTGCCCCATCTTCGCCAAAAGCAAAGACTGTAATTCAGTTAGTTTCTCGTTTTCTTCTCTAAATATAGATAGATTGTTGTATAAAGTGTCCATATGTGGAGAAAAGTTTATAAATGACTCAACATTCGGTATTATGACAGGAATCTCATCCAGAATCTTTATCGTCAAAAACTTTGTCGTGGTTCCTTGAGAACTTCCTTTAAATTCTTCTAACTTATCTTTAATAGCATAATAAAGATGTTTGTTGCTGACTGTTTGATGTAATGATGAAATTACATATGTTCTTTGATAAGCGTTGAATTTCCCATTATAAATCTTTAATGGGTATATTGCACTTGCATTATTTCCTGCCAACAATACTGCTTCTTGGTCAAAAGCATAACTATTTGTTCTATAAGTTTCTTGAGAGCACGTAAAGAAGGGGTACATACCATTCTCTACGGCATCTTCAGAATTCAGTTTTCCCGTAACAATTTTCGCCACCTCCCCCAACTTTCCCATTCTCCAGCCTTCGGGGAGGTTTTCTTTGTCGATGTTATCGACGAAGGTTTTGCGGTAGATGGCTTGGGCGGTGGCTTCAAGGTTCTGAATCATCTGCTCGTTGAGACGAATGCGGTTGGTCAACGTTTCGTATTCTGATACGATTTCACGTTGGCGAGTGATGGAGGGGATGGCTATCGGCATTTCGCAAAAGTCATCATAGTTAACACCTCCACGAACATCGCCACCTGAATAGAACCATAGTTGTCTGTCAAATTCAGGACGACGCAACCACATCATTAAATAATCGGGAAGTAAAACATTTTGGTCTTTTATCTCAAATACATAATAGGCACTTGAAATTATAGCAGGTTTATCATCTTGCATCAATGAAATTGGAAGAATTCCGTCACGTCCAACACTCATAAACTTACAACCAAATTGCCCTTTTTCGATTATCTTATACTTGGACAAATCTGTTCCTATGATGTTGGCGATTGAAGGAAAGAA